>JGI24185J35167_1000708_pt1 | contig 15044 bp, 12 predicted proteins | sample YNPBryunderm2012_FD_35167 | JGI IMG/M metagenome (IMG submission 35167) | reverse complement strand
CTACCATTGGCCGCTACGGTAGAAGGATTAATGAGCTCGTTGAACCGCACCAGAATCTGGCGGAGGTTGTCCAGCTGGTGATCGTAGGAGGTGGCGCAGAACTGAGCCGTAGAGTCCATCTTGGGCGGCGTATTGTCAAAGTACTGCGCCGTGCCCGTGAAGGTGATATTATAGCCTTGATTGTTATTGGTCCAGTTATCCACTACCAGCAGGAAGGTCTGACCGGCGGTAACCGTGAGACCGGGCATCACGGGGGGATCCCCAGCACCATAACTCAAATTCCCCCCCTGCGTGGTAGTATGGTCCAAGCCCGTGATGCCTGGGCCTCCTGTGTAGCCGCCACAGCAGGAGGTCACACTCCTACTTGCAGCGAAATTACATCGAATCGGGGGTTGGCTGCCAATGGCGCTACAGGGGTTGGTCAGCCCCGTCACATCCCACATCGCAAAGTCATAATCTGTGGAACTCTGCGGGTCTATGATAAACCCTAAGGTCCCCCCCTGCTGAATGGTAAAGATGAACCAGACGCTCCTATGCTCTCCGCCCAATAGACAGGTACCCGCTCCGCCGGGCAGCTCCTGGATGTTTCCAGCGTTAGGGACGGCTTGGGAGAAGTTGTAGGTGGCTTGGCAGATGCGGATGGCGCCGGGGCAGTCGGAGGCGGGATTTGTGAGGGGCTGTGGCACACCTGGGGGCCACGGGGCCGGTGCCGGACTGATACCCAACTCCTTCATCCGAATGTATGCACTATCTACCTGGGCCCAACCCAAACCTATTCCGCATAGGATGAGCACTACCCAGCTCCGCCAGAATTGCTTCATGAGGGCAAAGATAAGTAAAGTGATTGTTTGCAGCCGCTGTCCAGTCCCCGTCCTTTTCCCGCAAAGTCGGCCGAGATGCATTTCGGTGCCGCTGAGATACATTTGTACCATGCTGAGAGGTATTGGGCTTCTGTTGGTAGCCTTAGGGTGGGCGCAGCGGGGGCTTTCCCTATCGGCCATCTGGCGAGAGTATCGCTACGTGTCGGAGGGCTACGAGCTGTATGGCGGGGAGACCTTCTGGGGCTATGACTACGATGGGTCGACAAGCGTCGTATATCGTTGGGGAGGCGCTGCGGCACCCGAAACCCTCTGGAAAGGCCCTTTCCCCATAGGCCGCATGGCCTTAGCGCGCACTAACACCGATGAAGCGCTCCTCTTTGAGCCGGTAGAACGGCTTTTTCGCCGGTCGGGTCGGTATCGGGTCTATGTTTTAGCCGGTGGAAAGTCACCCCCATCCCCGGGACCTATCAGGAGGCAGAATTCCTACCCGATGGGCGGGTCGTCCTGGCCGATAGTCAAAACCTCTATCTCTGGATGCGCGGCCAGCCCACTACCGAGCGGCTCACCGCACTCACCGGCTTACAGCAGGCTGGCACTACCGACTGGCTCTACGAAGAGGAGTTTGGCTTCACCAAGGCCTTTTCGGTTGCGCCCTCGGGCGCTTATGTGGCTTATCTGAGCTTTGACAATAGGGAGACGCCTACTTGGTCGCTGGCGTATTACGGTTTTGAGCAGCCGTATCCCCGCACCCGCACTTTCCCTTACCCCAAAGTCGGCCAGAAGAACCCCCGGGTTGCCCTGCACATCCTCTCCCTGCAGGACCGCACCGACCGGATGCTCTTTCAGGATACCAGCGGCGGTTACCTGCCGTTCTTTTTCTGGAGTGAGATGGGCGATGAGCTGTATTTTGTGCACCTGAACCGCTTGCAGAATGCCTTTACGCTCTACCGGTGGGCGCCAGACGAGGGCCGCCCGCAGGTGTTTCTCCGAGACGCTACGCCCTACTGGTTTAGCCTGGATAATCGCCAGCTTTTTATTCCGCGAGCAGACCAGCCGGAGTTTTTTTACAAGGCAGAGCGGGGTAAGTCAGCGGTGATTGAGCGCTACGACTACAAGGGGCGTCGACTCGGACAGTATACCATTCCTGGCCTGAAAGACATGATAGGCTACGCTGCTGGGAAGCTCTTTTTCACGGCGTGGGGGAAAGACCCTACGGCCCAGCGGGTGGGGTATTTGGACTTTCGGCAGAAGGGGGCGCAGCCACGATGGCTCACAGCCGATACGCTTTGGGCCGAGGCGCAAGTGAGCAGCTCGCAGCTCGCCATCACGGAAAGCGGCCCCTTGAGTCCGCCTCGTACCTACCTGCTGGATGTAGCGACGCTCAAGCAGCGCTACGATCTGCCCGACCTCAATGGCACGCTTCGGAAGGCGATCCCGCCCTTAGAGAAGCGGTTTTTCCGGTTTGCCAATGCGGCTGGGGATAGTCTATGGGCCTCCCTGCTTTTGCCGGCGGACTTTGACCCGGGCCGAAAGTATCCGGTGCTAGTACGCTTTTACGGTGGGCCAGGCTCGCAGACGGTGTCTCGCGAGTTTGAGGGGATATGGTTTTTCTGGGAGGCGCGCTTAGTGCAAAAGGGCTTCCTCGTAGCGCATGTGGATGGCCGCGGCACAGCCCTGTATGAAGGGAAGCAGCGCTACGGCATCTATAAGCAGCTCGGTACACTGGAGACAGCGGATGTAGTGGACTTTGTGCAGTATCTCCGGCGTCAGCCCTATGTGGAGAAGGTGTACGGGATGGGCTGGAGCTTTGGGGGCTATGTAGCGGCCCGCCTCGCCATGGAAGCGCCCCCCGATGCCTTAGCTGGCGCTATATCTGTCGCGCCGGTTACGGACTGGCGCCTGTATGACTCTGCCTACACCGAGCGCTTCATGCAGACCCCTGCCGAAAACCCCGAAGGCTATGAACGTACCAGCCTGCTCGCCCCCAGTCGTCGCCTGCAAGCCCCGCTCCTCCTCATCCATGGCGAAGCCGATGATAATGTGCACGCTCAGCAAAGCTACCTTCTCATAGAGAGGCTTTTGGGGCGTGCGCCTGAGAGCCCCCTTACTTGGCGCATTTATCCGGGACAGAATCATGGTATTGGCCGGTACCGGTATCATTTGTTTCTGGAGGTGGAGCGTTTTATGGGGATTCGGGAGTAGGTTGGTTTCTGGTGGGTGGGCGGGCTGCCGCCCAAAAGTCCATAGGAAGTGGCATTAGAACTTAAGCTTTCGCAGGAATGTACGCCGGTGCAGCGGTGACGGGCCGTAGGCTTGGAGGGCTTTTTTGTGCTGGGACGTAGGGTAGCCCTTGTTTTGGGCCCAGTGGTAGTGGGGGTATTCCTCGTGGAGGAGCGCTAAGTGGGCATCGCGAGCGGTTTTCGCCAGGATAGAAGCGGCGGCAATCTCCGGCCAGGTGGCATCCCCATCAATGTGGGTCTCTACGCGATAACCTGGGAGCGGTGGCGCATGCGGGCCATCTATGCGCACGATAGCAGGACGGATAGGGAGGCTGGTTACCGCCTGGGCCATGCCCAGAAGGGTGGCCCGCAGCACGTTGAGGCGGTCGATCGCTTCCACGGAGACTTCTATGATGGTGTAAGCCAGGGCTATCTTTTTGAGGAGGGCGGCCATCTCTTCACGATGGGTAGGGGTGAGGGTTTTGCTGTCGCGAAGGAGGGGGTGGTGAAAGGCAGGCGGGAGGATGACGGCAGCCACATATAGCGGCCCGGCTAAGGCCCCTCGCCCGGCTTCATCTACGCCGGCTGAAAGCGTACCTGAAAGGGTAGGCTCTTCCATAGGGCTTGGGGATATTGGCTGAAGGCACTCCGTACACCCGGCTGGGCTCCTTGCTGAAAGTACAGTCGCACCACCTCTAAGACCGCCTCTGCTGTGAAGGCATACGCTTGCGGGGTTTGTAGCCAGAGGCGTTCTGGGGTGTCCTCGGCTTCTACGAAGAGGAAGCTGGGTGCAGAGAGGTCCATTTCGGTGGCGAGACGTAGGCGCTGGGAGGCGATGAGGCAGTCCAGGAGGCGGGCCGCCGGTGCGATTGCCGCGATCCCCTCCAGCAGCTGTGTCCAGCGCGCATAGCGAGGCGGCACGGCCACATACGTTTCTAAGCGCTCTATCTCCTGCCAAGCGGGGAAGGTCTTCAGCTCAGCGAGGGTAGCAGGCCAAAAATGCCGCACCCGTCCATCTGGCAGGGCGATTTTGCGCACGTTTCGCAGGGGGACGAACTGCCCCTTCTCATACCCCCAGAAGCCGTGGGGGAGCATCCGGAAGGCAGACCGGGCTGTCCCCGCCGAGAAGCCCCCCTCTGCATAGATGCCCAGCCGGAGGCGCTGGGCTTGGGGATACTTTTGCCGGTAGGCCCAGAGCGCAGCCTCCCCCGCCACCGTATCAAAGCCCGCTGCGACGATCACAGCACGTCCCGCCGCTGCATACCTATCTGCCCGTTCATATAAGGTTCCTATGCTACGCCACTCGCCGCTAATGTCCATGTAGTCTATGCCCCGCTCGAGGCACAAGTTTAGCCAAGGCTCCTGCGTATCCTCGTAAGGCCCGGCGAAGTTCACAACGAGCCGGATGCCCTGGAAGTCCTGCTTCTCAAGGTCTTTCAGCGTAAAGGCCCGGGTGGGGAGGTTGTAACTTTCGCCCAGAGCAGAGAGCACCTCGGCTCGGCGGCCCGCCAGGATGGGGGGCGGTATGTCCCGCCTTTTCCCTTCTTCTGCCCACTGACGAAGCAAGATTCGCCCGGTCGTGCCATTAGCTCCGTAGAGAAGCCACATAGTCGTTTAGTTCTGATGGAGAAAAGTGCGTATAGAGCCGTTCGGCCATCGTGTAGAAGAGGCTGCTTTTTTGNGGGTTGTAAGCGGGCAGGGTTCGGCGCCAGGCTTGAAGCGCTTGGAGAAAGGCATTGAGCTGAGTGTAAGCCTGGCGAGGCGGTTCATAGGCTGGACTGATGAAGCGCCATTCTCCAGCAGGCTGATAGTGCGCTTTGGGGTCGGGGGGTGGGAGCGGTAAGCTATGTAGCCTTTCCCATGTGGGGCCATGTACCAGATAGGCCAGCTCCCCCCACTTATCGGGGAAAATCAACGCTGGCGGTAAGGCCGTCGCCTGCAAAATCACCTGCATGCCCGGGTAACGTTTGCGGAGCTCCCACAAGTTCGCTTCCCATTCCGCCGTAAAAAGCCCCTCTGGCGTAAAACAATCTACGATCACCAGGCCAACTTTTTCTGCTTCATCCAGCGTAGGCCCGGATTGGAGAAAAATATATCGGGCCTCAGTAGGATAGGCTATACCCCGCTCAGGAGCGGGCCAAGGTACTGGAATANGCATATACTGGCGCGCGCCCGATGGAGAGATAGTCAAAGCCTTCCTGCCTTAGAAGGGCAGGGTCATATAGATTTCGCCCATCAAAGATGACCGGATGACGGAGGAGGTCTTTCATCTTTTGCCAGTTTGGCTGACGAAATTCGCCCCACTCGGTAAAGAGTAGCAGGGCATCGGCACCTTCCAGGGCATCATAGGGGTTTTTGGCGTAATAGAGGGGCCAGTTGGGGTGTTCTTTTTGGAGGTTAGGCAGGGCCGCTGGGTCAAACACCCGCAGATGGGCGCCGGCCGCGAGGAGCCGCTGGATGACTTCTATGGCAGGGGCTTCGCGAATGTCGTCGGTATCCGCTTTGAAGGCTACGCCCCACACGGCAAAGGTGCGTCCGCTGAGCTGCCCGCGGTAGTAGGACTCCACTTTTTCGAAGAAGTGGGCCCGCTGGGTTTCATTGACGGTGATGGTGGCTTCTACGAGGGAGAGCTGGAGGCCGTATTCGCGGGCGGTAGCGGCGAGGGCGCGGGTATCCTTCGGAAAGCAGGACCCCCCGAAGCCAATCCCCGCAAAGAGATAGCGCCGGCCGATGCGGCTGTCGGCACCCATGCCGAGGCGAATCATGTCAATATTAGCACCGACTTTTTCGGCGAGGCGAGCGATTTCGTTCATGAAGCTCACCCGCAAGGCTAAGAAGGCGTTGGAGGCATATTTGGTAAGCTCGGCACTTTCCCAGTCCATGATATAGATGGGATTACCCTGGCGGGTGTAAGGGAGGTAGAGCTGGCGGAGCTTTTCGGCGACGGTGGGGTCTGGCGTGCCGATGACGACCCGGTCAGGCTTGAGAAAGTCCTCCACCGCATAGCCTTCCCGGAGAAACTCTGGATTAGAAGCGACCTGCACTAAGCCTGGCAAGCGGGCATCAAAGAAGGCCTGAAGCTTCCGAGCGGTGCCTACGGGGACGGTGCTTTTGGTGATGAGGATCTTGGGGGTCTGGATGAGCGCGGCGAGGGTTTCGGCGGCTTGCCAGAGGTAGGAGAGGTTGGCCTGGCCAGCCGGGCCAGAGGGGGTCGGCAGCGCTAAAAATATCAGCTCGGCCTGCGCTACCAGCTCCTCTAAGCGCTCTGTGAAATGAAGGAGGTTCTGGCTCTGGCCCCGCTCCACAAGCCGGTCCAGCCCCGGCTCATAAATGGGGAGCTCGCCTCGGCGCAGGCGGGCGATCTTCGCCTGGTCAATGTCATAACCGATAACGAAATTGCCTGTTTCGGCCAGGCCAGCAGCCGTGACTAACCCCACGTACCCTACACCCATCACACCGATTTGCATAGTCGTGCGTAGCTTTGCGGCAAAGGTACACTAAACCTGTATGCGGCAGNCCCTCCCGTTTTTTCTGGCTTTCCTGTGTGCCCAGCAGAGCATCCGGGACTCCGCTATAGCCTTTTTTATGCCTGCCGTGGTGTACGGGGGAATTTTTCCCATGCAAGACCTTTCGCAGCGGTTTGGCTACCTCAACCACATCCAAGCCGAGGCGGGCTATAAGTTCAAAAGCCACTTTTACGTCGTCTTAGCTGGGGGGGGGCTGGTAGGGGATAAAGTTCGGGAGGCGGGGCTTTTGCAGAACTACCTCTCCGCCTCGCTGCAGCAGTCGGGTTATATGGGGATGTTTGATGAGAATGGGAAAGTATTTGCGCCGACGATTCGGGCGGCGGGCTGGTCGGCTCAGCTTAGAGGGGGGAAGATTCTCCCGATTTTGCGCATACCCGGTCACAATCCGAATTGCGGGCTTTTCGTAGAGGTGGGGGGCGGATACCTGCGCCACCGCATAAGCATAGATAAGGCTCGTAGCGACCGGGCACCCATCCTCGAAGGTGACTATCTCAAAGGCGTAGATCGCCTGACAGGCGGATGGGGTTTTACGGAGAGCATCGGCTATCGCTATTTCAGCAATCGTTTGCTGCTGAACTTTTTTATAGCGATAGAGGCGGGGCAGTTTTTCACGCGGAGTTTGCGGGGGTGGACTTACGACACGGGGCAGCGGGATGTGCGTAGGCGCTTAGATAGCTGGGTAAGCGTGCGCGTGGGCTGGATGATACCCCTTTACGAAAAAGCCCCCTTAGAAGAATGACATTTTTTCGGGTTTTATACACGCTTTTTTGGATATTCTTGATAGTTTTGTCGCCGATCATAGTTCTTTTTTCGGATAAATATCGCCGATGGTGGAGGGCTCGCCGTGTGCGCTGGCCCGATCCCCCCCGTGATAGCGTGGTACTCTGGATGCATTGTGCCTCGGCAGGGGAGTTTGAGCAAGGCCGGCCTATTCTGGAATATATCGCCCGGCAGCTGCGCCCTTACCCCTACATCGTGGTAACCTTTTTCTCGCCGTCAGGCTGGGAGCGGTATCGCCAGAGCTATGCGGTGGCGGACTGGATGGGGCCTTTGCCGGTGGATTTGCCCTGGGTGATGAAGCAGTGGCTGACCACGCTAAGGCCGAGTGCGGTGTTTTTTGTCCGGTACGACCTCTGGCCGAATCTTCTACACCTCCTGAGGGAGCGACGTATTCCTACTTTCCTTTTGTCAGCACATGTGCGTCCCTACCAGGGGCTGCGCTGGAGCTGGCAAAAGGGGCTTCTCAGATACTTCACGCACATTTTCGTCCAGACGGGCGAGGACCTCAGTTTTCTCCAGCGGGAGGGTTTTTCGGCGGTTACCCTGGCAGGGGACAGCCGTTCCCTGCGCGTGAAACAAATCCGGGAGCAGTGGATTCCTATCTCGGGCATCCAGGAATGGGTGGGCACACGGTTTTGTATTGTGGCGGGCAGCGTCTGGATAGAAGATGTGCGTTTTCTGGCCCGAGCCTATGCGAACCTGCGTGGTCTGGATATTCGCTGGATACTCGTTCCTCACGAAGTACGTCCCCGTATGCTGGAGCAGATTCAGCAGGTGTGGCCTGTATCTATTACGTTTTATAGTCAGTCCGAGTGGCCTGAGCGGAGTAACACCCTGGTTATTGATACCATGGGGCTTCTGGCGCATTTGTATGCGTATGCCCATGTGGTATGGGTAGGGGGCGGTTTTGGTGCAGGCATTCATAATATCTTGGAGCCAGCCGTATATGGGAAAGCGATATTTTTTGGCCCGAAATACGATCGNTTTCCAGAAGCGCATGAGCTTATTCGGCTGGGGATTGCNGAAAGTTGTAAATATCCCTCGGCCTTCTCCAATGCCGTCCGAGCCCTTGTGAAGGACCGCCGCCGCCTCGCTATCATCGAGTCCAAAGCGGAGAAGTACTTTGCTGACCTGCCGGACACCCGTGCGCTGGTGTGGGAAGTGGTCGGTCCCTACCTTCTGAAAAATGAAGATACCCAGCAGGCTTCCTGAAGGCGTGCTCTCTTCAGCTCTGCCTATCCTCAGGGTGATGGTTAGTGCATAAAATACAACAGCGCCATTGGCTTTTTCAGCAGGCGCGCTATCGGTAGAAGCCTAAGGCCCCCCTTCCCAGTCCTCAGGGGTTACAGATGGATCACCTCCCCATAGGCGGCCGCAGCCGCCTCCATAATGGCCTCGGAAAGGGTTGGATGCGGATGGATCGTTTTGGCCAGCTCATGACCGGTGATCTCCAGCCGCCGCGCTACGATCAGCTCCCCAATCATTTCCGTCGCAGCCGGACCTATAATATGTGCCCCCAGCAGCTCCCCGTACTTCACATCAAAAATCAGCTTGACAAAACCCTCACCTCGCCCCATAGCCGAGGCCTTTCCCGAAGCTGTATAGGGAAACTTCCCCACTTTGAGCTCGTACCCCTTTTCCCGGGCGGCTTTTTCGGTTAGACCCATGGAGGCGACCTCCGGCTGACAATAGGTGCAGCTGGGAATCGTAGAATAATCCAGTGGATGCACATCCAAGCCCGCGATCTTTTCGACACAAATAATCCCCTCCATGGAAGCTACATGCGCTAAGGCCGGCGTCGGCAGAACATCCCCAATCGCATAAATCCCCGGTACATTCGTCCGGTAAAACGCATCCACTACAATCCGTCCCTTTTCTGTCTGGACATTTAGCGCCTCTAAGCCCAGGTTTTCGGTATTTGGCGCAATGCCGACAGCTAAGAGAGCCAGGTCGGCTTCTACCTGTTTTTGTTCTTTGGGCGTTTGGAGGGTGGCCTTGATGCCCTTTTTGGTTTTTTCCAGCGCGGTAACCTGCGTGCTGGTGTAAATCTCTATCCCTTTCTTGCGGAAGATTTTTTCCAGCTCTTTGCCTACCTCCTCATCTTCACGGGGAAGGATGTGGGGTAGGGATTCTACGAGGGTCACTTGGGTGCCGAGGGTGGCATAAAAGTAGCTGAACTCCACGCCAATGGCGCCTGCGCCGATCACCAGGAGTTTCTGGGGTTTTTCGGGGAGGGTCATGGCTTCCCGATAACCAATCACACGTGCCCCGTCTATCTTGATGTGGGGCAGTTCTGCCGCACGCCCCCCTGTGGCAATAATCACATGCGGCGCACTGAGGACTTGGGTTTTTCCGTCGGGCAGGGTAACCTCCACTTTTTTATCGGGGAGAAGGCGAGCCGTGCCCTTGATGACCTCAATTTTATTTTTATGCATGAGGAAGTCCACGCCGCGGCTCATTTTTTCAGCGACGCCGCGAGAGCGTTTGATGATAGCGGGGAAGTTAGCCTGGAAGGAAGAAACTTCTATACCGTATTCGTTGGCTTTCTGGAAGTATTCCAGGGTCTCGGCGGATTTGAGAAGGGCTTTGGTAGGAATGCAGCCCCAGTTGAGGCAGATACCGCCCATGTTTTCCCGTTCAATGACTTGTACCTGAAAACCCAGCTGGGCCGCCCGAATGGCGGCGACATACCCCCCCGGTCCTCCCCCAATAATAATGAGGCGTTTCTCCATGCGGGCAAAGATACGGGCATTGCCTGATGCCCTTGTAAATCTCGGATTTGCCGTATATTTGCCGGTGATAAAGGTGGAAGTATATGCGCACACTAATCGCTGTCTTAGGGGTGCTGGCCCTTTTGTGGGCGCAGCAGGACGCCGGTAAGCTCCGAGGCGTCGTTCGTGACAAAGTCACTCGTGAGCCGCTGGACTACGCCACCGTTAAGGCTCTCCAAAATGGCATCGTCAAGGGAGGGGCGTATACGAATGAAAAAGGTGAATACAGCATTGCGCCGCTCTCGCCTGGGACCTACGACGTTCAGGTGAGCTACGCCGGCAAAACCCTCACCATCACCGGCGTGGTCATCACCGCTAATCGCACCATCGTCTTAGACATCAATATGGAATCCAGCACCGAGCTGAAAACCGTCGAGATCGTAGATTACAAAGTCCCACTTTTTGAAAAAGATGAAACCGTCACGGGGAAAACTTTAGCACTGGAAGATATCCAGAAGATGGGGACTCGTAACATAAATGCCTTTTTAGCTACGACGGCGGGGGTGTATCAGGCGGATGATAAGTTTGGTGCTGGCATTAGTGTGCGTGGTGCTCGGGGAGATGCGACGCAATACTTCATAGATGGGGTTCGGGTGATAGGGAGCTTTGCGATGCCGCAGCGGGCTATTTCCCAGCTCTCTGTGTATACGGGTGGGATTCCGGCGGAGTTTGGGGACCTCATGGGGGGTGTTATTCAGATCACGACGGGGGCGCCTTCGTCGCAGACCGTTTTCGGCGGGGAGATTCAGTCCAGCCAGCTCACGGATCCCTACAAGTTCAACCTCTTCGCCTTCAATATCTCCGGCCCGATCTGGAATCGCTCAGCCGACGATGGGAGTAAAACGACTATTATAGGTTACAGCGTCACCAGCGAATATCAGACCGAACGAGACTATGACCCCCCTTATAAGGGTACCATCTACCGAGTCAAGCCTGAGGTTCTGCAAGATCTTCAGGAAACGCCTCTCCAGCCCTTTGGTTCGGGCAGGGTTTTCTTCGTCAATAGAGCAAACTTCCTCCGTCCAGACCAGATTGAGAGTTTCCCTTACAAGCAGGGCAATCGCCTTCGGCAGTTCCGCTTCAATAACCGCATAGATATCCGTCTGGCTGAGAATGCATTCCTGAAAATTGGCTTCAGCGGGGAGCTGAGTCGCCGGCAGCTTTGGGGTACGAGTCGGTCCCTCTTAGCCTGGGATCGGGTGGCCGAACGTCATGCCAACACCTGGCGTGGCTTCGTCCGCCTTCAGCAAACATTCCTGGGAGACACGAATAGTTTGTTACGCAGCTTTTTCTATACTATTCAGTTTGACTATACCCGCTTTGATGGAAAACGATTGATCCTGAGTTTGGCCTGAATTGGTTCCGCTACGGCCATATCGGCCGGTTTGAAACCCGTTATGCGGAGCTGCTGGTGCCTACGCTTGTAGGCGGTAATTTCCCCGCCTATGAGACCCAGGGGTATGTGGAAAATGAATACCTCTTTGACCCATCTATTAGTAACCATCCCATCCTGGCTAACTATAATCGCTACATTTATAACTTTCTGGCACAAAACCCCCGTTCTCTTTTCAATCCTGTTACGCTTCAGGTGGAGCCCAGTGGTCGGATACGGAACTTTGTCGACCTTTTGCAGTTAGGGGGGCATGTGAATGGCCTGCTTGGAGCGCAGTCGTTGGTTTATAACCTTTACTTAGGCCAGGGGTACATTGCCACGGGTGGGCCCTCTTTTGATAACGCCGACATGTTCCGGCTCACCGGCCAGGCCGCCATGGAGCTGGGACGCCACAACATTAAAATCGGCTTTGAGTTTGACCAGCGCTATAGCCGCTTTTATCAGGTTATCTTGACAGGAAGTGGGGGGCTGTGGAACCTCATGCGCCTCTATGCCAACCGTCATCTCTCCGAGCTTGACAGAAATAATCCTGTCGTTTCAGGAGATACGATTCGCTACCTTCCCCTCTACCAGGCTGACCAGCAAAGCTACTTTGATAAGAAGATGCGGGAAAAGCTGGGCCTGCCTGTGGATGGCTTAGACTTTATCAGCCCCGATGCGATGGATCCAAGCTTTTCTCTTTGGACATGTTTGATATCAATGACCTGTACGCAGCCGGTAACCCCGCAGTGTTCTATCAGGGGTATACGCCCTGGGGTAAGCGCCAACGTCGCGTCGCTCCAGAAAAATTCTTTGAAGATAAGGAAAATCGTCCTCAAAATGCCTTTGCGCCAACCTATATCGCTCTCTATGCTCAGGATAAGTTTGAGTTTGATAAGCTGTTTTTCAACTTAGGGCTGCGGGTTGACCGCTTTGATGCGAACCTCCCTGTGCTCAAAGACCCCTATATCGTGCGGCCATTTTATCGGGCAGAAGAAACGGCGCGTCTACTGGGAGTTACTTTGCCGCAAGGCGTGGGTGGCGACTGGGTGGCCTATGTGGACAATGCCCTTAATCCTACCCGCATCATTGGCTATCGCCAGGAAAATACTTGGTATGATGCCAATGGGGCACCAACCAGCGCATTGGCCATTATCCGGGCTAGCGGTGGACGTGCCCGTCCGCACATCAAGGCCGACAGCCTCACCTATGAGGCCTTCGAGGACTACAAACCCCAAATCAATATCATGCCGCGTATCTCCTTCTCCTTCCCCATCTCGGATGAGGCCACTTTCTTCGCACACTATGATGTCTTGACGCAGCGTCCTCGAGCTGGACAAGTAGCCCAGTTTGTGGATTATCTCTTTATCGTTCAGAATGCCACCATAGATATTGCTAATCCTCGCCTTCGTCCAGAAAAAACGATTGACTTTGAGGCCGGCTTCAAACAACTCCTCTCTTCTAATATTGCTCTCTCTATCTCCGGGTACTACAGGGAAATGCGAGATATGGTCCAGCTCTTCTCCTTCTTTGGCGGGTATCCTGTGAGCTACACCAGCTTTGAGAACCTTGACTTCTCCACGGTGAAGGGGATAAATGTAGACCTGGATATTCGCCGGATAGGGCTTTTGCAGCTACGATTTGCCTACACCCTACAATATGCCCAAGGGACGGGTTCCAGTGTTACTTCCAGCCGGGCGCTCATCGGAAGCATAGAGGGCTTCAATGTCTTTCGCTCTCTCCTGCCGCTCTCCTTTGACCAGCGGCATACCTTCACCGGCACAGCGGATATTCGCATCCTTGAAAAGAGTAGCTTCAAGGGCCCTGCTATCACGATTGGTGAAAAAACCATATACCCGCTCGTGGGGGCCGGTATCAACATTACGTACAACTTAGGCTCTGGACGGCCCTATACGCGTTACCTGCTTCCCAACCCTGCCGATGTGCAGTTTGGCGTGAATCCCGTCAATCTCATTAGCGGTCAGCCATTCAGTGCCCGCCTCCCCTGGTATAATCGCTTTGATATTCGGGTAGATAGGGACTTTATTATTCAACGCGGGGAGAATAAGCAGTCCATTCTGAACGTCTATGTTATTTTCCTCAATGCGTTCAATCAGAGAAATGTACTGGGTGTTTATCCGTACACAGGCCTGCCGGATGATAGTGGTTATATTCAATCCCCTGTTGGGCAGCAGCTGGCGCAGAACCAGTACTCCAAAGAGACTTTTGAGTACTTGTACCGGCTCAAAGAGCGCAGTCCGGGCAGTCTCGGTGCCCCTCTTCGCATTCGGCTGGGCCTCTTGTTTTCCTTCTAAAATGCTTAACTTTGTCTAACTTCGTAATGCCTATGAGAACGCTAGTTGGGTTGGCAGCCTTACTCGTAGTCGGTTGGAGCCGAGAGATTATGGGCCAGGTAGAACGGCGTGTGGCGCCTCGCACGGCTCAAAATTGTGCCCCTGCTACCTCCTCCGTGCAGCTGGATATCAATAATGTTCGCTGTCTTATTCACAATGGGGGCGACATGTGGTGGGATCTGGTAGGTAATCCCCGATATGAGATACCCAAAGTCCCCCCAGGCGTCCCAGCTATTCATTCCATGTTTGCCTCTTCGGTATGGGTAGGAGGGTACGATGCAGCTGGCCGCCTACGCCTTGCCGCTCAAACCTATCGGCAGTCGGGAAACGACTACTTCCCAGGACCTCTTTCCCTGCAAGGCACCACGGATGCTAGTACCTGCCAAAAATGGGATAAGCATTTCGTTATCACCCGACAGGAGATAGATGCATTCCGAGCCGCCTACCAGGCCAATCCTAACAACGTCAACCTTGGCAACTTTCCGAACGTAGCTAACTGGCCCGCTATCAATACCGATCCGGGTTTTGAACGATTCCTGGCTCCCTTCGTGGATGTCAATAGACGGCGACTATACCCCCTCCGCCGGCGATTACCCTGATGTGTTGGGCGACATGGCTATCTGGTGGGTCTTCAACGACAAAGGCAATGTGCATACCGAAACCGGAGCAGCCCAGATCGGAATGGAAGTCCAGGCACTGGCTTTTGCTTTCGCTACTACGGACGACATCAACAACATGACCTTTTACAAGTACAAGCTTATCAATCGGGGAACCTTAGCCCTTACCCAGACTTACATGGCTTTGTGGGTGGACGCAGACCTGGGCTTTTATGCCGATGACTATGTAGGGTGCGACTCAGCCCGAGGCCTGGGATTCTGCTATAATGGCGACAACGACGATGATCGGCCCTCCGGTTATGGCCCAAATCCCCCAGCCATAGGCACGGACTTTTTCCAAGGCCCGATTGGCGATAACGGAGAGCGCCTGAAAATGACTAACTTCATGTACTATGATAACGACTTTAGCGTGCGTGGAAATCCTACAAATGCCATTCACTTTTACAACTATATGCGTTCTATCTGGAAAGATGGCTCGCCGCTGGTGGATAACGGAGGGAACGGCTATGGCAATGGAACCCCGACAAACTATATCTTCACAGGTGCTCCACAGGGGATAAATTGCCCCTATAATCCTCCCCCA
>JGI24185J35167_1000697_pt1 | contig 15117 bp, 14 predicted proteins | sample YNPBryunderm2012_FD_35167 | JGI IMG/M metagenome (IMG submission 35167) | reverse complement strand
TTTTGACCCATTTGGTTAGTAACTTTTTGGTACAAAGGTTGATAAATGAGAACTTCTTTCACTGCGAGGGACGAAACACATAACTTGATGATCATCCTGCGCCTAAAGAAATGTGCATTCTATAGTAATTAGCAAACAAATCTTTGCCCGAGCGCTGGTGTACGCTTCTGTAGCGTCAAATGTCAACATCTCGTGTATTTTACGGTTTTGGATGCGGTAAGGCCCAGTTGCTCGTCAGAATATGGTTTTTTCAATATTTGACGAGATTTCCACAACGCATCTCTCAGCTTCAGACTCGTGACATGTGTGTTAGAATAAATGTAGCTATTCTATCCTGAAGGGGGTATGCCAAATGAAAAGGTTACTGGTTGCTGCGATCGCGCTTTTGGTCATCGTAACACAAGCTGCCACGTTCTTGACCATCGCCACCGGTGGCACAGCGGGAACTTACTATCCTCTCGGCGCAGGCATGGCAGACATCTGGAACAAGAACATCAAGGGTATGAACGCGATGGTACAGTCCACCGGTGCATCGGTCGCGAACATCAACCTACTCAGGAACAAGGAAGTAGACCTCATATTCGTTCAGAACGACGTTGCCTTCTACGCGTACAACGGAGTAGAGCTTTTCAAAGAACCGTTCCCACAGTTGAGGGGGCTGGCAACGCTCTACCCTGAGACGGTCCAAATCGTTGCACTCGCCGACAGAGGAATAAACAGCGTTTACGATTTGAAGGGCAAGAGGGTCGCCGTGGGTGCCGCCGGAAGTGGTACTGAGGTGAACGCGAGGCAGATTTTGGCAGCGGCTAGAATCACCTACAACGACATCAAGGTGCAGTATTTGAGTTTCGCAGAAGCGGCGAGCAACCTGAAAGATGGAAACATCGATGCCGCATTCGTCACCGCGGGACATCCGACGGCGGCTATCGTGGATCTTGCAGCAGTCAGAAAGATCGTGCTTGTTCCAGTCGCAGACGAGATCATCAGNGTCTNTGCAGAAAGATTATCCATTCTATGTGAAGATCGTTGTTCCGGCCGGTACTTACAAAGGTGTCGATACGGATGCTGTCACTGTTGCCGTCAAGGCGATGCTCGCGGTCAGAGCGGAGATGCCGGAAGATCTTGCTTACCANCTGCTCAAGACCATGTATGCNAACCAAAAGAGGCTGATCGAGGCCCACGCAAAAGGTGAACTCATAATCCCGGAAACTGGTAAGGAAGGTATGTCCATACCGCTGCATCCAGGTGCGGAAAAGTTCTTCAAGGAGATGGGACTCTAAACGGTGAAGGCGTTCTTGCTCTGTGCCTTGCTGAGTCTCTTGTCGTGTCACTACGTTTTGGTCGTTGAAAGGCAAGGTCAGGTGATCTTTGAGAAAATTTTGTGCGACGGTAAGTTCACCATCGTGTTCGTTCATTCGGNGGAAAAGACGTTGGTGGAAGAATGTTTCACTATCGAACCTGATGGATCATTGATCTTGTTCGAGGCGCGGTACACTTCGTATGGGGCAGGTCTACCTTCAGACGCGGAGGGAGGATTCGATTACGAAAATGGAAAATTCCTTTTGAAGCTTCACAGAAGACTCGAGCGGATCACCCTCCGCGTTTCTCATGTTGAAGGTCATGGCATACTGTTCAGCGATGGTACGGTTTGGTTCAAAGACATAGCGAACGTCAACGATGCATTGACGATCTACGTGAAGGTTCTACCTTCTCTGAAGTTGAAAATCTTTTGAGGAGGAATCATTGTGAACAACGAGAAGAACATAACTGATCAAGCGAAGGAGATACTCGAGAAGTACGACAGAGAGGCACGTTACAGAAGTTTTAGAGGTTTCATGGCGAAGGTTGTGGCAGCCATAGCGATAACCTTCTCGGTGTTCCAGATCTACACGGCCGCCTTTGGTGTGCTGGACGCAATGATACAGCGCTCGATTCATCTGGCGTTCGGTTCCTGCTTGATCTTCCTGCTCTATCCGGCGAGCAAGAAATGGCCAAAGGACAGGTTGCACTGGTTCGACTTGCTGCTCGCGATCGGTGCACCTCTGACAACGATGTACATAGTTGCGAACTACAAAGCACTCGTCATGAGAGCAGGAACGGTGACCGGGGTGGACTTCATCGTTGGAATTTTGGGGATCGTACTCGTTCTGGAGGCGACACGCAGAATCGTAGGTTTACCGATAGTGATTGTCGCACTCGCTTTCATCCTGTACGCACTTTATGGAAGATACATTCCAGGCATCATGGCTCACAGGGGCATTTCGTTGCAGAGACTCGTCGGACATTTGTTCTACACGACGGAAGGTATCTTTGGAATACCGCTCGGCGTTTCTTCGACGTTCGTCTTTCTGTTCATCCTGCTCGGTGCGTTCCTCGAGAGGACAGGACTCGGACAGCTCTTCATAGACATCGCGAACGCACTTGCAGGATGGGCTACAGGCGGACCAGCTAAGGTCGCGGTCTTCTCAAGTGGCATGATGGGCATGATTAGTGGTAGCAGTGTTGCGAACGTCGTTGGAACTGGTACCTTCACCATACCCATGATGAAGAAACTCGGTTACAAGCCAGAGTTCTCCGGCGCAGTCGAGGCAACCGCATCGACGGGTGGACAGCTGATGCCACCCATCATGGGAGCCGCGGCTTTTCTGATGGCAGAATTCACCGGTATCGCTTATTCGAAGATAATAATTTCTGCCGCCATACCGGCAGCTCTCTATTACTTCGGTGTCTGGATGGGAGTACACTGGGANGCAAAGAAACTGGGCCTCAGAGGTCTTTCAAAGGAAGAGCTNCCGAAGATGAGAAAGGTTCTGCTGGAAAGAGGCCATCTTCTGTTTCCGCTGGTCGCGATCATCTATTTGTTGGTGACAGGTTTCACACCGATGAAAGCCGCGTTGTACGCGATAGTTTTTTCTGTAGCCTCATCGCTCATCAGAAAGAGTACGAGAATAAAACTGTCGGACATCCCGGCGGCGCTCGAAGCTGGTGCAAGGGGAGCGCTGAGCGTCGTCGCAGCAACCGCTTGCGCTGGAATAATCATCGGTGTGGTGACGCTGACAGGCATAGGTTTGAAACTGGGGACCGCGTTGGTCGATCTGGCGCGCGGAAATCTCCTGGTGACACTCTTCTTCACCATGCTGACATCACTCGTGCTTGGCATGGGAGTGCCCACNACGGCGAATTACGTCATCACTTCAACGATNGCCGCACCNGCGTTGCTCAGGCTCGGGGTGCCAGTNCTTGCAGCACACATGTTCGCCTTCTACTTCGGTATCATTGCGGACGTCACACCACCGGTTGCACTCGCTGCGATGGCNGGCGCCGGCATAGCGAGGGCGAATCCCATGAGAACAGGCTTGACAGCTTCGAGGCTTGCGATCGCGGCGTTCCTCGTCCCTTATGCATTCGTTCTCTCACCTCAACTGCTCCTTGTGAACGTTTCTAACCCAGTGCGAGTGATCTGGCCTTTGTTGACATGCGTCGTTGGTTTGTTCTCGCTCTCGGGAGCACTGTCTGGTTATCTGCTCGGCAATCTCGCAGCGTGGGAGAGAGCCTTCTNTGGAATTGGCGGCGTTTTGCTTGTCGAACCGAGTGGCTACACCGACCTGATCGGTTTGGGTTTGATCGCGGTTGCGTTCCTATTCCAAAGAGCGAGAATGCGATTGACGAAGAAAGCTTGATCAATGAAATTCTTTCGGGTTTAGCGGCGTTGCTGCCAAATTTTTTTGTGATTTTGCCGATAATAAATCGGAGGTAGCGAAATGAGGATAGAAAATTATCACGTGACGATGGTTTCGATGAACAGTCATGAGCGTTTGGTGCAAAGGCATGAGCGGCTCCAGATCGTTCGTGTCGTACAGCGAGAACCAGCGAAGATAGAACCAGCCAAACTCGAAATCAAACTCAGCGAAAAGGACAAAGCGAAACTCAGGTTGATAAAAGCGATCTTGGAGAAGCTGACGGGACGAAAGGTCAGGCTTTTCTTGTTGGAACTCTCCGAATCAAAGCATTCGGAAGAGATGCAAGCGGAGGTCACGAGAACTCAGTTTGGTGTCATCTACGAGCGGAGCGAGTACGAGAAGGAAAGTCAGTCGACGGACTTCTCTGCGAAAGGTTTCGTTGAAACGAAGGATGGTCGAAGGATCGAATTTGAGATCAACTTTCATTTCAGTAGGACGGTCGAGAAAAGCGAAATTTTAAGATTCGTGAGTGGGAATTTACAAGATCCGCTGGTTCTGAAGTTGGACGAAGCGCCTCTGGAGTTCTCAGACAAGAAACTGACATTGGATCTCAATTTGGACGGTGTGCTAGACGAAGTTCGCTTGCCAAGGAATGCTATGTTTTTGGTACTCGATGCCAACGCGAATGGAAGGCTGGACGATGGCCGTGAGTTGTTCGGTCCTTCGACGGGTCATGGTTTCAAAGAGCTGGCCATGTACGATGAGGACAAGAACAACTGGATCGACGAATCTGACAGCATCTTCGTGAAACTGAGAGTTTTGAAGGTGAACCGAGATGGTTTCGAACTTGTGCCTTTGCTCGATGCCAACGTTGGAGCCATTTACCTCGGTTCTGTGAGAACACTTTTCAGCCTTTACGACGATGGAGGAATCTTGGGCAAACTCGACTCCAGCGGCATTTACCTAACGGAAGATGGTCGCGTGAGGACGATCCACCAGCTCGATTTGAAAGTCTAAGTTTAGATCACGAAGAGTTCCTTTTGAACGTAGCATACCGCACCCATCACGACACCGAGCTCTGCAAGCTCTGCTCTTTTGAACTGAACGTGTTCGAGTATTTCTGCAGGGACCGCCCTGGAAATCACAGGTTCGATCCTGGCCAAGATCTTCTCGTACTGGTTGTAACCGATCCCACCAGACAAAACGACGACGTCTGGATCAATCAAACATACCGCGTTCGCTATCGCGAGTGCCAAATGCTCGCACGCGATGTCGAAGAACTCGTTGAAATCTGGATGTGACTCGAGCTCGTCAAAAACCTGTTTCAAAGTGGTTCGGATCTTTCTCTCCTCGAGGAACTGCTCGAACGTGTACCCAGAGAACCACCTCTCGAGTCTGCCAAAGCGATATTCGAGATCTTTTTCTGCAGACCAATCCGTCACAAGATAACCCATCTCACCCGCCATGCCCCTCGAGCCTGTGTAAAGGGTTCCGTTCAATATCAGGCCCGCCCCAGTACCCGTGCCGAGAGATACCAAGAGAACGTTTCCCAAACCCTTGGCGGCTCCTTTCCACATCTCGCCAAGGGCGTTCAGTGTGACATCGTTTTCGACAAAGACGGGCACACTAAATTTTGCTTCAAGCATCGTCTCAAGTGGAACATCTTTCAAATCGAAAGCTGGCATGTATCTAACTTTTCCCGTATTTCGATCACAAGTACCTGGTACACCCACACCGATACCGAGCAGTTTGTACTCGTCAAAGTTCATATCCGTGAGTAAACTCGATATTTGGTTTATCAAATCGTCAGCGGATCGAATTTCTTGAATCTTTCTCTCGATCTTGCACTTCAAGTTACCATCCAGATCAGCTAAACCGGCCCGTATCTTGCTTCCACCAACATCAACACCTACAACGAAACGCCAATTTGGGTTGAACCCGAGTAACGTCGGACGTTTTCCGCCTCTCGCAGTGCTCTTACCTTTTTTTGATTCCTTCACAATGCCTTCCTTGATCAATTTTTCTACAGCTTGCGAAACCACAGGCTTACTCAAACCAGTTCTGATAGCTATCCTTGCTCTGGATATCGGTCGAAAACGTCTTAAGCACTCGAGGACCTTGGCTTCAGAATTTTTCAGGGTTAGTCTGCTTTTCGTCATTCCTTNACCGCTCCTTTGGCGAGCCCCTCGATCAAGAAGTTCTGGAACAGGAGTGCAAAGANTATCGGTGGAACCATCGAAACGATACCCGCAGCACACATGAGAGGATAATTGGTGTAAAAGCGGCCCATGAATTCAGAGATGCTTATGGGCAAAGTCTTTGCTCTCAAGCTCGAAGTCAAAACCAAAGCAATTATGAATTCGTTCCAAGCCGAGAGAAAGACGAATATGCCCGAAGTGAAGAGGGCAGGCTTGGCCATGGGAACCAAGATCTTCCACAGGACTTCGACATAACCACAGCCGTCGATTATCGCAGCTTCTTCAACCGACACGGGCAATCTCCTGAAATAAGAACTCATGATCCATATGGCGAAAGGCAAGTTCAATGCGATGTATATCACAGCAAGGGATGCTTTGCTATCGAGCATGCCAAACCGAGCCAGCGATAGGTAGATGGGTATCACGAGAATGACAGGCGGCAACATCTGTGTCAAAAGTACGAAAAAGCTTATGTATTTTCTCAACGGTACTCTCAATCTCTCTATCGCGTAGGCGGCGAGGATAGCCAAGAGAAGAGTTACAACAGTGACACTGACACCGATCGTCAAGCTGTTGAGAAGTGCCGTCCGAATTTGTGAAGCAACACCATAGATACCTTGCGTCAAACCCAGAGCTTCCCTATAGTTCTTCANAGTTGGTCTTGGAGGAAACCAGCCACGAGACGTCTGCTTCAGATCGACGTCGAGTGAGAGGCTGGTCGCGAAGGTCCAATAGATGGGAACGACGGAAACNAAAACNGCAGAGAAGACCACAAAGAAGATCAAAATTCTGTGGACTTTAAGATTCACTCTTCACCCGCCTCCGTTGCAAAGATTCGTCTGAAGAGAAGCACTATGAGCGCGACTATGCCGAGGAGCACATAGGACATCGCCGTCGCACGACCGAATTTGTAGGATTCGAAAGCGGTTCTGTAGATCTCGTACGAAACGACGCGTGTTCTTCCAGCAGGTCCACCGCCAGTCACAGCGTACACCAGCTCAAAGAGTTTGAAAGTGAGGATCGTTTTCATCACCAACAGTAGCTGCGTGAAAGGCTTCAACAAAGGCCACGTTATGTNTAAAACTTGCTGCGTCCGAGTAGCACCATCTATCCGCGCCGCCTCGTATAGCTCATCCGGTATGGACTTCATCCCACCCAGATAGATGATCGTGGCGAAAGCCGTTCCCTGCCAAAGATTCGCCAATATGAGTGCCCACAGAACGAGTTTCGGGTCGGTCAACCAGTAAACGCTCTTTCTTATGAACCCAAGGCTAAGGAGCGTTTGATTTATGAAACCATAATCGGCGTTAAATGCCCACTTCCAAATCAAAGCGTGAACAATCGGGGGCAAAACGTAGGGGAGCAAGATCGCTCCTACGACTAAAGGTCTGAGTCGGAATATGCGGTTGAGCGCGAGCGCGGTTATGAAACCCAGAAACATCCCCACAGTGATATCGGCGAGCACGAAGTACAAGGTGTTGAGGAAAGATCTCCACCATGATTCATCGAGAATGACCGACAGATAGTTCTCGAAGCCGACGAAGCTCGTTATCACTCTTCCAGCGAAGAAACGAACGTTGAACAGACTCAGATAGAATGCGTGCGCCAGTGGAAAAGCGAGGACCAAAGACAATATCACCAAGGATGGGATCATCAACAGATAGCCGATCATTCTTTTGTGTCTTTCCAAGGCTGTCTCACTCTCTTTTCGAGGATCAAAAGGGTGGGGCCCAGGCCCCACCCTTCCGATCNTTTCTTCCTTCCTTTTTCGTACTCTGCTCTTATCTTTAGCGCAGCCTGTGCAGCTGCATCGAGCGCCGCTTTTGGNGATTTTTGCCGTGTCAGTGCCTTGTGCAGTTCCTCCTGCAGAGCGTTGGAGAACTCCAGATACCAAGGTACCCTCGGTCTATGCACTATGTACATGGCCTGTTCGTACATCTTGTCCAAACCTCTGACTGCATTCCTGAANTTGGGATTCTCCCAAACAGATTTCCACCCCGGCACGATACCCGCCTTCAGCGCGGCATCGAGGGCACCCTCTGGTCCTGCCAAGAACTTTATGTACTCGAACGCTTCCTTGGGATGCTTCGTTCCGTAAGATATCGCCCAACCCATAGGACCAGAGACGCTGTAAGGATGTTTGCCATCCACGGAGGGCATCAAACCTATCTCCCATTGACCGACACCTTTCGAGATCTCGGGATTGTCGAGGTCCACCAACGGGATTCCCCACATCATGCCGAAGGCGATGTCGTTGTTGTAGATGGCTTTGTAAACCTCCGTTTCAGTCCAACCGAGCGATGCCGGGTTCACGATCTGATGCTTGTAGATCATGTCGACCATGAATTGGAGAGCCTGAATCCCCTTCTCATCGTTGAAAACGGGATTCAAGTTCTCGTCGAAGAACTTACCACCGAAGCTCGAGAGGATTGCCACAAAATCACACACCAAGGATTCTTTTTGGGCCCAGGACCAAGCCGTGGCATACTTCACGATTCCAGCCTCTTGGAGTTTCTTAGCCAGTTCGACAACGCCATCCCATGTCTTGGGGAATTCGTTGTAACCAACTTTCTTGATCATCTCTCTGTTGTACACGAACGATTTCCACTCCGAAACCCATGGCAGGCCATACCACTTTTCCTGATAGGCCATGCCCTCCAGCGCAAAGGGTACAGCGTCTTTCTTCAGATCTTCTGTCAGCCACTCGTCGATGGGCAGCACCCAGCCGTTCTCAACGTACAAAGGTACTTCGACGCAGTCGATGATGAAGATGTCGTACTGACTGCCACCAGCCAACATGGACGCTATGAGTTTGATGTTCTGATCGCGCCCGTACGGNACCACAGTGATGTTCACGCGCACACCCGTTTGATCGTAGAACATCTGGTTTCGCTCAATGTAGTAGCTAAGGTCTTCAGGACCGAAGATGGTGTTGAGTTCGACAACTTCGGCAAGCAGGCTGACGACCACCATGATGAGAAGGAACACAACTACTTTCCTCATGCTAACCCCCTCCCTTTGAAAGTTGGTTAGTTAGGAAGCTCGCATAACTAATCGTAAATGAAAGTAATGTTAAATGCAAAGGCTGCGGAACCCAGATGGAGATGGAATAAATTGATTTCCTTAAGCTGATCGATGTTACGCGCTGATTTCTCTTCTTTTCTTACGTTTTCTCCCAAAAGCTCCACCTAAGACCCTCATTGTTTGCAAAGCGATATTACAAGAAGTGTTGCAATATCCGAGTAAAGTAGTCCTAATATCCTGCTGTTAGTATTTTATGTGTGTAGAGGTGAACCTATGGATCTCAAATTCTCGATCAGCGCAACATCTGAAACGCCAACGATGGTACAGGTCAAGGCGAGAAGCTTCACCATGTACGTCGATGAACCACCACAGCTTGGAGGAGAAGACAAAGGAGCGAACCCAGTCGAGTATTTGCTTGCAGCGTTGGCTGGTTGTTTGAACGTGGTCGGCCACATGGTGGCTAAGGAAATGAACATGCAGCTGGATGGGCTAGCGATAAACATCGAGGGCGTTCTCAACCCAGCAAAGTTTCAGGGAAAGTCCAACGCAGAGAGGGCGGGTTATAAAGAAATCAACGTCACGATCGAAGCGAAAACGAATGCGCCGGAGGATGTCCTGAAGAAATGGATCGAAACAGTTGAAAGCAGATGCCCCGTTTCGGACAACATAGCGAATCCAACACCTGTGAAGTTGAACGTGATCAAGGCTTGAAAGGAGAGGCCCAGTTTCCTGGGCCTCCTTTTTGTCTCACTTTAGCTTCACTCTGAAAATCAAGGCATCTCCCTCACCGTGGGAACGAGATTTCAGAGCGAATGAGTGTGAATACGAAACGCCTGTAATATAATAAGCTTCTCGATCGCAGCTAACCGCGTAGGCNACGTCGTCCATNAGTGCTCCAAGAAACTTGACCCAGATGGGTTCACCATTTTCACCGATCTTCACGACCAAGTAATCGCTACCACCCTGTTTCTCTACACCATGCACAGTGTCAGACCATGTGGTTCCAACCAAAAGGTAACCGTCTTCAACTTTGATGATTTTCTGAGCTATGTCGTCTTGTTCCCCACCGTAGGCCTTTTGAAATTGGATCTCGCCGTTCGCATTGAGCTTGACCAAGACAAAATCTGCTTTACCAAAGGAACTCATTTCCTTTGACCAACTCGTTCCGACTACGAGACATCCTCCATCCTCCGTGGCCAAAACGTCGCTCGCTTGATCCCACTCCTCAGCACCAAGTGTCTTCTGCCAAATCAGTTCGCCGTCCCTCGATAGTCTCAGCACCCACATGTCAGCAGAAGTTTCAACACATTTCGTCAATCCAACAACATAATAACCGTCCATCGTCTTGTCAATGGCAAGTCCAGAGTCCCAGCCACTCGAACCGAAACTCCTTTCCCAGAGGATATTTCCGTCCTCATCAATTTTCACCACCCAGACATCCTCGTTGCCTGCCCTCGTCGTGTAACCNACAAAGACATATCCATCGTCCTTTAGCAGGTCGAGCGCCGACTCATAAGCTTGGCTNCCGTAACAATTTTTCCATTGCAAGTTTCCGTGAGCATCGTACTTCAAGAGCCACACGTCTTGACCTCCGAATCGTGCAGGTATCTCACCGTCGTTCGAACTGCCGATCGCGGCAACAATGAATCCACCATCTTGCGTTCTCTCAACGCAGTTTGCTCCTTCTGTACCCGTTGAGCCAAGCTCCTTGTTCCAAAGAAGTTTTCCGTTCTTCGAGAGCTTCACTATCATGACATTCTGATCGTACGGCGCTTTCTGTNAGCTGGTCCAACCGACTACCACAATACCGTCATCCAAAAGCGCAAGATCGTAGGCGATGTCCCTGCCAACTTTTCCGACGAAGCGAGACCAGAGAATATCTTCGTCGCGCTTGCGGTACGTCGCTGAAAGGGCAAACGCCGCGAATATTCCAGCTATGAACAGGAGGTTGACGAGCCAACCGGATCTGTTCATGAACATCCCCCCGTTGCGACAGTATTTTACACCCTCCAGAACGGCTGAGATGGGTCCGAGTGCAAGCATGTGTAGAACTGGTTGGGAACTTCTGGAGAGAAAAAACTGAATGATCAGTTCTTGAGCCAGGGACGAATTTGAAGGTGGGCGACTTTTGACCCTTGACAAGTTACGAGTACGGTGTTATTATTTCTGTGGACTTAATTCATGTTACGAAAAAACACTTCAAACGGAGGGGGTGTTGGTATGTCGAGATTGTTCGTGGTACCAGTTCTGCTTCTTGCCACGATACTGAGCGCTGTAACACTCACCGTCATAGGTCCTTGGGCCGGTCCAGAAATGGAAAAGTTCATGCCTGTGCTTCGAGAGTTTGAGAAGCAGACAGGCATAAAGATCGAGTACAAGATCTACAGGGCCGAAGATTTGCGAACCTTTTGCCGGCGCAGTTTGCAGCCAAGAAAGCTCCGGGAGACGTCATATTCATGTGGGCGAGCTTCATTAGAGAGTACGGACAGAAAGGTCACATTCTTACATTGAATGGTGTTCTTGACGAAGCGAAGTTTTTGCCCGGCGCTTTGGATGCGGTGAAAGTTGGCGATAAGCTTTACGGAGCAGCGTACACTGGAAAAGTGAAGCCTGGTTTCTGGTACAGAAAGTCCTTCTTTGCGAAGCACGGGCTCACACCTCCGAACACGTGGAACGAGTTCGTTGAACTGCTCGAGAAGATCAAGAAAATACCAGGAATCAAGGCCCCGATCGCGAGTGGAGACGGTGTTGGTTGGCCTTTGTCCGATGTAACAGAGCACTTCTTGATCAGCTTCGGCGGACCCGAGTTGCAACTCGACCTGATCGAAGGCAAAGTCAGATGGGACAGCAATCTGGTCATGAAGGGCATGAACAAGTTGGTTTCGTTGCTCAAGAACAAGTACTTTGGTGAGCCAACGGAATGGACGCTCGTTTTGAAGCAATGGTGGAATGGAGATTACGCACTCTACTTCATGGGAAGTTGGATCACGGGTATGGTGGACGATCCGAATGATCTTGGTGTTTTCGCACTGCCCGGAGCAAACGGTGTGGTGTTCGGCGCTGATTACGCATTCGTACCCAAGTACACGCAGTACCCCGAAGAAGCTAAAAAGCTCATCGCTTGGCTCTGTAGCCCGGAAGGTCAGGCGTTACAGGTCAAACAGGGTGGACACGTCGCCACGGCTGTCGGTATAGACCTGTCGAGCTATCCACCTGTCGACAGAGAAGTCGCAAAGATCATACAGGGTGTCACTGCATTGCCAGACTTGGACGACTCGATCGGCGGAGAGTTCCAACCCACGTTCTGGGATCAGCTGAAACTGCTCTGGGTCGCCCCCGACAGACTGAATGACGTGATTAGAACACTTCAGGAGAAAGCTCCAAAGAAGTGATCACATGAGGACCAGGGCAAAGTACGTGGCCTTCTTTGTCATACCAGCCTTCGCACTGGTAGGGATCTTCGTCGTCTATCCTGTCGCAAGGACTGTGGTTCTGAGCTTTCTCGATTCGGATGGCAAATTCGTTGGCCTGCAGAACTACATCAAGGTGTTGTCAAGCAGGGAAATTGTAAATCTTGAGGGCCTCTCGAGGGGCTTCCCCTTGGGGGCCCTCGTTCACAACTTGTTGTGGATAGCCATACACCTTCCACTGACGCTCGCATTGGGACTTGTCCTGGCAGTTCTGCTGAGGAATGTACGCGGGGGCGCAGTGATCAAGTCCATCATTTTTCTCGGGATGGTCATGCCAATGATCGTTGGAGGCGTGATGATCAACTTCATGTTTGACAGAAACCTCGGTATTTTCAATGCCTTTATGGAAATTTTTGCCATACCGGCAAGAAGCTGGACTGCTTATCCAGACACTGCCTTACTCGCACTCATCTTTGGATCCGTCTGGCTCTGGGTTGGCTTTTCCACGGTCCTGTACTCGGCTGGCCTCGAGACGATCCCAAAGGATCTCTACGAAGCAGCTCAGCTCGATGGTGCTTCTGCTTTGAAGATCTTTACGAAGATAACAATTCCCATGCTTAGACCCATAACGATTGTCGTTGTCACTATGACCTTGCTTTGGGAGCTCAAGGTTTTCGACATCGTGTACGTGGCCACGATGGGAGGACCCGGCGGAGCTTCCAACGTACTTGCCTTGCAGATGTATCTCTATGCCTTCAGGGCATTGGACTTCAATAGATCTGCGGTGGTCGCAGTGCTTTTGACGATGTCAACTTTGCTCGTTAGTCTACCTTTGCTCAGAACGTTGAGGGATGATCAATCATGAAGCCGAAAGCTATGCTCGTTTCTCTGTTAGGATGGCTTGTTGCACTCGTTTGGATTCTGCCGTTCATGGGTGTTTTTATGACGGCGATCAGACCGCTGGACGAACTACTCAATGGTTGGTGGAACTTCCAAACGTTCCGGCCTACCATTAGCAACTTTTCAGGTGCTTGGAACCACCCGACTGCGGCGCTCTCGAGAGGCATGTTGAATTCTTTGATCGTTGCGGTTCCCGCAACGCTCTTGCCGTTGTTTCTGGCAACAATGGCAGGCTATGGGCTTTCGAGATACAAATTCAGACTGAGGACTCCTCTGCTCGCACTCGTGATCATTGCACTCGCCTTGCCACAACAGACGATCGCCGTTCCCATCTTTCAGATGATGAACGCGTTGAACCTCGTGGATACGTATCTTGGACTCATCATCGTGCACACTGCATGGGGTATTCCATGGATTGCGTTCTTCATGAGGAACTTTTTTACCACCATCCCAAAGGCTATGGAAGAAGCTGCGAGGATAGACGGTGCGAGTGACATAACCATCTTCTTCAAGGTGGTGTTACCCCTCGCGATGCCTGCCATAGGTTCGGCTTTCGCATTACAGTTCACATGGGTTTGGAGCGATTTCTTCCTCGCGCTGATCTTGATATATTCGCCCGACAAACTCCTTGCCACGCAGCGCATTCCACTGATGAGAGGCGTGTACCACGTTGATTGGGGCTTGCTTTCCTCAGCTGCCATTTTAGTTATGGTTGTTCCCATTGTGGTCTATTTGATTTTGCAGCGTTACTACATCAGAGGTATGGTCGGCTGGTCACTCAAATGAGAGGAGGAAGTCCATGAGAGTCAAAGTCACAGAGAGATCCATCGAAGAGTACAGAAGCTTGGTTGAACAACAGGTGGAAGAGATCAAACAACTCGCCAAGCCTCTGAAGGGCTTGAAGGTGGTTCACATCAACGCGACAGCCTACGGCGGTGGTGTGGCAGAGATATTGCAGAGTCTGGTGCCGTTGATGAACTCGATCGGTTTGAAGGCGGAATGGCGGGTTATAGAAGCTCCGGCAGAATTCTTCAACGTCACCAAGAAGTTCCATAACACGTTGCAAGGAGCGGAGATTCCCATCACGGAAGAAGAATGGAAACTCTATGAGGACGTGTGCAAAGCCAACGCTAAGTTGATCGATGGGGATGAGGACATCGTCGTGGTGCACGATCCACAGCCGGCGGCCATCCGATCCTTCGCAAGAACCAAGGTGAACACAAAGTGGATTTGGCGCTGTCACATAGATCTTTCAACGCCGAACCAGACGGTGTGGAACAAATTCTCGCAATATGTTAAGGGTTACGATAGGATGATCTTTCATTTGGAAGATTATTTCCCCAACAATATGAAGGAGAAATGTACAGCTTTTCCTCCCAGCATAGATCCGCTCAGTGAAAAGAACTTCGAGCTTGACGAGGCCTTTGTAAGAGAAATTTTGAAAAAGCTCGAGATTGATCCACAAAGACCTCTGATAACTGTTGTTGCGAGGTTCGATCCGTGGAAAGACCTTTTCTCGGCGATAGACGTCTACAGGCTCGTAAAACGTGAGGTTCCCCCCGTTCAGCTTGCGATCGTTTCTGCGATGGCTTTGGACGATCCAGAGGGATGGATCTTCTACGAGAAAGTCCTACGCTACGCTGGAACGGACGAGGACATAAAGTTTTGCACGAACTTGAGGGGGGTGGGAAATAAAGAGGTGAACGCGATACAAAGAAGCAGCACGGTGGCGTTGCACACGGCCACGCGGGAAGGTTTCGGGTTGGTCATCAGCGAAGCTTTGTACAAGAGAGTGCCCGTGGTGGCGAGACCCGTCGGAGGTGTGAAGATCCAAATCAAACACGGTGAGAACGGCTATCTGGCTTGGAAGAAAGAAGAGCTCGCAGGATATATACTCAAACTGAT
>JGI24185J35167_1000683_pt1 | contig 15226 bp, 12 predicted proteins | sample YNPBryunderm2012_FD_35167 | JGI IMG/M metagenome (IMG submission 35167) | reverse complement strand
ATCAGCGCCGAGCCGGAGAAGACCGTCAACTGGGCGCGCATGGCTCGGTTGGAACGCACAGCGATGTTCAGCGGGACGATCTGGCCGGCTGCGACGCGCGGTGGCGCGTCTAGCCGCTCCACCGCGGCATCCGGCCCTTGGACGCTGGGCAGCGGCACGACATCTAGGCGAGCATTTGAAGCAGCAGCCANGCGCGCTGCTTGCGCTGCGTCACCTGTCGTTTGCAGGCCGTCGCTCAGCAGCACCAGCCGCTTGGCAGCATCGGAGGGAAATAGCGAAAGGCCCAGCCGAATCGCCCCTTCGATGTTTGTCGCGGCTGAGCGCACCTGCGTGCCAATCGGCGGCAGGTCGCGCGCCGCAGACATCGCGCGCTCCACTTGGGCATCTGCGCCGAAGACGACGACCGCTGCCTGGTCCTGGCCGTCGCTGCGCATGGCCCTCAAGGCCTCGCGGACGAATTGCGCGGCCTGTTCCACGCCACTTGGCCCGACGCTATCCGATGCGTCTATCAGAAAGACCACCGCCAAACGGTTGGTGGGCTGCACAGCCTGCATGCCGGCCAGGGCGAAGATGAGCGCGGCAAACAGCGCCCAGCGCACCCCCAGCGCAGCCAGCGCCTGAAGGTCCAGCCTCCGCGCTGGCAATCCGGCGCGATCAACGGCCAATCCGCGCCTGTTGAACAAACGCGGCAGGGCGATCAGCGCGCTCAGGGGGAGGAGCGCCAAGAGGATCAGCCACGCCGGCTGGCTGAAGGAGATCACCAACCCGATTCTATGGGCAGCGGATGATGGCTTTCTGAGCGCTCACTGAGGCGCGATGCTCACCTCATCCTCAAACCGCCTGCTGAGTTCACGCCGCTGGCGGCCCGCTTCCCACAGGTCGTAATCCACCAGCTTCACCGTGCCGGGCCGAACCGCCTGTGCGGGCCGCTTGGCTCGCGGGTGCGTGGGGAGCGGATATGCCTTGACCAGCGGGCCGATCTCTTGCGCCTCCGGGGTGAGCGCCCAGTCAATCCATCGCTTGGCAGCGTCGCGCTCAGGCGCGCCTTTGATCAGCGCCACGCCGCCGACGGCATACCCCGTGCCTTCGCGAGGAAACGAAACCGCCAGCGCCGGCATGCCTTCCTCGGCGAACTTGAGGCAGTCATGGGCGAAGATCACGGCTACAGCGATCTCGCCGCGACCAGCCATCAGCCCTGGCGCTGGGCCGCTGCGGGTGTATTGGAGGATGTTCCTATGGAGCGCGTGCAGATAGGCGAAGGCGGCGTCCACGCTGCCCAGGCGCGCCACCTGCGTCCACAGCGCGGTATAAGCAGCCCCCGAGCTGGCCGGGTGCGCCATCGCCACCTCCCCCCTCAGCCTATGGTCGAGCAGGTCATTCCACGAGTCGGGCTGCTCCAGGCCGAGCCGGCTGAGCACTGCGGTGTTGGCGCAGAACCCCAGCGTGCCGACGAACACGCCCGTCCACCAGCCCTCAGGATCCTTGTATGCGGGTGGGATGGCTGCGGCGTTGGGGGAGCGATACGCCTCCAGCAGGCCCTCCAGGCCAGCAGCGATCAGGGTGTCTGCTGGGCTGCCCCACCAGACGCTGTATTCCGGGTTATCCCTCGTCGCGCGCAAACGGGCCAGGGCCTCGCCGGCGGCGAGCCGCACATAGCTCGTCCGAATGCCGGTGCGCCGCTGGAATGCCTCGCTCATGGCGTGGCACCAGTCCTCCAGCGTCGTGCACAAGACGGTCAGTTGATGATCATTAGTGGAAGTATGCTCCTCGACAACGCGCATCACGGGGGATGCAGCGCAGAGGGTTACTCCGATGAAGATGGCCGCTGTAAAGGCAACGCGCTGCCGTTGCGCCAATCTCATAATTGTCTGCCGCCGAGGCGGCGACGCTGATTGTATGCCAGCGTATGAAGTGGGGGTGCGTTCACGGCCGGGGACAGAACCCTGGAGTGGGCGACGGCAGTGCCGTCGCCCACCCGCTCATTGGTCACAATGGTTGCCCCTGTCGGCGAATGCGCCTAGGGAGAAGCCGCTTGCCGCTGCTCGCGGACGGGCGCGCTCGTCAAGGCGTCGGTGTTGGCTGCGCCGTTGACGTTGGCTCAGGCGTGGGTTCAGGGCTGGGCGTTGCGGTCGGCTCTGGGCTTGGCTCAGGCGTCGGCGGCGCTTGCAAGAAGTCCTCGCGCTTGGCGTTGACGATGTCCTCCACGACGAAGGCGTTGACGCGGACAAACCACGGCGAGCGCGACGATTTCACCACGTACGTGCTGTCCTTGTCGTCCCGCGCGCCGATCGCAAGCACCAGAGGGTCTGCGCCGGCGGCGTCGGACTTCAGGGTGAGCGTGAGGACCGCCGCGGGTCGGCTCAGCCCGTATTCGGGCTTCTCAACCTTGCCCAACGGGCGGGTCATGTAGAGCGACGAGACGCGCGAGAGGATGGTCTCCAGCCGGCTGGAGTTGAAGGTCTCGCCGGCGGCCAGCCCCTGGAACTCCCACACGTCCGAGACGTTGCGCTGAAAGGTCAGCGTGCCGCTGAGGGTGGTCAGCACGACGCGCCCTACCTCCTGCTCGGTGGCGGTGAAGTACAGGGTGTTGATCCAGCTCGCCAGGTCGCTGGCGATGTCAAAGGGAGCCAGCTTGGTGGTTAGATAGACCTCGTCCGATCCATCGAGCCGCACATTAGAGCTGGTCCCGCGCGAGGAGCCAAAGAACAGCCGGCGCGCCCCCTGGCTGGTGGTCAGGTCCACGCGGCGGTTATAGCTATCTGCCGAGACCTGAAGGCGGCCGTGGCTGGCTGCCGTGGTCGCCAACGGCTCGCCGACCTGGATGCCGGTCAGCTTGCCGAGCAGGTCGCTCACCTTGGTCTTGTCCACCGGATAATCGTCCACGTCGGGCAGCACCCACTGGTCGTCCTTCTTCGCCAGGCGCACCTCTTTGTCGGGGCGCTCGTGGATGGTCATTGCCGTCACATCGGCCTCGGAGAGCTGGTCGAGCAGCGGGCGCAGCCGGCCCTGGGTGGACTGGGCGGGCAGCACGAGCAACAGCGCGGCGACGACGATCTGAACGACCAGCAGGCCGGCCAAGATTTGAATCGTGCGGGTCATCGCTCACTCACCTCCTTGCGCAGCGCACGTCCATCGGCAACGGCGGGGACCAACTGCATAGGCGGCTCGGCCCGCTGGCGCAGGCGCCACAACGCGCCGATGCCGAACAGCGCAGCCACCATCACGGCGTAGTTGGCGATCTCCCAGGCCCGGCGCTCGTTATCGGTCAACGGGACGAGCGCGCGCGTCACCGTGCCGCGGCTGCGGATGTCCAGCAGCTCCAGGTCCTCAACCGACCAGTCGGTGACGTTCTGGATGAATTGCAGGCTGTTCAGGTAGCGCTCCTGGCCCAGTTGCGCGGAGAGGTTCATCAAAGCATCGTTGAGGAACTCGGCGCTGCCGATCACCACCAGGCGGGCGGTGTCAGGTGACTGCTCGATGGTCGCGCCGAGCGGGACGGCCGGCTCTGGCGTCGGCGTGGGTTCTGGGGTGACCCCAGGCAATGGCGTTGGCGCGGGCGTGGGCGTCGCCTGGAGCGGCGAGGGCTTGCCCTTGAAGAAGCTCTCGAACACCCCTTGCACGCCACCGCCAGCGGATGGGACTTGCGCTCCCCTTCCACCGGGAAGCCGAACTCTGGGTTGACGGCGAAGTTCGGCTGGATGTCGGTGCTCGTGCGCAGCCAGGCCTGGTCGGTGGAGCGCAGCAAGGTGGTCACCTTGCGCTCCTTGTTCTTCTCCGCGTCTATCTCAATCGGCGAGACGAAGTTCATCGTCACCGCCGGCAGGCGCGAGACGATTGGGCTGCTGCGGTCCATCGTGTCCGGCCGCACATCCACGAAGAACGGATAACGCACGGCCTGAATCTCGCGCACGGTGATCCCGCCCAGGTTGCGGTTGACCTCGACCGGGAAAGGCTCGTTGCGCGGGTCCATCACCAGGCTTTGGCCGACTTTGACCCCGTAATGCGCCAGCAGATCATCCAGGCCGGTGGTCACCTGCTCTAGGCTCGGCGAGCCGAAATCGAGCCGCAGGGCGTATGGCCCGCCGGCGATCACCACCGAGCCGCCTGCATCAAAAACTGGTCAATCGCGTAGCGCGCCTTCTCGTCCAGGTTGCGCGGGCCGATGATCAACAGCGTGTTCACGTCCGGCGGGATACGACCGGTCGAGAGATCCACATCGCGCACGGTATATTCGCGCGCGAGCTGCTCGCGGACCAACCGCCAGGTGTTGGGCGCAGGTCCGCCGAACATGCTCGGCGGCGCGGGCGGCGTCCACAGGCCAACCACGTTGAGGAAGCCGCCGACGTTGCGCTTGAGCGCCGATTCAACTGCGGTACGGATGGAGATCTCGGTGAAGTCGCTCTCCGGATACACCGCCTGCGCCTTGCCATCCACCTCCAGCAGCAAGTTGAGGTAGAAGGTCTCGGCGCTGAAGAGGCTGACCGGCGTCGGGGGGATGGCGTAGCGTTCGGCCAGCACCTTGCGGCTGAGCGCGGCGTTGGGCTGGTCGGGGTCAATGACCTGATACTCGAACTTGCCGCCGGCCTTTTGCTGGATCTCCTTGGCCACCTTCTCCATCAGCTCCGGCACGTCCTTGAGCGGCTCGGGCAGGGTTTGCTTGGTGACGATGATGCTCAGGCGAGCCGGCTGCTGAAGCGCGGCGAAGACCGACTCGATGCCGCGGAAGCCGCTGGTCACCCGCTTGATCGAGCGGGTGAGGTCGTATTCCAGGTTTCGCAGGCGCACGTCAATGCTGCCATCGCGGCGTTGCTCGACCTCGATCAAGTCGCGGAAGTTGAGCACCGTGTTCTGGTCGCCGTAGCGCACGAGAATGTCAAAGTACGTGTTGATGACGGACGCCTCGTAGCGGCCGGCGACCTGGACCGGCGTCGGCTGGATGCCGTAGGTGCGCGCGGCCTCGGTCTCCAGCTCCGGGTTGGTGATCGGGTCAATCACCTCCGCCGTCACCCGCCCGCGGCCGGCAATCTGATACTCGCGCAACAGGTCGCGCACGCGCGGGGTGAGCGGCGCCAGCAGCGGATGGGTCTTCTCGCTAATGTAGGCGCGGATCAGCAGCGGCTCCTGGAGGTTGTTCAGCAGGTTCAGCGTGGCCGGCGAGAGGCTGAACTCGCGCTGGGCGGTCAGGTCGGCGCGCAGCATCTGCAAAGGCGCCATCCACAGGTTGGCCACGGCCAGGTTGAGCGCCAGCAGGGCGCTGGTCAGGTTGGCCGTCCGGCGATAGGCCGCCGTGCGCGGGCCGAAGCTCCAGCGCTTGCGGTCCAGCGCCCAGGCGTTGAGCACGAGGAACACGCCGGCCAGCGAAGCGTAGTAAACCAGGTCGCGCAGGTCAATCACCCCGCGCTCGATGCTCTCAAAGCGGCTGCCCGTCCCCAGCGAGCGGAGGAACTCGCCGGTGACGCCGCCGACAAAATCCACGAAGCTGGGGTTGCCGATCAGGTAGAACACGCCGCACACCAGGACGGTGAGGATGAGCGCGACGATCTGATTGTCGGTGCGAGAGGAGATGAACAGGCCGATTGCTGCGTAGGCCGCGGCCAGCAGGAGCGCAGCCAGGTAGCCGCCGATCACCGGCCCCCAGTCCAAGTTGCCCAACAGCGCCACGCTCAGGGTGAGTGGCAGGGTGAGCGCCAGCGCGACGGCCACTAGGCCCATCACCGCCAGGAACTTGCCCAGCACCAGCTTCCAGGTCGGCACGGGCAGGGTGAGCAGCATCTCGATTGCCCCGCTGCGCTGTTCCTCGCTCCACTGGCGCATGGTCAGCGCGGCCACCAGGAAGATCAACAGCGCCGGCATCCAGCGAAAGAGCGGGCGCATCTCGGCCACGCCACGGGCGAAGAAAGTCTCGACCCAGAAGAAGATGAACAGGCTGGCGGCCAGGAAGACGCCGATGAAGATCAACGCTTGAGGTGAACTAAAGTAGTTATTCCACTCTTTGCGTGCAGTCGCCAGGATGGTTTTCATGTGCGATCCCTCCTCGTCAGGCGCGGGTGGCTAGCTCGTTGAAGACGCTCTCCAGCGTGCGCGTGTCGGCGCGCAGCTCGCGCACCGGCCAGCCCATCTGGGCGGCGGCGGCGAACAGCGCCGGGCAGAGGTCGGCGTTGCCTTCGCCATAGATGCGATAGCTCGGCCCATCGGTTGAGGGCAGCCGCTCGGCCCGCTTGACCCCGCGCACCTGTCGCACGGCCGACTCGAAGCCCTCCACCGGACGCTGAAGGGTGAGGATAGCGTTCTGGGTGGCGGCCAGGTCGGCCAGCCGCGCGTCGGCCTTGATCTGGCCATTCATGATGATGATGGCGCGATGGCAGACCGCCTCCACCTCCGGCAGAATGTGGCTGGAGAACAACACGGTGCTATGCTGGGCCAGCCGGCGGATGAGCTGGCGAATCTCCACGAGTTGGGTCGGATCCAGGCCAATCGTGGGTTCGTCCAAGATCAGCAAGCGCGGCTTGTGCAAGATGGCCTGGGCCAGCCCCACGCGCTGGCGCATGCCTTTGCTGAGCTTGCCAATTGGCCGGTTGAGGAAGCCGGCGATGTCGGTGGCGTACACCGCCTCGGAGATGTATTCTGTCTGCTTCTCGGGTGGGATCTGGCGCAGGTCGGCCATCATCTTCAGGTAGGCCTGTACGGTCATGTCCGGATACAGCGGTGTGTTCTCCGGCAGATAGCCGATGCGCGCCTGAACCTCTAGGCGATGGGTGAGCACGTCCAGCCCATCCACCTCGACGATGCCCTCATCCGGCTGCAAGTAGCCGGTGAGGATCTTGATGATCGTGGACTTGCCAGCGCCATTTGGGCCGAGCAGGCCGACGATCTCGCCGGCCTGAACCTGAAAGCTCACCCCGCGCAGCGCTTGGATCGGGCCGTATGCCTTGGTCAATCCCTCGACGCGGATCATGGAGCGCCTCCTTGGACGATTTGCTATGCGAGTATCTCAGATGGGACGGTGCGCGCAGCATACGCGCGCGATCAAAATATCAAAACACCAAGGGCAGAGAATGCCCGTATTGTGTTAGAAAGGAATTAACACCGCCCAGCGATGCCACACCGAGTTGATCTGCGCCTTATGGTGCCCATCCTGCTGCTGGCGGCGGCGTTGCGTTGGGCGGCGCTGCCGGAGATGGCGGACATGCTGGGCTTCGACGAGAGCGCCTATGCAGCGGACGCCGCGGCATGGCTGGCTTCGCCGCGCCCGACGCCGTTCTTCCCCGCCAACAACGGCCGCGAGGGTGGATGGATCTATCTGCTGGCCGCCTTTATGGCCGGCGCGGGCTACTCGCCTTTCATCGCGCGCCTGGCCGCCGGCTTTCTCGGCGTCCTGGCGGTGGCAGCGACGTATCGGCTGGGCCGAGAGATGTTCGGCCGGCGGGCCGGCTTGGGCGCCGCGGCGGGCATGGCAGTCCTTTACTGGCCGGTTCACCTAAGCCACATCGCCATGCGGGCCAACCTGTTGCCTGCCTTGGGCGCGCTGAGCCTGGCCTTTCTGTTGGCCGCGATCCGCACGCGCCAGCGCAAGCTGTGGCTCGCTGCCGGCCTCTGCGGCGGGGTGTTGGCCTATACCTACACCTCGGCCCAGGCATGGGCAGTGCTGGTTGGGCTGTTGCTGGCGGCCTGCGCGCTGCGCGGACGGCGCGGTGCGCTGATCGCCCTGTTGCTGGCGCTCGGCGTCGCTGCGCCGATGGCCATATATGCTTGGCGGCATCCCGACCAGGTGCTGTTGCGGGTGGGCCAATCCGCGACGTTGAGCNGCGCCGCCCTGGTCGGCGCGCTNGAAGCCTGGCTGCGGGCCTGGCTCATCCGCGGCGACATCCTGCTGAACCACAACATCCCNGGCCGGCCNATCCTCGATCCGGCCGCTGCCGTCCTGTTCGGGCTTGGCGTGCTGAGCCTGATCCGCCGGCGCGCCTGGCAGATTGGGCTGGTGGGCGCNTTGGCTGGCCTCTCGATCTTGCCCTCGCTGCTGAGCGAGTTCCCGCCGCACTTCCTGCGCAGCGTTGGGTTGACTGTGCCGATCGCGCTGCTGATCGGCCTGGGCACGGCGAATCTGGCCAGGCTGGCCGGCGCACTGGCATGCTCGACCCCTCAAGCGCGCCTCGTCGCAGAACGCCTGGGCGGTGTGGCCGCCGGCGGGCTGCTGGTCATCACGGCAGGGACGACCTATCACGACTTTCACCGGGTTTGGCTCAGGCTGCCGGCGATCGAGGGGCAGTTCGAGCGGCCAATTCACCGCGCCGTTCAGGCGTTACTGGATGATGAGGAAGAGCATGCCTCTGGCGCGCCGATCTACTTCGCCCCTTACGAGCTGACCCATCCGGTCATCCAGTTCAGCCGCCATCGTCTGGCCGGGCGGCGAGTGGGTGCGTTCGATAGCCGGGCTTGCCTGGTCGTCCCGCGCCGGCCGGCGACGTATGTCGTCGCGCAGGACGGGGCGGCGTTGCTCGCTGCGCTCGAACCCTGGGGGCGCGCCGAGGCGCGCACGCGCCCTCTCGGCGCGACGATGATCCGGCTGTGGCCGGCAGACGATCAGTTGATCCGAGCGGCGGATTGGGTCGCGCAATTCGGCGCAGCGCTCGAGGTGCGCGCGCCGGCCGCCGGTGCGCAGGCCGTCGCGCGCGGGGAGACGCTGACCTGGCAATGGCGCTTCCGCGCCCTGCGCCCGCTGCCCAGGCCATACAGCCTGTTCGTCCACCTCTACCGAATCGCAGAAGATGGCAGCGTGGATGTAGGACGCAAGTGGGCGCAGGGCGATCAGCAGCTTTGCGCCTCGTATCCAACCACCCTCTGGCAGGCCGATGAGGTGATCGTCCAGGCGTATGCTTTGAGCGTGCCCGAGGATGCACCCCCTGGGCGCTATGGGGTGGCCATCGGCGTCTATGACAGCGACTCAGGCGAGCGGCTGGCCGACGAGGAGGGGCGCGACTATCGAATCATCGCCGAGCTTTCGCTTCCCGACGCGCAGGCGACCTCTCACAGCCTTCTCAGCCAGCCATAGACAATGTGCGCCCATCTACGTGCGCAGCAGCGGCGAGGCAGGGTGATGGCGGAGCGAGATCAGGACAATTCCACATCCCACCCCTCTAGGCGAAGAGCAGCACAGATGCCGCGCGAGCTGCTGACGTTCGCTGCCGGCATCCTGGCCGCCTTGACCGCGCTGGCGGTCTACAGCGCGCTGATGCCCGCCTCGCAAGCGGTGACGCTGCGCGACGTCAACGAGGCGGTCGNCAGAGCGATGGCCTCGGCCACCCCACGCCCGCCGTTCTCAGTGAGCGTGTATGAGGCCATCGCGCCGTCGCTTGTGCTCATTCAAACGAAGGGCGACGAGCCACGCGGCGGGGTGAGCCTGAGCCAAGATGAGGCGCGCGGGTTGGGCAGCGGCGTGATCGTCAACGAACGTGGCTTGATCCTCACCAGCCTGCACGTCGTGGAGCGCGCGAAGGAGATACAGGTGACCTTCGCCGACGGCACCGAAGCGCCTGCCGTGATCATCGCCGAACAGCCGGAGAACGACATCGCCGTCCTGCGCCCGCTGCGGCTGCCCGCGGCGGTCGTGCCGGCCACGTTGGGCAACCCAAGCGCCCTGCGCGTGGGCGACGAAGCATACGTCGTCGGCAATCCGCTCGGCCTGCGCGGCTCGCTGAGCGCCGGCGTGATCTCCGGCCTGAGGCGCTCGTTCAAGCCGGAGAACCGCAGCCGCAGGCTGGAGAACTTGATCCAGTTTGACGCAGCGATCAACCCCGGCAGCTCCGGCGGCCCGCTGCTCAACCGTTATGGGCAAGTGGTGGGCATCGTGACGGCGCTGGCCAACCCCGCCGGCCACGACGCCTTCAGCGGCATCGGCTTCGCCGTGCCGATAGACATCGCCGGCGGCGCGGCAGGCGCGCCGCTCTACTAGCGAACAGGAGAAACATGGAGAAGATCGAACCGCGAAGCACAATCGAACGGCTGATCTACGAAGTGAAGAAGGTGATCGTCGGCCAGGACCACCTACTGGAGCGGCTGGCCGTGGCCTTGCTGGCCCGTGGCCACATCCTGGTCGAGGGCGTGCCCGGCCTGGCCAAGACGATGACGATCAAGACGCTGGCCGAGGCGATCGGCGGGAGCTTTAAGCGCATCCAGTTCACCCCCGATCTGGTGCCGGCAGACCTGGTCGGCACGCGCATTTACAACCAAAAGACCGGCGAGTTCAACGTGGCGCTGGGTCCGGTCTTCACCAACCTGCTGTTGGCCGACGAGATCAACCGCGCGCCGGCCAAGGTGCAGAGCGCCCTGTTGGAGGTGATGCAGGAGCGCCAAGTGACCATCGGCGGCGAGACCTACAAAGTGCCCAACCCCTTCCTGGTGATGGCCACCCAGAATCCCATCGAGTCCGAGGGCACCTACGACCTGCCCGAAGCGCAGGTGGATCGCTTCATGCTCAAAGTCCTGGTGGATTACCCCACTCCCACCGAGGAGTTTGTGATCGTCGAGCGCATGACCGGTCGGCTGGAGCCGGTGCAGAAGGTGCTGACCACCGACCAGCTCCTGGACTTACAGCAGCGCACCCAGCAGGTCTACGTAGATCCGGCGCTGATCGAATATGCCATCCGATTGGTGAGCGCCACGCGCCGGCCCGAAGAGGTGGGCCTGAAGGACCTCAAGCGCTATATCACGTTTGGCGCCAGCCCCCGCGCGTCCATCAACCTCATCCTGGCGGCCAAGGCGCTGGCCTTCGTGCGCGGGCGAACATACGCACTGCCGGAGGACGTGGCCGACATGACGCTCGACGTGCTGCGCCATCGCATTGTGCTTTCCTACGAGGCGCTCTCCGAGCAAGTCACCAGCGATGCGCTGATCAAGAAGATCTGCGAGCGCATCCCCCTGCCCGTTGTGCCGTTGCATGAGCACGCCAACCATCGCGTCCCCGCTTGAGCAGACGCCGGAGCGCATCCTGCGGCATCTGGAGTGGCACGTGGTGCGCCGGCTGGATGGGCTGCTTCAGGGCAACTACCGCAGCCTGTTCCACGGCCACGGGCTGGACTTCGCCGAGCTGCGCGAATACCAGCACGGCGACGACATCCGCTACATTGATTGGAACGTCACCGCTCGCCTGGACGCCCCCTACATCCGCAGCTACCTGGAGGAGCGGGACGTGCCGGCCTGGTTTCTGGTGGACCTCAGCCCCTCGGTGGACTTCGGCGGCAAGCGCCAGCGGACAATCGAGCTGGTCGCCGTGCTGGCCCGCCTGCTTAACCGGTTGGGCAACCGGACGGGCGCGATGTTCTACGACGGGCGCGCCCTGCGCGTCACCCCGCTGGGGAGCGGTCGTGCGCACATCCTGCGGTTGATCAACGATCTGTTGAGCTATCCGCGGCCAGCCCGCGCGCCGTTCACCGACCTGACCCCATTGTTCACGACGGCGCTGGCGGCCTTCAAGCGCCGCTCGCTGGCCTTTGTGATCTCGGACTTCATCAGCGCCCCTGGCTGGGAGCAGGCGCTCAGCCGGCTCAACCAACGTCACGAGGTGCTGGTCATCCGCCTATGGGATCCGCAGGAGGTCGAGCTGCCTGAGCTAGGGTTGGTGGTGATGGAGGACGCCGAGACCGGCGAGCAGATCGTGGTGGACACCAGCGACCGCAGCCTGCGCCGCCGCTTTGAGGAGGCCGCCCGCCAGCGCGAGGCGGCGCTGAACGTGGCCTTCAAGCGCGCCGCTGTGGACGTGCTGGCGATCTCGACGACGGAAAATCTGGTCGGCGCATTGGCCGGCTTTGCCGCCCGCCGCCAATATCGTCGGAGGTGAGCTGTTGCCGTGACATTTCTCTGGCCCTGGATGTTGCCGGCGCTGTTGGCGCTGCCGATGCTCGCCTGGCTCTACGCGCGCGCCCAGGCGCGCCGCCGGCGCTTGCTCGCTCGCTATGGCCTGGCTGTTGCTAATCAGGCCGGCTCGTGGCAGCGCCACGTGCCGGCGGCGCTGCTGATGGCCGGCCTGGCCGTCCTCGTCATCGCCATGGCCCGCCCGCAGGCGACGTTGAGCTTGCCGCGCGCCCAGGGCACGGTGATCCTAGCCTTCGACGTCTCCGGCAGCATGGCCGCCGAAGACATCCCGCCGACGCGCCTGGAGGCGGCCAAGGCCACGGCGCGCGCGTTTGTGCTGCGCCAGCCGCCCAGCGTGCAGATCGGCATGGTGGCGTTTAGCGAGAGCGGCCTGGCCATCCAGCCGCCGACCTCCGACCAGCAGGCTGTCTTGGCCGCGATCAACCGGCTGTCGCCCGCGCGCGGCACCTCGCTGGCCAGCGGGGTCTTTGCCGCGCTGAAGATGATTGAGGAGCTAGACAAAAAGGAGGCGACCAATTACTACAGCAACCGCCCGGCCCAGCCCACGCCCACCCCAACGCCGATGCCGCCTGGCGTCTACCAGCCGGCTGTAGTGGTGCTGATCTCCGACGGCGAGAACACTGTCAATCCCGACCCGGCCTTGGCCGCGGAGGCCGCCGCCGAGCGCGGGGTGCGCGTGCATACCATCGGCGTGGGCAGCCCGGAAGGCGCTCGGCTCACCATTGACGGCTTCGTCGTCCAGACCAGCTTGGACGAGGCGATGCTGCGCTACATCGCCCAGCGCACCGGCGGGACATACTACAACGCGCAGAGCGAGGACGACCTGCGCACGATATACGATCAAATCGGGCTAACGCTGGTGACGACGCCCGAACCGACCGAGGTCACCGCGCTGCTGGCTGGCCTGGGGCTGATGATTTTGCTGGTCGGCGGGGGGTGGTCGCTGTTCCGCCTCAACCGCTTGCCATAACGCGAAGAGGAGGGTTGTGATGAGCTTGCTTTGGCCGATCTCTCTGGTGCTGTTCGCCGCGGTCGCGGCGTTGGCCCTTGCCTACGTCGTGGCCCAGCGCCGGCGGCGGCGCTTCGCCCTGCGCTATGCCAGCCTGGCGCTGATCCGCCCAGCGCAGCCGGGGGCAGCGCGCTGGCTGCGACACGTCCCCCCGGCCCTGTTCCTGCTGGCGCTGGCCAGCTTGGCCTTTGCGCTGGCGCGGCCGGTGAGCGTCTTCGCTGTGCCAACCAACAAGACCACCATCATCATGGCGATGGATGTCTCGCGCAGCATGTGCTCCACTGACATCCCGCCCAACCGCCTGGTGGCGGCGCAGAACGCGGCGCTGGCGTTCATCGAGAACCAGCGCCCCGACGTGCCGATTGGGATCGTGGCCTTCGCCGGCTTTGCCGAGCTGATTCAACCGCCCACCACCGACCGCGCCGTCCTGCGCGAGGCGATCCTCGGCCTGGTCACCGGCCGGCGCACGGCGATCGGCAGCGCGATCCTCAAGTCCATCGAGGCGATCGCGGAGGTGGATCCAGAGGTAGCGCCGCTCGGCGATGTCTTCACCCTGCCTGACACGCCTGTTGCGCCGGGCCAGTTCGCGCCGCATATCATCGTGTTGCTCACCGACGGCGCCAGCAACACCGGCCCCTCGCCCCAACTGGCTGCCCAGCAGGCGGCTGCGCGCGGCATTCGCGTCTATACGATTGGCTTCGGCACCGAGCAAGGCGGCGAGATGCCCAACTGCAATCCAGGCTACGTCGGCCGCGAGCCGCCGGGCGGCTTTGGCATGGGAGGCGGCATGGCTTGGGGGCAGTTCCGACGCGGGATTGACGAGGAGACGCTCAAGCAAGTGGCGGCCATGACCTCGGCGCAGTATTACCCCGCCGAAAGCCTAGAGGAATTGCTCCAGGCTTTCCGCGACGTGCCCACCCAGCTCATCGCCAAATACGAGACGATGGAGATCAGCGCGGTCTTCGTCGCGCTGGCGGCGCTGCTGGCCGGGCTGGCCTTCGTCCTCGCCCTGCGCTGGCAGCCGCTGCTCTAGCGCGGGCCGGCGAGCGCCGGCTGAACATCCTGCCCTGCGCCGGCTTCCTCCAGCACGCGCCTGAGGAAGCGACCGGTGTGGCTCTCGGCGACCTGGGCGACCAGCTCCGGCGTCCCCTGAGCGACGATCCGCCCGCCACCCTCACCGCCCTCCGGCCCCAAGTCAATCACCCAGTCGGCGACCTTGATGATGTCGAGGTGATGCTCGATCACCACGACGGTGTTGCCGTCGTCCACCAGCCGGTTGAGCACTTGGATCAGCTTGTTGACGTCTTCGTGATGCAAACCGACCGAGGGTTCGTCCAGGACGTAGATGGTGCGGCCGGTGGCGCGCTTGCTCAGCTCGCGGCTGAGCTTGACGCGCTGGGCCTCGCCGCCGCTGAGCGTGGTGGCCGGCTGGCCCAACCGAATATAGCCCAGCCCCACCTCCTCCAGCGTCTGGAGCTTGCGCGCGATGGCCGGGATGTCCTTGAAGAAGTCCATCGCCTCGCTCACTGTCATGTCCAGCACCTCCGCGATGTTCTTGCCCTTGTAGCGCACCTGGAGCGTCTCGCGGTTGAAGCGCGTGCCGTGGCACACGTCGCAGGTGACGTAAATATCGGGCATGAACTGCATCTGGATCAACAGCACGCCCTGTCCCTCGCAGGCTTCGCAGCGACCGCCCTTGACATTGAACGAGAAGCGGCCGCTCTTGTAGCCGCGTAGCTTGCTCTCCGGCAGGCTAGCGAAGAGGTCGCGCAGCGGCGTCCAAAGGCCGGTGTAAGTGGCTGGGTTGCTGCGCGGCGTGCGTCCAATTGGCTGCTGGTCAATGTTGATGATCTTGTCCAGATATTCCCAGCCGAGGATGTCGTCGAAGTCGCCGGCCTGCTCCAGCGCGCCGTTCAGGCGGTTGGCCAGCCCTTTATATAGACACTCGACGATCAGCGATGACTTGCCGCTGCCGCTGACGCCGGTGACGACCACGAATTTGCCGAGCGGGATGCGCACGTCAATGTTCTTCAGGTTGTTCTCCCGCGCGCCCTTGATGACCAGCCATTTGCCGTTGCCGGGACGGCGCTGGGCGGGCACCGGAATGCGCTTGCGGCCGCTGAGATAGGCGCCGGTGAGCGAAGTCGGATGTTGCATGATCTGCTCCGGCGTGCCGGCGGCCACCACCTGCCCGCCGTGCTCGCCGGCGCCTGGCCCCATGTCAATGATCCAATCGGCTGCCCGCATGGTGTCGTCGTCGTGCTCCACGACCAGCACGGTGTTGCCCAGGTCGCGCATCTTCAGCAGCGTGTTGATCAGCCGTTGCTGGTCGCGCTGGTGCAGGCCGAT
>JGI24185J35167_1000680_pt1 | contig 15256 bp, 14 predicted proteins | sample YNPBryunderm2012_FD_35167 | JGI IMG/M metagenome (IMG submission 35167) | reverse complement strand
GACCGGTATGGTCGCGAGCAGCCGGCGGATGATGTAGGCGATCAACGCGCCGCCGGCGCTCCAGCGACCATAGCCCCTTCCCGCCGCCTAGCGGGAAGGGACCCCGGATTCGGGCGACGCATCAGGTCTTGCGGACGTTCCAGAACGGCACGCAGCCCGGTGTCGCGATCCAGCCGGAGGTGTTGCTCCGGAACGCCATCGGCCGCTTCCACTGGCCGTAATAGACCGTCGGCACGAAGTCCCAGGCGTTGGCCTGGAGCTCGCGCGCGATCTTCTGCCTCGTCGCGAGGTCCGGGGCGGCGACCCAGGCGTCGCGCAGGCGTTCGTGCTTCTCGTCCGACGGCCAGCCGAACCAGCCACGCTCCCCGGTCGCGGCATGTGCCGCCGCCCAGATCGGGTTGGAGGAGGAGAGCCCGTCGGCCGAGGTGAGGAAGATGTTCCACCCGCCCTGGTCGGGCGGCGCCTTCACCGCCCGGCGCTGCACCACGCCCGACCAGTCCATCGGCACCATCTGGATGTTGAAGCCGACGGCGCGAAGCTCCTGCGCAAGGATCTGCGCCGAATTCGTCATGTAGAGGATGTTGGTGGCCTGCAACAGGATCACCGGCTCGCCCCTATAGCCGCTCTCGCGCAGGAGCTGGCGGGCGCGCTCAAGGTCAGGCCCCTTTGTGAACCATTCCGTATTCGCGTCGTTCTCGAACGGCGTGCCGCAGGTCAGGTAGGCGCCACATTTCCGATAGAAGCGCGGGTCGACGAAGGTCGCCTTGAGGTGGTTCTCCTGGTTCACGGCCCAGAGCACAGCTTGGCGCGCCTTGACGTTGTTGAAAGGCGGGTGGAGGAAGTTCAGCCTGATCCAGCCGACATCGCCAAGCGGGTTGCGCTCCGCGAGCCTGATGTTGCGGTCGGCCTCGAGCTCGGGGATGTTGTCGAGCGACGGGGTCTCGAGGAAATCGACCTCCCCTGCCTGCAGCGCGGCGATCTGCGTCTGCGGATCAGGAACGTTGAGGATGATCACGCGATCGACATGAACGACCTTGCCGCCAGCGATCCAGGAGGCGGGCTCGGAGCGGGGGACGTAGTTCGGATTGCGGTCATAGACATACTGCGTGCCGGCACGTGTCTCGCGCTCGTTCATGATGAAGGGGCCCGAGCCGACGATCGTCTCGATCTTCTGCATCGGGTCGGTCAGCGCTTCCTTCTCGCGCATCATGAAGCAGAACGGCGTCGAGGTCTTGGCGAAGGCGTCGAGCGCGATGCCGTAGGGCTCGCGGAACTTGACGATGATGGTGCGCGCATCCCCCGTGGTCACCTCGCGCACGCGCTGCATCATGTGCTGGCCCGCGCCGTCGCGCGCCGCCCAGCGTCGGATCGAGGCGACGCAGTCACGCGAAGTCACGTCTGTCCCGTCGGTCCATTTCAGCCCGTCGCGGAGCTCCATTGTCAGCGTCAGCTTGTCGTCCGACCAGCCCCAGCGGCCCACCATCTGCGGCTGCGGCGTCACTTTCTCGTCGATTCCCCAGAGCGTGTCATAGACGAGCGCGCCGTGGTTCGCGGCCATGTTGGCCGTGGTCCAGATCGGGTCGTAGGTCGGGATGTCGCCGTGCAGGATGACGCGAAGCGTGCGGTTCGCCGGCGGGCGCGGCTGCGATCGGACGATGCCCGGTGCCGCGAGCACCGCCGCCGCGCCACCCATCAAGGCCCTGCGTGTCGTCTTCATCGATCGGTTCTCCTTGTTGCCGTTGCGCCTCGGGGCCTAGAGAATGAGGCCCGGATGCGTGACCTCGTCGAGCGGCCAGATCGGCCGCGCGACCTTGGTGTAGGGAAGCCTGCGATAGTCCCGCGAGAGCGGGCCGTCGCTGTCAACGTAGATCACCTTCGCGGCGATCGGGCCGAACGCCCCCATGAAGTGGTTGGTGGACTTCACCACCAGGAGCTTCCGCTCCGTCGGTTCGATGCCGACATTGCGGAAGATCTCGAGCCCGAGCGCCTGCGTCCGGTTCGAGATCAGGACGACCTCGAGTCCGCCCACGCGGATCGCCGCACAGTCGCCGACCGGCACCTTGGTCGGCCCGAAGCTCTGCCAGGCGTCGCGGGCCAGCCTCGTCACCGTCACCGTCGCATCGATCGGCTGGCCGGAGGTGGGGGCGATCTTGCCGCCGAAACGGAGCGGGAAGCGCGCGCCGAGCCCAGCGTCGAAGCAGAGCCGGACCGCGACCGGGTCCCAGATCGGCGCGAGCGCAGCACTTTCCGCACCCGTCTCGATCAGGTGGCGGAGGATGGTGGTGTTGTCGCTCGGCGCACCGCCGCCGGCATTGTCCGCCGGGTCGGCCACAACCACCGGCGCGCCGTTGTGGCTCAGCGCGCTGCGGATCCCGCCCTCGACTGTCTCGTAGGGCGGAGCGGTCTTGCCGCGCATCGAGACGAACTCCTCGCCGAGCGCGGTCGCGACCGCATCGGCCTTGGCCTTGTCGTTGTCGGTGATGACGAGGATCCGCCCCGACAGTTCCTCGACATCGGCGTAGGGGAAACAGTGGCCGATCGAGATCGAGAGGATTCCGTCCTTGCCCTCCATCGCCTTCACCTTGTCGACGAAGGCGCGCATCAGGGGCTGCGTCGTCGGATACGAGCCGATCTGGCGACAGTCGTAGACGGAGGTGACGGGATTGAGCTCGCCGCGCAGCGTCGCGAGCACGAGGTCGAGCACCTCCTCGGCGCGTTCGGCGACGTCGGTGTGGGGGAACTCCTTGTAGAGGATCGTGATGTCGGCGGCCTGAACCCGCCGCTTCGTCAGGTGGCAGTGAGGGTCGAGCTCGACGCCGATGACCACCTTCGGCCCGACGATTTCGCGCACCCGTTCGAGGATGTCTCCCTCGACGTCGTCATAGCCGTGCGCCACCATCGCCCCGTGCAGGCCGAGGAGCACGCCGTCCACGGGCAGGGCAGCCTTGAGCTGGCCGAGGATTTCGTCGCGCATGAACTCGTAGTCGGCGCGGTTGGTCGTGCCGGCGGGACTTGCTGCGAAGCAACTCCCCTCGACCAGCGTGAACCCGTCCTTCCCGGCGCGGCGGCGCGCGACAAAGAGCGGCGCGGTGCACATCCGCGGCGCATCGTCGGGATGCTCGCTAGGGCGGAGAAACACCCCCTCCCTGAAGGCGGCGAGGCTTGTGGGCAACGGCGAGAAGGTGTTGCTCTCGGTCGCGAGCGTCGCAGCGAACAGGCGCACGGTGCCTCGGCCTCCCGTTTTTCTTCGCAATGAAAGCATCTCGCGGCCGGCCCCGCAACGGAAGGCTTGCGGCCTCCGGCGGGACGTCGAAGGATGAGGCTAGCCAGGGGGAAGCGTGCCATGGAGCAGAGAACCAGGATCTGGTCGGAAATTGACTACGAGCGCAATGGCAAGCAGGTCGATTGGCTTCACCTGCCCCACTCCGTGACGCGCTCGGCCTACGGGATGATCGACATTCCCGTCGCCGTGGTTCGCAACGGTGAGGGGCCGACGGCTCTTTTCACCGCCGGCAACCATGGCGACGAGTACGAGGGCCAAGTCGCTCTGTGCAACCTGATCCGCGAGCTCTCGCCGGAAACGATCCGCGGCCGTGTCATCATGCTGCCCGCGCTGAACCTTCCCGCCGTGATGGCGGGAACCCGAGTCTCGCCGATCGACGGCGGCAACCTCAACCGCTCCTTCCCCGGCTCGCCCGACGGCACGGTGACGCAGCAGATCGCCCACTATGTCGACAGCGTCCTGTTCCCCCGTGCGGATCTATTCCACGACCTTCACTCGGGAGGCGGCTCGCTCGCCTACATGCCGTTCGCCTCGACGCATGAGGGGCCAGACCCTGCGGTGAATGCGCGCGGGCTTGCGGCGTTGCGCAACTTCGGCGCGCCCGTCTCGCTTCACTGGCGTCAGGGGGCGGACCCGCGCTACTCACCGGGCGCGGCGATGCGACGCGGCGTGCCTGCGCTCGGGGGAGAGTTCGGCGGCGGCGGGTCGCTCAACCGAACGGCGCTCGCCTTCCTCGAGGAGGGGCTGATCCGGACCTTGCGCTTCCTGGGCATCCTGCCCGGTGGCCCGCCCGAGCCGCGGCCGACCCGGATGTTCGAGGTGCCCGACCAGGCTTGTTTCGTCTACGCACCGGACGGGGGCGTGTTCGAGCCCGCGANCGCGATCGGCGATAGCGTGCGCAGGGGCGATCTCTGCGGCCGGATCCATTACGTTGACGACCCGGCCCGGCCGCCCACGCCGTGCTTCTTCAAGCGCGACGGCGTCGTGGTGTGCCAGCGGCACCCGGCGCGCTGCGAGCGCGGCGACTGCCTTGCCCATCTCGCCATCGAGGTGGCCTAAGCGCGCTCACCCCCGGAAGTGGCAGGCCACCCAGTGGCCGGGCCGCGCCTCGCGCAGCGGCGGTGCGGTGGTCGAGCAAGGGTCCGCCTTCGCGATCGGACAGCGCGTGTGGAAGTGGCAGCCCGAAGGAGGGCGCAGCGGGTTCGGAACGTCTCCCTCGAGCCGGATGCGCGTTCGCTTCACGGTCGGGTCAGGGATCGGCACGGCCGAGAGCAGCGCTTCCGTGTAGGGGTGGAGCGGTGTGGTGTAGAGGTCCTTGGCGGTGGCGTTCTCGACGATCCGGCCGAGATACATCACCGCCACGCGGTCGGAGATGTGCTCGACCACGGAGAGGTCGTGCGCGATGAAGATGTAGCTGAGGCCGAACTTCTCCTGCAGGTCCTCGAGCAGGTTCACAACCTGCGCCTGGATCGAGACGTCAAGCGCCGAGACCGGCTCGTCGCAGACGATCAGCTTGGGCGAGACGGCAAGCGCGCGGGCGATGCCGATTCGCTGCCTCTGGCCGCCCGAGAACTCATGCGGGAAGCGGCGCATCTGGTCGGCCTTCAGCCCGACCGTCTCGAGCAGCTCCACCACCCTGTCCTCGATCTCGCGCTGGGTCGAGGCGAGCCTGTGGATCACGAGCGCCTCGCCGATGATCGCGCCGACGGTCATGCGCGGGTTCAGCGAGGCATACGGGTCTTGGAAGATGATCTGCATGTCGCGCCGCAATGGCGCGAGCGCGGTGCGCTCGAGAGCGGTGATGTTCCGCCCCTGGAACCAGATCTCACCCGATGTCGGCTCGATCAGCCGCAGGATCAGCCGCCCCGTCGTCGACTTGCCGCAGCCGGATTCGCCGACGAGCCCGAGCGTCTCCCCGGCGCCAAGGCTGAAGCTCACGCCCGAGACGGCATGAACCTCGTCCACCGTGCGGCGGAGGATCCCCCCCTTCACGGGAAAGCGCTTCACGAGATCCTTCACCTCGAGCAGCGGCCCGGCCATGGCTGTGCGTCCCGCCTCGGTCATGCGTGGATGCATGCCACGAAATGCCCCGGGGCGAGCTCACGCAGCGGCGGCTCGGCCTCGCGGCAGGCCTCGGTCGCATGCCGGCAGCGCGCGGCGAAGCGACAGCCGGGGGGCGGGTTGAGCAGGCTCGGCACGGTGCCGGGGATCGCCTCGAGCCTCACCTTGTGCGTCGCGGCCCTGTCGATGCGGGGGATCGAGCGGATCAGCCCCTGCGTGTAGGGGTGCCTCGGGTTCGCGAACAGGGCGCCCACGGGGGCCTCCTCCACCACCTTCCCGGCATACATCACGACGACGCGCTGCGCTGTCTCCGCCACCACGCCCATGGCATGGGTGATGAGCATCACCGCCATGCTGAGGCGCTCCTTCATCTCCGCCATCAGATCGAGGATCTGCGCCTGGATGGTGACGTCGAGGGCGGTGGTGGGTTCGTCGGCGATGAGAAGCTTCGGGCCGCAGGCGAGCGCCATCGCGATCATCACCCTCTGGCGCATGCCGCCAGAGAACTGGTGCGGATAGTCGTGCACACGACGCTGCGGATTCGGAATCTTCACAAGGCGCAACATCTCGGCAGCACGGTCGAGCGCGGCGCGACGCCCGAGCCCCTCGTGCTGCCGCAGCGTCTCTGCGATCTGTTCGCCGACGGTATAGACCGGGTTGAGCGACGTCATCGGCTCCTGGAAGACGATGCCGATCTCCTTCGAGCGTATGCTCTGCATCTCGGCAGGGGCGAGCGGCACGAGGTCGCGCCCCTGCCAGAGGATCGATCCCCCGACGATCCTTCCGGGCGGCATGGCGATCAGCTTCAGGACCGTCATCGCCGTGACAGTCTTGCCGCAGCCGGATTCGCCGACCACACATACCGTCTCGCCCCGGTCGATGCCGATCGAGACGCCATCGACCGCCCGAACCCAGCCATCATCGGTCCTGAAATGAACTTTGAGCCCGTCGATCTCGAGCAGCCGCGGCGCAAGCCCCTGGCGCGGCGCGGTCGCGGCCAAGGCCGCGGCAGAGCTCAAACCACCCTCCGCGGGTCGAGCGCGTCGCGCAACCCGTCACCGACGAAGTTGATGGTGAGCACGGTGAGGAAGATGGCCCCGCCCGGGAACAGAGCCCAGTGCGGCGCGAAGTCGAGATTGTCCTTTGCGTCGAACAGAAGTCGCCCCCAGGTCGGGATGTCTGGGGGGAAGCCGAGACCGAGGAAGGAAAGCGTGCTCTCGGCGATGATCGCGGCGGCGACGTCGATCGTGGCGGCGACGATCACCGGCCCGAGAGCGTTCGGCAGGATGTGGCGCCACACGAGTCGCGGCGTGGAGGCGCCGAGGGCACGCGCAGCCTCGACGAACTCCTTCTCGCGCAAGGAGAAGAACTGGGCGCGCACGAGCCGCGCCACCTGCATCCAGTTGAAGCCGCCGATCACCGCGACGATCAGGATGAAGATCCCGAGCTCCGGCCCGACCGCGTGCCGGAGCGGTTCCCGGAACAGGTAGATCACAAGCAGCAGGAGCGGCAGCGACGGCAGCGAGAGGAACAGGTCCGTCACCCACATCAGCACGGCATCGACGCTGCCNCGCGACATCCCGGCGACCGACCCGACAAGCACGCCGACCACCACNGCGACAAGCATCGCCGCGAAGCCGACGGCAAGGGAGATGCGACCGCCATAGAGCATGCGCGCGAGCAGGTCGCGCCCCAAGTCGTCGGTGCCGAACGGATGCTCCCAGGAGGGCCCCTGCAGCCGCGCGCGGAAGTCGATCTCGTCGATCGGCACGGTCCAGACCAGCGGGCCCGCAAGCACGGCGAGGATGATAATCGAGAGCAGAACCGCGCTCACCACCGCGAGCCTGTGCTTGCGGAAGCGACGCCACGCCTCGCCCCACAGCGAGACGGGCGGGCGCTGCGCCACCGCCGGGGCGGGCTGATCAGCTGTAGCTGATGCGAGGGTCGAGCCAGCCATAGATGACGTCGGCGAGCAGGTTGAAGAAGATGACGAGGCAGGAGAACACGAAGGTCACCGCCATGATCACCGGCGTGTCGTTGGCGAGGATCGCGCTGATCAGGAGCGAGCCGATGCCCGGCACGCGGAAGATCTGCTCCGTCACGATCGCGCCGCCGAAGACCGCCGGCATCTGCAGCGCGACGAGCGTGACCACAGGGATCAGCGCGGTGCGGACGACGTGGCGCGTGATCACGCGCTGCTCGGGCAGGCCCTTCGCCCGGGCGGTGGTCACATAATCGAGACGGATCACGTCGAGCACGGCGGAGCGGACGAAGCGCGTCCACGCCGCGCCTTGGGCGAGGCCGAGCACCATCACCGGCATGATCGCCTGGCGAATGTGCTCCCACAGCCAGCGCCAGCCGGTCGCATCAATCTGGCTTCGGTACACGAACGGAAGCCAGTCGAGATAGATCGAGAACAGAAGGATCAGCAACAGCCCGGTGAAGAAAGTCGGCAGCGAGAACCCGACGAAGGCAAGCGTGTTCGCCACCTTGTCGAACAGCGAGTAGGGGCGGGTCGCGGCAAGCACGCCGACGGGGAGCGCGATCAGGAGAGCGACCACCTGCGAGGAGCCGATGACGAGGATCGTCGTCGGCAGGCGCTGGAGGATCAGCTGATCGACATCGATCCGGCTGACGAAGGAGAACCCCCACTCGCCGCGCAGCATGGCGGTGAGCCAGGCGATGTAACGCTCGTGGATCGGGTCGTCGAGGCCGAGGCTCGCGCGGAGCTGCATCCGCACCTCCGGCGGCACGGCAGGGTTGGTGGCGAGCTCCTCGAACGGGTCGCCCGGCGCGAGCGCGAGCAGCATGAACAGGATCACGCTGATCCCGAACAGGCTCGGGATCGCGATCAGAAGCCGGCGGATCAGGTATTGCGTCACGCGGAACGATGCAGGTCGGCGGGGTCGCCCGGACCTGGCCGTGTCGCCACGGCAGGGCCGGGCCAGGTCCCGATCAGGTCTCGCGATACCAGTCGGACAGCAGCCACATGGTCAGATCCCAGCCGCTGAGGACCGGACGGAGGTTGTTGAGGNTGCCGCTGACCGTCGGCCGCTGCACCACCGGGATGACGTGGTTGGAGCCGACGATCAGGTCGTTCATGCGGATGAAGAGGGCCGCGCGCTTGACCGGGTCGAGCTCGGCCTCGGCGGCGCGGAAGGCGGCGTCGTAGTCGGCGTTGCGCCAGCGGACGATGTTCCGCCCCTGCCACGAATTGGCCTTCTGCGACACCTCCCACGACACGTACTGGTTCATGAACCGCTGCGGGTCGGCCTGCGGCATCGTCGTCGTGTACATCTGCATGTCGGCGTAGAACTTGCCGAAAGTGTCGGGGTTGGCGACGTCAGAGGAGAAGAACACAGACGCCGTCACCGCCTTGAGCTCAAGCTCGATGCCGGCGCGTCGCGCCGCCTGCTGGTAGATCTGCTGCGTGCGCTGGCGCGGCGCGTTCACCGAGGTCTGATAGACGAAGCGGAGCCGCACACCGCCCTTCTCGCGGATGCCGTCGCGGCCGCGCACCCAGCCGGCCTCGTCGAGCACCTTGTTCGCCTGCTCAATCGAGAACTCCATCTTCGTGTTGGGCGAGCGGAAGCGCGGCGGATTGTTGAGGAAGTTGCCGGTGGCGGGACCGGTGCGGCCGTAGATGAATTCCTCGATCGCCTTGCGGTCGAGCAAGAGCGCCATCGCCCGACGCACGGCGGGGTCGCGGAAGGCGGGATGTTCGGTGCTGATGTGCGACCGTTCGCCATCCACTTCGCGGTTCGGGTCGGTTGCGTTCAGCTGCACGAACTCGACCGCACCGCCCGCGATGATGTTCACCCGCCCGCGGCCGGCCGCCTCGAGGCGCTTGAGGATCTCGTCCTCGACCTGCAGGTTCCAGGCATAGTCGTAGTCGGCGGTCTGCAGCACGGCGCGGGCGGCGGAGACGGCATCGCCACCGCCCTTGATCTCGACCGTGTCGAAGAACGGCCGGTTCGGCAGGTGATAGTTGAGGTTGGCTTCGCCGCGCAGCACATCCCCCGGCGCGAAGGAGACGAACTTGTAGGGGCCGGTGCCGACCGGGCGGAGATTGGTGGGCGCGTCGCGCGAGTTGGCTCCCGCATAGTCCTTGAACAGGTGGCGCGGGATGATCATGCCGACCGAAGCGACGAAGGCATCCGCCCAGAACGGTGTGGGGCGCGGGAACTCGACTCGGACCGTGTAGTCGTCCACCTTGGTAACGTTGACGTCCCGATATGACCCGGCCGAGGTACTGGCGACCGCCGGATTGCGTGCATACTCCCAGGTGAACACCACATCATCGGCCGAGAAGTCCTGGCCGTCGTGCCACTTTACGCCCCGCTTCAGCTTCCAGGTGACGCTGCGGCCGTCCGCAGCGAGCGTGCCGCGCTCCACCGAGGGGATCTCGGCGGCGAGGATCGGGTGCAGCGTGCCGTCTGCCGCCCAGCCGGCGAGCGGCTCNTAGAACACGCGGCTCGCATCCTGGTTTGTGGTGCCGACGGCGAAGTGCGGGTTGAGAAGGGTCGAGGCCTGCCAGTAGAGGATCTTGAGCGCGCCGCCGCCGCGCCGTGTCGGCCGATAGGCGGGAACGCTCTGCGCTTCGGCCGGCGCGGCGCCCGCGATCGCAAGCAGCTGTGTCGCCATCGGCGCGGTGAGGCCGACCGCCGCCATGCGCCGAACGAACCCGCGCCGCGACAGGCTGCCGCGCCGCACACGGCCGATTAGTTCGCGAAGATCGTCTTCCGTCATCGTCGTCTCCCGTCAGGACCTTTCCGAGGCGCCGCGCCCCCGACGGCCATGTGCCGGCCATCCCGCCGCCCCACCCTTGGCGCAATGCTAGACCACCCGCGCGACGCGCGGCACCCCCATTTGTCCGCTTTCTCGCATTTTGAGACGAGCGTGAGCGGTGGCTACTTCTGCTCGAGCCCCAGTTCCTGCTCCACGAGCCCGACCGAGTAGGCGACACCGAGCGGGATGATCGCGTCGTTGAAGTCGAAGTGCGGGGTGTGGAGGTTGGGCGAGGTGCCGTTGGGCCCGGCACCGGCGCCGATGAACATGAAGTTGCCTGGGCGTGCCTCGAGCAGCAGGGCGAAGTCCTCTGCCCCCGTCACCGGTGTCATCGCCCGGTCGAGTCTCTCCTCCCCGACAAGGCGTGCGGCGACCGACATCGCGACTTCGGTCTGCTCGTCGTGGTTGACCGTGGCCGGGACGCCGCGGCGGTACTCGACCTCTGCCGTGCAGCCATGGGCGACGGCAAGCCCCTGCGCGAGCTCCCTGATCCGGCGCTCGAGCAGGTCGCGCACGCGCGGGCTGTAGCTCCGCGCGGTGCCGGTAACGACGAGCTCCGCCGGCATCACGTTCGGGGAGACGGGCGAGCCGCCATGGATCGAGCCGACCGAGAGCACGGCCGCCTCGAGTGCCGGAACGTTCCGCCCGATGATCGTCTGCAGCGCGAGCACGAAATGCGCCTGCACGATCGTGACGTCGGTCGCAAGATGCGGTGTGGATCCGCCATGCCCGCCGGTGCCGCGGAAGGTGACGGTGAAGCGGTCGGCGGCGGCAAGCGCGGGTCCCTTGCGGGTGGCGAAGGTGCCGGCCGGAATGGTCGGCTTGTTGTGCAGGCCATAGACGGCATCGCAGGGGAAGCGGGTGAACAGCCCGTCCTCGAGCATCGCCCGCGCGCCGCCGCGCCCCTCCTCGGCCGGCTGGAAGATCAGGTGCACCGTGCCCGCGAAGTCACGGTTCTGGCTGAGCCAGCGGGCAGCGCCGAGCAGCATCGTCGTGTGCCCGTCATGGCCGCAGGCATGCATCACCCCGGGCCGCGTGGAGGCCCACGGGAGGCCGGTCGCTTCCTCGATCTGCAGCGCGTCCATGTCGGCGCGCAGACCGATGGCCCGCTGGCCAGGGTGCGTGCCCGTGATGGTGCCGACGACGCCGAGCCTGCCCACACCCTCGGTGACATCAACCCCCCACTCGCGGAGCTTCGCCGCCACCAGCGCCGCGGTCCGGTGCTCCTCCTTGCCGAGCTCGGGATGGGCGTGGATGTCGCGTCGGATCGCGGTGAGCTCGTCTGCCCAGGCGGCGACNGCCTCGAGAACGGCATTCGGCATGCGGAGGATCTCCTCTGAGCGACGTTGCGCGACTCTCCCACGGTTCGTCGGACGATGCGACAGAGAGAAACGCTTGGCGAGGGGTGCGGTGCGGCCGCGATGGCGCCTTGCCATACGCTCCTGCTACGTCTTGAACCGGAGGGTCATCCATGCATCGTCTCGCGATCGCTGCCCTGGTCACGCTCGCGCTTGCGCTTGCGGCTGCCACCGCTGCCCAAGCGGAACCGCGCCTGGGCGCGCACGGGCTGGTTCTGCCCGGAACCTTCGCAGGTGACCTGCCGGCAGCGAGCGGACCGGGGATACGCCACGTGCTCGACCTCTGGCCCGACCAAGTGTTCCAGCTTCGACGCACCTGGCTCGGCTCCGGCCACACCGAGGATCGGCTCGGCCGGTGGCATGTGGAGCCGGATCGGCGTGCGCTTGTCCTCGAAGGCGCCGAGACCCGGTTCGAAATCCTCGGCAACGGCTCCTTGCGCCTCCTCGACCGTGAAGGCAGGCCGATCGAGGGCCCCCTTCCCTACACGCTCACGCGTCAGCACGACTTCAACCCCTTTGAGCCGCGGCTCGCGCTGCCCGGAATGTTCCTCTATTTCGCCGATGCGGCACGGTTCACCGACTGCGCCTCCGGCCGTTCCNGGCCGGTTGCGATGGAGGGCGACTTCCTCGCGCTGCAGCGCGCCTATCTCGAGGCACGGCCGGAGCCGCAGGCGGGCGCTCTGCCCACGGCACTGATGGCGCGCATCGAGGCGAGGATCGCCGACCGGCCGCGCATGGAGGGAGAGGGCACACCTCCGACGGTGGTGGTCGAACGCTTCCTGTCGCTCAGCCCGGGCGAGACCTGCGAGCGCACCCGAGCCCAGGCGAGCCTGCGCAACACCTACTGGCGGCTCGTCAGCCTTGCCGGGGAGAGCATCAACCCGGAAGAGGGGCGACGCGAGCCCTACCTCCTGCTTCGGCTCGACGCGCCGCGCTTCGCCGCCACCGCCGGCTGCAACCATCTGCTGGGCGGTTTCGAGACAGCCGGCACGGTGCTCCGCTTCCGCCCGGGCCCCTCGACCACGATGGCCTGCCCTGTCGGGCTCGAGGCGCGCGAGCGTGCCTTGATTGCTGCCCTTGGCGAGACCGCCTCGTTCCGGCTTTCCGGCACCGCTCTCGCCCTGCTTGCGGAGGACGGGCGTACGCTCGCGACCTTCGAGGCGGTCTATCTGCGTTGAGCGCCGCCGCCGGGGGCCGACCGTCTTGTCCGGGCACCATTTTGGTTCTGTAACGTGATCCGGAGGTGCCCGGGTGTTGCCGCGCTTTCCGGCTGCGCTGCCGTGTTCAGAGCGGAATCGGATCAGGTTGCATGATAGCCTGCGGCGGTGAAGTAGTTTGCGCACTCGGCTGGATGGAAGAGGTCGAGGATGCGCCCGATGTCGTCCCAGAGGCCGCCGATGGTTCGCTCGGCAGCCTTTCGCTGCAGGGCCTTGAGCTTGGCGAAGGCGTTCTCGATGGGGTTGAAGTCGGGGCTGTAGGGCGGAAGGTAGCGCAGTTGGGCGCCTGCTGCNTCGATCATCTGGCGCACGCGCGGCCCCTTGTGGCTGGACAGGTTGTCCATGACGACGATGTCGCCAGGCCGCAGTTCCGGGATCAGCACCTTGGCCACATAGGTTTCGAAGGCGTCGCGGTTGATCGGCCCATCGAGCACCCAGGGGGCGATGAAGCCGCGCATGGTCAGTGCGTGGACGAAGGTGGTCGTCTTCCAATGACCATGCGGGACACCGACCCGAAGCCGCTCGCCGCGCCGGCAACGCCCGTGGCGGCGGGCCATGTTGGTCGAGGCCCATGTCTCGTCGATGAAGACCAGCCGGTCTGGATCGAGATCGAGCTGACCTTCGAACCACGCTTCGCGCCGGATCAGGACGTCGGGACGGTCCTGCTCGGTGGCGTGCGCGGTCTTTTTTACGCGTGATGGCGTGGCGCGCGAAGAAGCGCTGGATCGTGCCGAAGCCGAAGACGAGGCCCTGCTCCGCCAGGCTCGCGCGGACTTCCTCGATCGTGGCGTCCCTGCCTGGGCCGAGCGCGGCCATCACCGCATCGTGGTGCGCCTCGATCTGGCCCGAGCGCCGGTCGCCGCCAAGCCGCCCGGGGCGCGGATCGCCCTGTTCACGCTCCCGCTTGCGCCAGCGGCTGACGCTCGCCGCGCTCACTCCAAAACGTTCGGCGGCCTCGCGATGCGTCGCGCCTGCCGCCACAGCCCCCAGAACCCGAACCCGAAGATCGACCGACAGCGCTCTCGGCATCCCCTGCCGGCCTCATCCGGCAGACAGTCTGACTCACTTCGCGCCTGATCTGGGAATCCCTCCCGATTCAATCACGTCGGGTTCCGCTCTAGTGTCTGCGGATCACTCACACCCGCATCAACGCTCGCACGTGCGCAGCCGCTGACTCGGCAAGCGCCGCGAGGTCGTACCCTCCTTCCAAGAGGCTCACCACGCGCCCCTCGCAGACCCTGTCGGCAAGCTCCACCAGCGCCCGGCTGAGCCAGGAAAAATCCGCCGTCGAGACGTTGAGCGAGGCGAGCGGATCGCGCCGATGCGCATCGAAGCCGGCCGAGATGATCAGAAGCTCCGGCCTGAACGCCTCGACGGCGGGGATGATCACGTCGCCCCAGGCCGCGCGGAACTCCGGACCCCCCGAGAACGGCTCGAGCGCGACATTCAGCACGTTGTTCGCGACCCCCCTCTCGTGCGGATGCCCGGTTCCGGGAAAGAGCGGCATCTCGTGGCTCGAAGCGAAGAAGAAATCCGGGTCGCGTTCGAGGATCGCCTGCGTCCCGTTGCCGTGATGCACGTCGAAATCCACCACCGCGACGCGCCGCGCTCCCCATTTCGCGCGTGCGCGGTGGGCGGCGAGGGCCGCGTTCGCGAACAGGCAGAAGCCCATCGGCCGTGCCGCCTCGGCGTGGTGGCCCGGCGGGCGCACGGCGCAGAAGGCGTTGCGCGCCCATCCCTCCATCACCGCATCGACCGCTGCGATCGCCGCTCCCGCAGAACGCAGGGCCGCGGCGCGGCTGCCGTGGCTCATCACGGTGTCGCCGTCGAGCATGATCCGCTGGTCCGGCTCTGGCCTGATCGAGAGGATGCCGTCAACATAGGCGCGCGGATGGGCAAGAGCGAGCACGTCTGGGTCTGCCTCCGGAGCATCCTCGCGCAACAGCGCCGCGAACTCCTCCGCCTCGAGGGCCTGCAGCACCGCCCTGATCCGGTCCGCCCGTTCGGGGTGGCCTGGGCCGGTGTCGTGGCCGAGGCAGGCGGGATGGGAGAACAGGACCGTGCTCACCGGTTCACGGCTCCGCCTTCCCGGGCGGGTCCGCCTTGCGCTGGATGACGAAGGTGAAGGTCTCCCTGTCCTGGCTCATCGCCACGAGAGCGTGGCCGGTCTGCTCGCAATAGGCATGGAAGTCCTTCACCGAGGCAGGGTCGGTCGCGAGCACGCGAAGCCGGGCGCCGGGAGCCAGTGACCGCAGCACCTTGTTGGCGCGCAAGACGGGAAGCGGGCAGGAAAGGCCCTTGAGGTCGAGGACGGTCTCGCTCATGGAGCGGAAGCTTGCTGCGCGCGCCTCGATTGAGCAAGCGCCCGGCTTCGGACACGATCCGCCCATGCGGATCGGCATCGACCTCGGCGGCACCAAGATCGAGATCATCGTGCTCGACGACACGGGCGGCGAACGCTTCCGCTGGCGCACCCGGACGCCAGGCGACTATGACGGTGTGGTGCGGGCGATCGCTGGCCTCGTCGCCGCCGCCGAGGCGGAGACGGG
>JGI24185J35167_1000679_pt1 | contig 15260 bp, 7 predicted proteins | sample YNPBryunderm2012_FD_35167 | JGI IMG/M metagenome (IMG submission 35167) | reverse complement strand
AGTTCTTCAAGGCCGCCAACCGCAACATGCATGGCTCGGCGATATTCCACGACGGAAAAGGGACGATCTATCACTTCAACGGAATGGGTCCTGAAGGCGGACGCGGCTGGGCCAAACTGGCACTGCTGATGCGCACCAGCCGCGACAACGGTGTTACTTGGACGGCGCCGCGCGCCATCGGCCCGCAAATCACCGGCCGCCATCAGGTGATCTCTGGCACATTGATGACCAAAGCGGGCGTGCTTATCCAGGCCTGCGATGCAGTTCCCGGCGGCCACGGCGGCACTGCACTACACATCAGCCACGATGGGGGCAACACCTGGGGCGACCCCGGCGAGGGAAAACCGCGCCCTCAGTTCACCGCCGGAGGACGTGGGGAAGGTACCATTGCTGGCATCCATGCCGGCGTAGTGGAACTGAAGGACGGCCGGCTGATGGCCCTGGGACGCGGCGACCCGATCGAGGGGCGGATGCCGATGAGCATCTCGACCGATTTGGGAAAGACGTGGACGTACAAGGCTAGTCCCTTCCCGCCGATCGGCAGCGGCCAGCGCCTTGTGCTGTTGCGGCTACGCGAAGGCCCGGTGATGCTGGTCTCGTTCGCTTCCGGCGACCGCCGGAACCCCGAGGCCAGCGGTATCACAGTCATCGACAACCAGGGTAGAGAGTTCACCGGCTATGGGATGTTCGCCGCACTGTCTTGGGACGACGGCCAGAGCTGGCCGGTCAAGAAGCTTGTTACTCCCGGCTCCGGCCAGTACCACGGCGGCGCACACACGGGAAGTTTTGCGGCCTCGGACACCCGCGCCGAACACGGCGGATATCTGGCTGCCACGCAAACGCCCGATGGGATGATCCATCTAATTTCCAGTCGTCTTTATTACCGCTTCAATTACCCCTGGCTGGTGCAGGGTGCGAAAACAGCAGGTCCAGGTGCGCTCCAGTAGTCGCAACAGCCCGGTGGCCGATTCGGTTCATCGGCCGAACCGTGAGATGATCGGCGCGATTGGGTTCAGGGAACGGGGCTTCAGTGTGTCGGCTTGCTGCGGGTCTAGCGCTACTGAGTACGACAGCGCTAAGTCACAAGGAAGCCACAATACCTTGGGGTTATAGCGGCGGCAGCATTGCAACCGGTCCTTAGTCCCTTACGGCGTACCTTGTCTGCGTTTTGCGCGCATGTTTTCAAGTGATCTGGAGGGCCACGCTCCGTCGTGGCCCCGCATCCAGTGCCGTCGGACGCGACGGAGCGCGTCCCTCCAATACCGCTATTTGGTTGCGGCCGCAGCCCGCCTTGGGCNCAAAAANATTAACGGGACTGGTGTGCAGCCGTCTGTCGGGCAACTGCCAAAGCGCTGATCGCCGCGGGCACGCTACAGGCCATTGCTCGGCCGACGGGGCAACTGTTCCCAACTAGTACTTTGTCTCTTGGTGTCTTGGTGGTAATTCCATAGCACNTGGTTCCACTGCTGGGCAAGCCAGCAGGGGCACCCTGCGATTTACCGTGTTCTCGCAATTTATCCGTCTCACCGTTTGCCAAATGCCTACCTACAAAACTGATGCACACACGGTGTGCAAGCGGGTTGCTATCCGATGGATGTCGGCGGCAGCTAACCTGGTTTTTACGCCTCACTAACCGTTTGCTAACACGGGCAGCGTAGCATAAGTGGGAAGTTTGCCGGCAGTGCTTGCGGCAAGACACCGCGTAGGCTGTCGTGATNGTGGTGGTGGGTCAGTAGAGTTCCTCAAGGGAGAACAAGTTATGGCAAGTGTGGGAAAACTGTCCGCGATGGCGGTCGTGTTGGCGTTGTTGTGTGCCGGCGCGTTGGCGGCACCGCCGGTGGTAGATCCGGCGATCAAACCGTACCAGCCGGTTGCCGGGGTATCTGGCAATCTTAACGGTCAGGGGTCGGATACGCTCAACAACCTGATGCAGCTTTGGGGCGAAGGGTTTCAGAAGGTATACCCAACAGTGAAAGTGCAATACATCGGGCCGGGATCGAACGTTGCGCCCACCGCACTGACCGAGGGCACGGCGCAATTGGGGCCGATGTCGCGGGCGATGAAAGAAAGCGAGATCGATTTGATCGAAAAGAAATTCGGTTTCAAGCCCACTCGCTTGATTGTGGCTCTGGACTGTCTGGCTGTCTACGTAAACAAAGACAATCCGGTAAAAGGCCTGACGATGCAGCAACTCGACTGCATTTTCTCTTCTACCCGCAAGAGCGGGTTCGCCGACATCAAGACATGGGGCGAAGCAGGCGTAACCGACCCGGCGTGGGCCAAGCTGCCCATCAGCATGTACGGCCGCGATTCGGCAAGCGGCACTAACGTCTTCTTCCGCGATGTTGCACTGCTGAAAGGCGACTGGAAAGACTCGGTTAAGACCAAACCCGGCTCGGCCGCCGTTGTGCAGGCAGTAGGCGAGGACAAGGCGGGGATAGGCTACTCGGGTATCGGGTACAAAACTGCCGAGGTTCGCGCCATTCCGCTGGCAAAGGACGCCGACTCCGACCTGGTAGAACCGACATTCGAAAACGCTCTGGCCGGCAAGTATCCGCTGGGCCGGGCGCTGTACATCTACATCATCAAGAAACCAGGGGAACCCGCGCCGCTGCTGGTCAGGGAGTTCCTCAAGTTCGTGCTTTCCAAAGAAGGCCAGGAAATAGTGATTAAAGATGGTTTCGGGCCGCTGCCGGCAAAGATCGTCGAAGAGCAGTTGAAGCTGCTCGAATAACACGCCTGGAAAGGCCAAAGCCGCCACACACAGCAGGCCCAACGCTCTGAGGGGCAAAGCTGAAAGGCGACTAAAAGGACCGGTATAAAACATCCGAGTGTTACGGGGTCGGCGGCCCGCAATGCCCGTTCCGATAACAGCGGAGGTTCTGGAGAAGTCAGTTTTCCGGCGCCGTAGCTGGGTGCGGTGGCGGCGGGCCGCCAGGCAGCCGGAAAAACCCTAGTTGCTGTTGCTGTGGAACCGAATTTCTCCGTTTGGTGAGCGATTCCAGCGGCGACTGGCCAGGGTGTGCCCATCGAGTGCGCAAAGGGCAGTGGTCGAAGGCGAGGTTTGATTATAGATGGAACCGCACGCTGTGCGCAAGGTGATCGCGCCGGTACCGCGCACGGCCAGGCTCGTCGACCGGATTGCTGGCTGGGTCATCACCGGCGGCGGCATATTGGTCGTGGTGTGTGTGATCTTCATACTGCTGGTGATTGTTTGGGAGGTAGTCCCGCTTTTTCGAGGAGCCAAGGTTGCTGTTACAGCCGAAATTACTCGCGGCGAAAATGGCACCTCCGATCCGATAGCGGTCAACGTAAGCCGCGTCGAGTTAGGCGCAGAGTTCGGCGGCGACGCGATAACCGGCTACACCTTGTCGCGCGATGGCACCTTTACTTTTCTAGACCTTTCTTCTGCCGAAGGTAAATCATCGGAAGCAGTGGGCGATCGCTCGTCTGTCACCGGCTCCGCGCAGCAGGGTGACACGAACACCCCAAGATTGCTCGGTGTAAAGCGTGCTTCTCCGCCAGGACAGCGTACCGACCAGAAGATTGTCTCCGTCCGGCAGGCCGCCGGCCGTACCGATGGCGCCGGGGACTCGGAAGCTATCGCCGGACGTTCATCCGCCAACCAGTCTGTCGGCGGCGGGAAGTCGGAGCCGCAGCGCAGTACCGGCCGTAGCAGCACCATCCAGAAAGGCGACCCAGGCACGCTATACACGCTGGTGTGGTCCGACGGGTCGATAACGGCCGTGGAGCCTGTCGTCAGCGCTACTTTCGACGAGCTGGCCGGGCGAAAGACAGTTTACGATCTGGCCGTAAGAGCCGGCTTCCTATCTCCGCCGGGTGCAAAGCCACTTCAAGCGCTGGTGCGGATCAGCCAGTCGGGGGTGGCGTGCGTCGTGCTCACTCAGGACGGCAAGCTTGAACTGTGGCGCGAAGTGGTCACAANCGACCTGTTCGGCAATGAACAACGCCAGACCATACGCACTCCGCTGGAAGCAAGTGTTCCGGCNCCGATAAGCTCTTTCACCTCCGATGCCACGGGAAAGCACGTTTTCGCTGGTACTGCCACCGGACANTTGATGCGTTGGAAACTCAGCGACAGAGGGAAGGTGGTTTTCAGCGAAACGTTGCCCGCCTTTGGCGACCGCCGCGCAATAACCGCCATGTCCATGCTCTTCGGCGACTCTGCGCTGGCCGTGGGCGACAGCGCGGGGGAAGTCACCGTCTGGTTCGAAGTGGAAGAAGGCGCGCGGCGTGTATTCCGCTCGATTCACAAGGTTGCACAGCACGCCGGTCCGGTCCGCTACATCGTTGCCTCGCAGCGCAACAAGGGCCTGGTCAGCCTTGGCGAAGACGGTGTGGCCCATTACGGCTATTCCACCAGCAGCCAGACAGTTTGCAGCTTCCAAGCCCCAAGCCCGCTGAAGGCGGTTGGCTTTGCTGCCCGGGCAAACGCGCTGGTAGGGCTACAGGACAACGGCCGACTTATCGTATGGTGCGTCGATGCGCCGCATCCGGAAGTTACGCTGAAAACGCTCTTCGGCAAGGTACACTACGAGGGCTATTCCGAGCCGGTGTACAAATGGCTTACCGCCGGCGAGGAGCCAAAGTACAGCCTGGTGCCGGTCATCTTCGGCACGCTCAAAGCCACGCTATATGCGTTGGCGTTTGCCTTGCCTGTGTCGCTGTTCGGGGCCTTGTATGTTAGCCATTTCACCACCCCGGCGTTCCGCAACTTTGTCAAGCCGGTCATCGAGATCATGGCCGCGGTGCCCTCGGTTGTCGTAGGGTTCTTGATGCTCTTGTGGTTGGGACCGTTGATGGCCCGGTGGATCGTAGCCTTCATGGCCAGCCTGGCGACGATTCCCATCACCTTTGTGGCATTCATGCTGCTTTGGCAATTGCTGCGGCGGATCGAGTGGCTCAAGCGCGTTGAAAGAGGATACGAGTTCGCGGTCTTGGCCCCGGTGATTGTTATCGGCGTTGCCCTGGCATTCTGGATTTCGCCGTGGGTGGAGGATCTGCTTTTTCAGGGGGATTTCAAACACTGGCTGTTCGAGATGACCGGCAAACCCTACGAAGCCCTAAACAGCATCGTGGTGGCCATTGGACTGGGCTTTGCCATCATTCCCATCATTCTTTCGATCTCCGAGGACGCTCTGTCCAGCGTGCCCTACAACCTCACAGCAGCTTCGCTGGCGCTGGGGGCGAGCCGATGGCAAACCGTATGGCGCGTGGTGCTTCCCTCGGCAAGCCCGGGTGTATTCGCCGCTTCGATGATGGGCTTCGGCAGGGCCGCGGGCGAGACGATGATTGTCTTCATGGCCACAGGCAACACTCCGATCATCGACTGGAGCCCTTTAACGGGTTCCGCACCCTGGCTTCCAACATTGCTATGGAAATCGGCGAAGCGCCGCACGGCGAGAGCCTATATCGCATCCTTTTCCTCTGCGCAGTGATCTTGTTCGTGATGACATTCGCCGCCAACACTGTGGCCGAACTGGTCCGCCAGCGACTGCGAAAGAGATTCGGAAAATACTAAAAAGTCAATCCACCCAATAAACGCGAGAGTCCAGCAACGGCACTGGCGAAAATCCGTGTTAAGACGATGCGCGGACGATAACGACAGTTTCGCTTCCTGAGATGGGAGAGTTATGGCTTTCGAGCCAGATGGTTTGTTTCTGGGTGTTTCGGGCGTTTTTTCCCGCGGGGAGTTTCGCTTGTTGCGTAACACTGTCTATGGCCGCAACCAAATGGAGGGACGCGCTCCGTCGCGTCCGTCAGCGCTGGGCACACAGCCACGACAAAGCGTGGCCCTCCAGCCCTTTTGGAAACATGGGCGCAAAAAGCGCACCAGTTACGCCGTAGGGGATTAAGCAGCGTCGATGAGTTCCAGACAGCCTTCAGCAAGTACACGTTCAGCACAGGGCAGTGCGGCCATGCAGTTTTGGCGCCGCGGCGAGCCGTTCGTCTGGGCGTCTGGCGGGTCGCTGGCTATGGCCCTGTCGCTTACGGTAGCCATGTTGCTGGTGGTGCTGGTCAACGGNGCGGCGGTGTTCTGGCCTTGGCCGCTGGTCGAAGTACGCCTCCAGGACGGCAGGCGGCTGCTGGCCATCGAAGTCGATCGCCAGCGGGACCCGCAAAGCGATCGGGAACGGATCAAGTTCAAGGTGGCCAACAAGGAATANGGNCCNGATTTCGTATGGGTTGACGCCGATCAGGTGGCCGAGGTCTCCTATCCACCCGATGCCTTCGTGCTGGAGCGCATGGCTTTTCTCAATTACCACGGGTATTTGAAACAATTGGACGTGCCGACACTGAACGTCGTGCTGGAAGGAGCGCCGGTCGAACAGCTCGCAGCGGCGATCGCAGCAGCCCAGCGGCGCGTGAAGGCAGAAGTTCAACCCATACTGGCCGAACAAGCGGCGCTGGATCGCCGCTTGAAGCAGCAGGTGGAAGCTCAAATGCTCAAAGTCAAGTACCAGCGNCGCAAGCTCCTGGCNGCCGGTGCNGCTGTNGACCAGGCGAATGTGTTGCAACTGAACCAGCGGATAGAAGAGCTGGAGGCCCAGCGCAAGCAACTGTTGGAACAGTCCGACCGTCTCTCGGCCGAGCGCCAGCGTGTCGAAAACGACATTCGCAGCAACGTGGCGGTGTTTGTGGACTCGGCGGGCCGGGAAAAGAGCATGCCCCTGGTAGATATNGTNCGCGGCTATTGTCCCAACCAGATGGGCTTAACCAGCAAACTCTGGTTCTACGTGGTGAAAGTCTGGGAACTGATATGGACCGATCCGCGCGAATCCAATCAGGACGGCGGCCTGTTCCCTGCCATCTTCGGTACCGTGCTGATGGTTCTGTTAATGGCCATTGCCTGTTTTCCTTTAGGCGTATTGGCGGGAATCTTCCTCGGCGAATACGCCCGCGAAGGTCCAGTAGTCCGCGTCGTCCGCATAGCGGTCGCAAACCTGGCAGGCATTCCTTCGATCGTTTATGGTATCTTCGGCCTGGGGTTCTTTGTGTATGTGGTCGGCGGAAGCCTTGACCGCTGGTTCTATCCGGAACGTGTCACGGCCGACATCCAGCAGCCGGTGTTCGGGCAAGGCTGCATACTTTGGGCCAGCCTGACGTTGGGATTGCTGACCATACCCGTGGTCATAGTGGCCACCGAAGAGGCCATCCGTACCATCCCCCAAAGCATCCGCGAAGGCTCGTATGCCCTCGGGGCTACCAAGTTCCAAACGTTGTGCCGGGTGTTGCTGCCGATGTCCTCGCCGGGAATTATGACCGGCTTCATTCTGGCGATGGCCAGGGCCGCCGGCGAAGTGGCGCCCTTGATGATCACCGGCATGCTCAAAAGCGCCCCAGTGCCGGTCAGCAGCCAGTTCCCCTTCATCCATCTGGAAAGGAAGTTCATGCACCTGGGTTACCACATACTGGACATTAGCTGCAAGTCGCCGAATGTAGAGGCCAATCAGCCGATGATCTACGCCACTACGCTGTTGCTGCTTGTGATCGTGCTTTCCTTGTGCAGTACGGCCATCTACTTGCGCAATCGGATGAGGAAGCGATACCAGCTCCGCGCCATTTGAAAGTCGGTTCTATGGACACAATTATGGAAAAGCATCCTCGCCCAGCAGTACCAAAACCCCTGGTGACGGCGCCGGGCGCTGCTGCTCATTCAGAAGGTTCGCACGTGCAACTGCCGGCCGAGCGTCCGCTGATCGCCGACCCGATCGTCTCTTGCCGGCAGCTTTGCCTGTACTACGGCACGGCGCAAGCGTTGTTCGACATCGACCTGGATTTTCCTCGCGGCGAGGTGACTGCCCTGATCGGTCCTTCCGGTTGCGGCAAATCGACGCTGTTGCGATGCCTTAACCGCATGAACGACCTGATCGACGGTGTGCGGACCACCGGCAAGTTGCTGTTGGATGGGGAAGACATACTCCAGCCCAACATCGATGTCATTGCGCTGCGGCGCAGGGTAGGAATGGTCTTCCAGAAAGCTACGCCGTTTCCCAAAAGCATNTACGAGAACGTGGCCTATGGGCTGCGCATTGCCGGCATAAGGCAGCGGTCGGTCCTGGACGCGGCCGTAGAACGCAGCCTGCGCCGCGCAGCGTTGTGGGACGAAGTGAAGGATCGGCTTTACGAGTCCGCCCTGGGCCTTTCCGGTGGACAACATCAACGGTTGTGTATCGCCCGGGCCATCGCCATCGATCCGGAAATCATCCTTATGGACGAGCCGTGCTCGGCGCTGGACCCCCGTTCGACCACCCGCATCGAAGACCTGATCGCCGAACTCCGTGGTCAATACACCATCATCATCGTCACCCATAACATGCAGCAGGCTGCCAGGGTGTCGGATTGGGCAGCTTTTCTCTACGAAGGCAAACTCATCGAGTTCGGCCCGACCACCAAAATGTTTACTGCGCCGGACAAGAAACAGACCGAGGACTACATCACCGGGCGCTTCGGCTGATGCGTGCCGAGGGCAGACAACCTGGTTTTCACGTGTTCAAGCAGCTTGCCTCTTCGAGCAGCTTGCACGCGCCGCACGGCGGCCGGAGTTCATGGAAAGTTCATGCAAACTGACCTGTCACGTCCGGCTGCATGTCCATATAATCCTTGATGGCCGGCCAAGTAGCTGCCTGGGGCAATTTACCACTTGGCGGTCGGGGATCGCGACGCCGCAGCCGCAGACGTAACCGGATGTCTTGCCCCCCAGCGCTTGCAACAGGCCCAGGGGCGCGAAGTTCCGGCTGTAGCAAGTCCGCCAGCCAGCCGCTGGTATGCTACGCTTTGCGCGGGCCGAACTGCGACGTTTCGCTCCGAAAACGCTCCATTTCTGCCTGCGCGGAATGTATAGGGCTGCTATGCTGTAACGTTTGACAACATTCTGTTAGGAAGGGAGCATCCATGTCGGTTCATTTGCAGCGGGCATTGGAACGTCTAAAGAAGGAAATCCTCTCTTTGTGCGCAGTGGTGGAAGACCAGGTACAGATGGCCGTGCGCGCACTGGTGGATCGCGACGCCCAATTGGCGGCCCAAGTCGAAAAGCGCGACGCGGAGATCGATCACCGCGAAATCGAGGTCGAGGAAGATTGTCTGAAGGTCCTGGCGCTGCATCAGCCCGTGGCCGGCGACCTGCGCTTTGTGGTCGCGGCACTGAAGATCAACAACGATTTGGAGCGGATAGGCGACCTGGCAGTTAACATCGCCCACAAAGCGGCAGCCTTTGCCGCCGAGCCGCCTATGGACATCCCATTGGACATCGATGGCATGTGGCGTTGGGTACACGGGATGCTTCGTGACGCCATCGACGCGATGGTCAACCTGGACGCCAAGCTGGCGCACGATGTCTGTCGGCGCGACGACGCGGTCGACCAGATGAAACACCANGGACGCTTGCTGGTCGAAGACCTGATGTGCCGCCAGCCGCAGCTTATCCGTCCCCTGCTGCGACTGCTAGCAGTNACGCGCAACCTGGAACGCATCGCCGATTGCGCCACCAACATCGCCGAAGACGTCGTCTACATGATCGAGGGCAAAATCATCCGCCACGCCGCCCCGGATTGACTGTTCCGCCGGCAGCTCCGCTTTCTCTCGCTCCGGCAGCCCATCATAGAAAACGTGGCCGCTAATACCCTCGACGCAACCGAAACGCAAGAGGGTGCCCCAACAGGGTTGGCAGACGATACTGCATCAGATGCATCCCGAGGGCTCAAGTGAGATGCCTTTGCTTCCGAAAACGTTCCCCGCTGCCCGGGCAGAGCATTATGCTAAGGGCGGGATGATGGGATGAATAGACTGGTTTTCTGCTGCGAAAACGCGCTATTCCTGCCTGCCCGAAGTATAACAGTGCCGGAAATGGGAGCGGCTAAAAGTCAACGACCAGAGCTGTTCGCCCCCAACCGCATCCGGCAAACGCGTGTTGCCCGCTGTTCTACCGTCCCGTGCGGCCGCCAAATTGAAGCGCCCAGCTTCGTCGCTGCGGCAAGCGCGGCCACGACAGGGCGTAACCCTTGTATGTTTTCAGTATTGCGATCAATGCTCAGTTTGGTAAGAAAAAAGCGGGCTGCTCCGCGATGTGAGCGTAAGCGAACGGAGCGGAGCAGCGCGGCCGACCGCGAGATCGCCTGGCCCCAGGTCCTCGAGGCCGTTCTGGAGCTTGATCCCGGTCGCCTCCAGATTGTGAAAAACCTGCGCACACCAGATCGTGGAAAACCTGCGCGCAACTGACGCACAAATTTCCCCGCGCCGAACTAAATCCGCAACTGCTTTTCAATTCACGACTTATGTGGGCGCATGAGGATTCGAACCTCAGACCTCGTCCTTATCAGGGACGCGCTCTAACCAACTGAGCTATGCGCCCAGGTCTCCAGCGTTAGCATCGCCAATCATTCAAGGGCTTGCCAGCAAAAACAGCCCATCAAAGCTCAAACGCCTCTAGCTACGTTGCGACCTCCTATCCCGCTGTGGCTTGGCAACTCTGGTATTGTAGCTTGCCCCGGCCAACAGTGGAAGTATATGGTGTGGTCGTCTATCTGCTGGCTCTGACTGGGTATGTTTTCATCCCGACGTTGCCCAACACAAACGGCCAAGGTCCGCTGCCAACACGTTGCGCACAATCGGGTTATGCCTGCTCGCTCGGTGTGGCCTCATACTGCGTGGTGTTGGCAAAGCGGGCCTGGTATAGCCGAAGCCAGTACCGATCACCGTCGCAGCAGTGGCTGGCGTGCGGCAGTGCGTTTGGGGCCGATCGCCACGCCGATCCAACCGTCGTCGATGGTAAACTGGGTAACTTCCAGATCGGCCAATTCTGGTGCGGTGGCCAGGCGTTCGGGCGTGATGCTCCACGGTGTCTTCTTGGAGAATACCCGCGAGAAAATGCCCCGCAAAGCGATTTGAGCNCCCAGGTTCAGCCGCTGTCCGGCAAGCTGAATAATGCCGTGCCGGGTCAGCTCGGCCGAGCAGCCGTTGACTTCCGGCACGTAAACGGCTTGGACTTGGAAGTTATCCCAATATCGGGGCGGCTTGCTCAAGCGGGCAATGCCCAGCGTCAGCACCATTTGGCCGTTGTGGCATTGCACGCGCACTGCGTCTTCGGGGGCAAAGGTGATCCGCACGTCGTCGTGATCGGTATTCGGTTCCCAGGGGGCCAGGTAATCTAGTTTTGCCGCAACGTGTTCGATAAGCTGCGGCAAGCTGAAGGTTTTCCCGTCCAGATTCAGTTGCTGCAAGGCATTGTTGATCGCCGATTCGTGGATCTGCACGCTGGCGAGGCTATCATCGGGCGCCTGAGGCCGGGGCGTATGGCTGCCCAGTTGTTCTTTGCCTGCCATCCTCAGCCGCACGGCGAAGCGCTGCTGGGTAGTTTCGGCGCTGATGATCTGTGGCTCCAGCGCCAGGCTGTGCAAGGGGGCGATTGCCCGCTGGTTAACCCGGTCGGCCGCCTCGCGTAACCGGGCCGTGGCCTCGCGCTCGATTGTTTCTCGCGCTTTGTGGGCCACTTTGAGTTTGATCTCCCTGGCCGCTGCGGGACGTTTTTGCTCGTGCTGCGAGCGGGCAATGCCTTTGACCAGCGAGCCCAGCAGCGGCACGCCGTCGAAGTCGGTTTCCACGTCGGCCAATCGCATGTGCGTGGAAACTTGCACTTCCACCGGCTCCAGGCGCACGCCGCTGAGGTCCACTTCGATCGGCTTGCGGGCGAAGTAGTACGCTGTGCTGTTGTTGTAAAAAGTGGCTGGTCCGCTGCTGGATGCCGTGCTGGAGGCCACTTCTCCGGTTACTTCCAAGGCCATGCGGATGCGGCTCGGATCTGGAATCATGCGCACGCCCACGTGCGTCGTCGTCAGGCTCTGTCCGTATACAGGCAACCCGAGGATCGTGTCGCAAACCGGTGCGCACTGAACGGGCTGCTTGGGCAATAGCCGGTTGAGCAACTCGGCGCTGACGGAAATTCGCAGGTTGGCATTGCGGTAGTGTGTTTCCAGCCGCTGGCCAAGCTGCTGGTGTTCGGGCAGCGGCGAATTAATAAGCCACAGAACATCGGTCGCCAAATGTCGAGCGTGGCTTGGCAAGCGCGATTGCTCGTAGCGCTCAAGATGAACTAGCAGATCGCTCGGCGCGACCGGACGCAGCGCAATCCGCCGCAGATGCGCCTCCAGCGTGCCCACCGGCGCCCTGGAGACAAATGCCCGCTGCCGGGCAGACATCGCCGAATAACTCAAGCGGTACAACACCTCTTCGGCAAGCATACGGCTTTCTGCGAGTGACGCCGAGGGTTGGGTTGCCTGGTGCAGAGCGTCCAATAGCAGGAACTCTCGCCAGGCTCGGCCTTCCGGCCCGCTGGCCATCAGCGCGTCGACCTCACGCAGGCAAAGCGCCAGTTGCTCTTTTTCTTTTTGGGCGATTTCCGCCTCCAGCGGAAGCGGCTGGGCGAAGGCTGGCAATGCGCGCCAAACGTCCAGCCGACGACGCAAAGCATGGCCTGCTTGCCGCAGCCTGCGGGCGATGGTCGGATCATTGGTCTGCGCCGCCAGCTCGTTACACGCGTCGACCAACTGATCGAGCCTGCCGATGGCAGCCGATGCCTGCGGCGAGCCAGCCCCGTTGCTGCTGATCGCCATCCCCAATTGGCGCAACCAGTGAACCACTTCTTTTGCCCAACCGGCGCAGTACCTGGTTTTCGACAACTCATCAAGCGCATCAAGCAGTGCCTTCGGCTCTTCCCAACAGCGCACTGGATTCTGCGCGAGCGTGGCTTCCCGTCGCGGAATGGCCGGTACTGCCGGGGCGACGGACGGCCGGCGGTCCATTTCTTCAGTCAGCTTGTCGGCCGGTCCGATCGTGGGCTTGCGACGATGAAGCTCGATCGGCGCCGGTATATTGGCAAGCCGTGGGCCGACCTGTGGCGCGACCTGCGGAACAAGCTGCGACGGAGCTGCGCTGATTGGCTCACGAACGAAAGGCGCTGGATCGGCTGGTTCTACTTGCGGAACAAACGGCGACGGAGCGGCGTTGACCGGCCCGCCAACTGAAGGCGCTGAATCGGGAATAGAGTCGTTTGCAGGAACAGGGGCGGCCACAGGCCCCGACGGTTCCGCAGGAATAAAGACCATCGGCTCCGGATGGGCTAGCGGCGTTGACGGTTCTTCCAGGCCGCCATGGGCCGACTGGCTATGTTCTGGCTTGCCCAGGCCGTCGGAAGGCGGGATCTCACTCCCTGCTGCGGGGGCCAGATTTTCGCTTTCGACAGGAACAATTACATCCTCGGGTTCATTTGTTTGTTCAGATTGGCTTGGGGGCTGCTGCGATGCCCCTCCGGCGGATGAAGTTAAGTCTTTGCCATCACGACAGTTAAGACTCTGCGCTGCCGACACTGTGCTTTGCGACTCCCCGGCAACTTCCGGCGAAGACAATGTATGGTTCGCATCCGGCTGATTCGTTTCAGTGTTGGAGGTGTTGCCGGCGGCAAGCGTGAGCTTTGACGGTGCATCGCGCGGCGCGCGGTGGTTCCAAATCCTTGCCAGCCCAATAATTACGACTATCAATAAAGCCGCAATGCCGAACGATTGCAGTACGATCAACGTGCTGGACTGACGCGGCTGGTGGCTCATCTTGGGGCGATCCATCGCTTGGTAGTAGCGTGCAATGGGAAGCTGCGCATACCATCGCCGTAGTCAATTGGCATTCATTACAATCGGACGTGCAACTGTCAGTCGATGAGTCACATGCTGCCAGGTTGAACCGGCTGATCATTACGGCAGCGTACGACCACAGAGTCGGCAGGGAAAAGGGAACATTCCCAAATCGCAACTGTCGATGCGGTAATATGTTGCGCCCGTGCGAGCAGCACAGTTCGGCAGCTTCCTGCCAACGCAGACGGGGACCTGGGAAAAAGACACTATTACTGGCGGCGGGATGCGGCGCTGCTGTGCCGCTACAGAAAACCGCCTTGTGCCACCAATTCGGGTGCGACGATCATTGCTGTGCCGCCTTTCCCAGATACTTCTTGTAGGCGGCCACAGCAAGTCGGTCGCAGCGCTGGTTTTCCGGGTGGCCGGAATGCCCCCGTACGTACCGGAAAGTTACTTGATGTTTGGAAAGCAACCGATCCAGTTCACGCCACAGGTCTTCGTTCTTGATGGGTTCCCAGCCGTGTCTGGAGCGTCGGCGCCAGCCGTTCGCCTTCCACTTGGCTAGCCACTGGGTTATGCCTGTGCCCACGTATGTGCTATCAGTAACTACCTCTACGCGAGTAGGTCGTTTGAGTCGCTGGAGACCGCGGATGACGGCCATCATCTCCATCCGGTTGTTGGTAGTTGCCGGTTCAGCCCCGGAACACTCAAGTTCTTTGCCGGTAGGAAGATGCCTGAGCAAAAAAGCCCAGCCGCCGGGACCAGGATTGCCGCTGCAAGCACCATCGGCAAACAGGCGTACTTCGGGTTCGTTGTTTTGACAGTCGGATGTCATATAAAGCGCTGAGTGCAGAAGACAGAGACGCGTGCCGCGAATTCTTACCGGCAAGTCCTAACGCAGCCTACGGCCGCAATCAAATGGCAGCGACGCGCTGCGGTCGCGTCCGCTCGCGCGGCGTACACGGCCACGACGGAGCGTGGCCCTCCAGATCGCCGGAAAAAAACTGCGCGCAAAACGCGCACAAGTTTCGCCGTGAGCCATTATTTTACAGCGCAATGGCCGCAGGAAAACCGTCACAGGCGGAGTCGCAGTTCGCTGCCGCGTTCCTCTCGCACGATCGGCTGCCGTTTGCAGGTTTTTTGATGATAGGGTATTAGCGCCTGGGTACCCCCTTTAATTGCGTCGATTTGTGTGTAATATTGCGTGTTTTGGCGCGGTGTGCATCGGGCAGCGCGGGCGANCAGCGGNGNTNTNTACCGCCCCTTGCGTCGTCGGTAGTGCTGCCCGAAGCCCACCCAGTATGGCCGAGGAGTGCGGCAAACGTGGAAGTGTGGCCGGCGATCGATTTACGGGGCGGCCAATGCGTCCGGTATGGCCGAGGAGTGCGGCAAACGTGGAAGTGTGGCCGGCGATCGATTTACGGGGCGGCCAATGCGTCCGTCTTCAGCAGGGTGATTACCGGCGCGAGACTGTCTTCGGCGACGACCCGGTCGAGGTGGCCCAGCGCTGGGTATCTCTGGGCGCTAAGAGACTACACCTGGTCGATCTGGACGGGGCACGCGATGGCCGACCGGCGAATCTGTCCAGTGTTGCGGCGATTGTCCGGGTTGCAGGTGTGC
>JGI24185J35167_1000677_pt1 | contig 15266 bp, 21 predicted proteins | sample YNPBryunderm2012_FD_35167 | JGI IMG/M metagenome (IMG submission 35167) | reverse complement strand
TAACCAATCTAATAGGTGTAGTCATGCGTACAGAATTTGTTGCTTGCGGCTCGTACCACACAGCCAAGCGTCGTTGCCCTTGGGCAGCAGTTATTGCTCGCACGTGGGATGGATTCATCGCTTTTGAAAGCGTCTATGATTACTACGTGTGGAATCGGCAACGATAATACTGATGATGGAGTGGGGCGCAGCAATGCGCCCCCTCTGTAATAACATCCATAATGTATCACTAATCATATAGGTGTAATCATGACGCAATATGTTAGTCTCCGCCAATTGCATCCCATTGCTTGCCAAGTCGTTGACCAGTGGCGCGAGGATAATGCTGTGCTTGCAATCACAGTCGTGTCGCCTGATCATGCGGATTACAACGCACAGCCTGGTGATTACATATCCACCGATGTTGATGGCGCTGTCGCAATAGATGTCTATGCGCTTGCCGCCAAGCAGTGTGACAGAGTACCTGATCATGTGCACTATCCGGGCGATAGAGTACTCGTTATTACGGGTCGTGATATCCTGCCGCTCGACTATGTCGACTATCATTGCTACTGCGCGGCAATTGTGCGTGATGCGTATGTGTTGGGTGTTATTGACCTATCGGTTACTCAATCATCAACTCAGGAGGCACAGCCATGAAACTCCCCAATCATCTCCCTCGAACGGTTGCGGAGCTCTGCTCCCACCCAGAAGTTCAGCACTTGTTGATGCAGACATTCGCAGCCGCCTACAGTCTACACTTGCTTGACTGCGAAGACCCATCGAAGTATGATGCCAATAAAGTATGGCTAACATTTATTACCGCGCTCCGGGAAGGTTACATCAAACTCGATGACGAGCTCTTCGAGCGTAAGTACTATTCGCCCGTTCGTAATTCCGAAAATGTATCACAATTATAGGTGTAGTCATGTGTCTCGAATGTCCCTATAAATTGCCAGCCATATTATTACGCAAGCAGGCAGAGCGTGTTGTGATGCTCGGCGCTAAGTTGAATCGGGAATATCTCAGTGAATGGGATATTGATCGAAAATCCGAACAACTACTATGCTACGCCATTGAGCCTATCTTGAAACAGTATTTTCCCGATTATCAACACAACGATTTCGCAACTGTAGAACATCTACTATCATTACTCTGGGCGGAATGTGGACAGAAATCACTGTACCCGCTTGAACGCTACGAAAACGAGCTCACCAAGATAAGCAACTATCTCTTGGACAGATACGAGCAACTTATCAACGCAACCAATCAATCATGTATCATTAATCCATCGCAGCAGCCATGAAACCGACTATCATAGACATTGTTTCGAACGTCGTCGTCCGCGATTACATCCAACATTGGTGGCAGGTCGCCTTGGATATCGTCAACCTCAATTCAGACGGGAAAAACAGGTACGAGCTTCGGCGGGAAGCGGAAGAATTAATACTCAACGAACTCGATAAGATTATACGCAAAATCAATCCCGAATATCGGGGGCACCGTGAAAATTATACAATAGAAACATTGATAGAGTCTATCGATAATGCCGGTCATTGGATGAATTGGTCTGATATATTTAGCGAATTCAAGGAGATAGCATTATCACTCGAAGACGAGTATACTCGTCGATTGAACGATTTGATTGACAAAAACAACGCTTCGTAAATAGGAGAAGCAATCATTATTTGTTTCACTTTTTGTTTGTAGATATGAATTACGTATCAAATGAAGAATTGATTAAACTTAACATCGACACATTGATGGAGCGCGCAAAAATGATTGCAGCTTTAGGCACTATGTACGGAATTGAAAACAAAACAATAAACGAAATCAATCGAGAAGCAGAGCGTATGATTCTTAATGAATTCGCAAAAATTTTACGATATTACGAAAGAGACTATTACGACTTAGGCAAGAAAACAACCATTGATAATGTTGTTGACGATTTGCTAAGTGCTTGTTATAAATACGTGAAATCAACGGGTGAAATCAATGTTGAAAAAGAAAAATGGAAATTATTCTTCAAGACGATAGCAGAAGTTAGCGATAGACTTTTCGAAAAATATATGAGCAAACGACGTAAAATTAATAATTTATCCAAACAGTGGTAATTAATTTGTTTCACTTATTTTCGGTGTAGTCATGAAACCTATTCTCTCCTCCCATCCCCAGCCGCTTGGCGACGCGGCACTAGAAAAAGTATTAGTCGAGGGTCGCTTAGAGCACCTAACGCCTAAGGAGCGACTGCTCTATTACAAATCGTTGTGCGAGTCGCTCGGACTCAACCCACTCACCCGACCATTCGAATATCTTCTTCTCGATGGCAAACTCACACTCTATGCACGCCGAGATGCAACTGACCAATTGCGGAAGAAATACAATATCAGCATTACAATTGTAAGCCGTGAGAAGGTTGACGATATATACTACGTCATTGCTCGTGCTACTACTCCAGATGGACGCACCGATGAGGCAATTGGCGCAGTATCGTTGCTGAAAAAAGAGATGGTTTGGGACCCCGAGCAATACAATCCGAAGACAGGTAAAAAGGGAGCATACGTTTGGACTGGCAAAATGTTACCATTGGTCGGCGACGAACTTGCGAACGCAATCATGCGTGCAGAGACGAAAGCCAAACGACGTGTTGCATTGTCGATTGTCGGCCTTGGTATTCTTGACGAGTCCGAGCTTGATACTGTCTCACAGGCGCAACGAGTAACGATTGACGACGCAGCAGCAGAGGTTGTCGAGCCACAACAGTTGGAGCCATCACAACCGCAGCAGTCAAGCAATGAGACAGCAGTTGTGGAGACAGTCGAGCCGCCAGCCGAAATAACATTTGGCGATGCATACGAGGAGGAGTTAGATCAAGTTATGCTTGACGAATGTCGCCAAATGTACGAACAGTTTTCCGACGTGCGGAAGGTCAAATTCACGAATTGGTTGAACAAAACCTATGGTAAAGCGGAACTGTTCGAGCTCAATAACGACCAGTTGACCGAAGTCTATCGTATGCTTCTGAAAACGACACGCACAACAAAAGAGGTGAAGTCATGAATAATAGCAAACAACTCCTGCAACGCTTGACCGCCCTTGCCGAGCAACATAACCTACCCAAGATAGGTTGCTCCGCAGTGTCTGCGGCAATCGGTGAGTCGCAATTCGAAGATGCGACTCCACTCTCAGCTTACCGCCGCATCGTTGAGGGCGTCAAGGCTGAGCCGAATCGTGCGATGTTGCTGGGGCGCTATTTCGAAGAGGGTATATACAACCTACTGGCAGACGAGTACGGCATCACGTGTGTAACGAGGCAAGAGTCACTTAGCGCTCCACCCTTGAGCGGTAGGATTGACGGTCGCATCAACGATACTACGATTCTTGAGATCAAAACAACTGCGCGTGGCTACGAAATGATGCCTCGCGAATACATCATCCAAGCCAACCTCTACATGCTGCTGGCTAACGCGCCGCTCTGCACCTACGCCGTCTTTACATTTTCAAACCAGGAGCTCGACATTGAAACCATCGCATTCGACGACGAGCTCACGGCAGACGTGTTGACACGTCTACTGCAATTCTACGAGCAGCACGTTATTCCACGCATACCGCCACCTGCAACCAACCCGAAGGAATACCGCGAGTCAATTAAGATTGAGGACGGCAAGGTAGTAGAGCTCGACTGCGAGGATCTGCTGCGCAAAATCCATCGTCTGAAAATTGAGCGTGACCAATACGAACAACTTCTCGACGAGGCGAAATTTGAACTTGAACTCATGCTGAACGGAGCCGAGAAAGCGACGTACAAAGGCAAGAGAGTAGCATCATACTCTGTCTCAACCTACAAGACGATTGACACGGACAAGCTCAAGGCGAAGTACCCCGACGTCTACCAGGAATGCCTCAAGGTCAGTGGTCCCACGCTCCGTCTATCCATCAATTACAACCTCTTGGAGAAGCTATGAGTAGATACACTACACTCGAGCAATCAATCTCATTGTTCGACACGGCAAAACAACTGCATCTACGTCATTACTTACGTGATGTCGACAACCGTCGTGGCGTGCTAACGTATGCAGTGGAGTCGGTGTCACACAACCGCCGCTATTACAACGTGCAGGTCAAGCTATCCGACAGTCCACTTGAGACGCTCTACTCCTGTGATTGCATACTCTGCCAGCGAGGAGCACCGACGTGTATCCACATCGCATACGTTATCTATCATCGTCACTCACAGATACGTGATTACGTCGAGCGACGCCACGCATTACAAGAGCTGCTCCCTGCTTTGAAACGGTACAACGATGGAGATAACTGCTATGCCTAATCGTCGTTATAGGTCTGGCGTCAATCTTGAGCGAGAGATACGCAACATATTAGAGAAGCGTTACAACATCCCTTGCCTTCGAACGGCAGGCAGCAAGAGTGATTTCGACCTTGTCGCGCTCGGACGACGCACGATTCTGATCCAGGTCAAGTACACGGCGAGAAAGAATCTCGAACCGACTCGTACGCTACTCCAGAAGATGGAGAAGTACGTATCGAATGAAAGGTGGGCAGTTATTGTTGTTGTGCAACGGCAGACACGGAAGACCTTTCTCGGTTGGATGAAGCATGAATCACTCAATAACGAATTTCAATACTTGAGAAAGATTGACAGATTCACAGAGTCAATGCTTACGTTGAAACAACTATGTTCTGGTTATGAAATTGACCATCCATGAATTCGCTCGGTTGATGAACCTCACACGCGCGGGTGCTTACAACTATATCCATGACCTTGAGATTACTCCCGTCGAGCCAGGACGTGGACGCAAGCCGATGGTGATTGAACTGGCAGACATAGCCGAACGTCTTGGTTGCACGGAGGTGGAACTGCTAACCTACATTCGTGTTCGCAATGCTCTCAAGGATGCATTCAAGAAGCAGCATGGCGAGAAGCGCTCATAATATGCGACCGTCTTGAATGTAGTAGTTGCGCAGCGAGAAGAATCCATCACTATCAGTCGTCACAATGGCGAAGCCGTGATTCCAGGTGTTGACGGGGCGATAGAATGGATTCAAGTTGCACAAGCACCCGCTAATCCAGGCGCCTACGAGATGCCCTTCGGCATTGCGGAGTATTTCCTGCTGGGACTTATGCCAGTGCCCGCACAGCGTGTTGGTAAGCGTTTTGCGGAGCACACTAATTGCGACGTTGACACTTGCAGCACTGCCAATCTCGTGACCGTGATACACAGATAGCTTGCCAAGCTGGATTGCAGAGCGGTCGTTGATGTAGTCAATGCCGAGTAATTGCAACTCAAGAAGCGATGGTATCATCAGAGCCTTGAGGTGCGCAAGCTCAGGTGCCTTGCGCATGATGTAAGATTCAAGGCGCTCCTCATGGTTGCCTGCTTTGTAGATGATCCGCGCTCGTCGAAACGTCTTGCGGAGCTCTTGCAGGAAGTACTTCGTTTCATCGATTTCGCGTGCGAAGTCAACGGTGTCATAACGCTTGTCATAGCGTGATAGTGACTCGCAGTCGATGAGGTCACCGTTGATTACGACCTGATCCACTCGTTCCTGCCGTGCGACGCTAAAGGCACAATCAAGAGCAGTCTCTGAGTGATAGGGGATATGCACGTCTGAAATGATAAGCGTCTTCATCGCAATCGATGTGCAGTGATTCGCATCAATCTTTCGTAATTCGTCGGTACGTTAAGAAAAAATGATGTGCCCGCCCACAGCCGAATGTCGAATTCACCGCTGCCGTGAATGAGTTGGGAACCAGTCAAAAGTTGTACAGATGGTGATCCAACGGTGATGATGCGAGCGTCGAGGCGTGAATAGAATGCGTCATCACGGTAGATGTCCAGATAGAGCAACGTCGGCGCAACGAGGAACGTTGTCACCACTTGAACCATCGCAGAGACTTGATAGACGCTGCCACTCTGCGTTGCTACGAGTCGCCAGAAAGGTGCAATTGATACACTTTCGTCGCTGATGAGTAGCGTCGAGGGAACAAGACGGGACGAGTTGTCTGGTGCGTCGGGGATAGGGTCGGGAAGCGAGTAACCATCAGCAATTGACGCGTTAGCCGTGCGCACAAAATCGTTGTCGACGAAGACAGTCTGTCCACCGTACTTGAGTCCCCTCGAAATTGACACAAGGTCACCAGGAGTCGGCTGTTGAGGGTAGCCCGTCCACGTTGTTGACGACGTCACCCACACATAGCCAGACGCATCAAGCACCGTCATGCCTGGCGAGGTTGTCATGCCATCTATTGAGATGTTGCCCGATGGATTGGATAGCGCAGTTGCGCTATACAGGTCAACAATCCAACACTCACGGTCTTGAGCAGGGATTACCGCTTGACCTGTCTCAATCGTTGCGCCAGGCTTATCAACAAGCAAGTGCTTCGGGTGGATTTTGCGTGCGCCTATTGTACGCTCTTCAATCGGCATAACCAGTTGTTCCTATTCTATAGTGAGTGTATTCCGCGATTCCGCTTGCAAGCTCGACGTTGTAGCCGAGCATGTAACCGTAACCATTATTGTGACCGAGGTGGGACATGTAATCAACATCCTGCATCTTATAGGTTCGAAGTTCAGCTGACGTCTGCCCCATCAACGCAACAACTGAACGAGCCACAACGTTGCGAAGTGAGTACTCGTCAGCACCTGCGAGAAAGTAAGTTATGTTGTCGCTTGGTGAGATTGAAGTCGTTGGGTTGATTGTCAGCCCGTGCTTGCTGATTACTTGATTGACGTGCTGGGTCGCATCAACGTATGGCGCAATCAACCATGCACGTATCAATCGCCCGCCGCTCAACACGTACACGTTGCGCAAGCCTTCATAGTCAACATCCTGTGGTGTTGCACGCAACTCGTTAGCGTGATCCATGCGAAGATAGTTCTTGCCGTAGGGCACGATGTTGAACAGCGCAAGCCTTACTCCATAATCATTATAGCGATTGTCACGCCGAATAGTGTATTCCTTTATTCGCTCATGTCCCCAACGGTCGGCGGTGACCGTGCAGGATGAAATCACATTGGCGAATAACTTGCGAGAGATAAGAGCAGCCGCAGTATAGTTAGCGGTTACATTGCTCTCGAAGTAGCGGTTGAGATAGAGATTGATAATGGTGTCGCCGAAGATGTTGTCGAATGTGCGCAATGTCATACGATGCAGAATAGATTCGGCAAGCTCTTTCAACGCATCTCTCAACGAGCCGCAACGATTGATGTATGCTGACAATCCCCAATGCTTGCGCTTGGGGTCACTGGCGTCATAGTCAGTTGGAACGTACACATTCTCAATCTGCTGGCTTACGAACGAGCCGTTGAGTAGCAACGAAAAGTTGATGTTGCCGAGCTGAACGGTGAAGCGATACCAACCGAAATACGGGAACGTGTCTGATAACTTGCCAACAATCGTATCAATAATCGCCCTCAACATATATTCCCATCGAGTGTAGTTGTAGTTGCCGCTTGGTCCCCAATGCCTAACTTCTTTTACGGGTATGTTATCGATGAAACTGTGAACGGTATAGTTCGCATCTCTGTGTATCTCATACACGTCATCAATGTTCGTGATTCTGTTCCCTGATGGCACAGTTGTAACAGCAGCGTAGTAATCATCACCTGTGCACTCGCTCGCCGCCCAATGAGCCGCCTCATCAATAACAAGCCTTGTGCTATCATCCTTTATGAGATCGACCTCAAGCCTCGCATTGACGACACCAATCCATAATGCATTAGCAATGACGTAGTAATCATAGGGTGTTCTGCGTGTTAGCGTCTTGCCACCTCTGACTATTGGCGCCTCTCGAGTTATCCGCACAAGCACGGGACCGCTTTGTAGCATTGCCAACAAGTCACCGAACGACTGTGAACGCACGTTGAGAGAGAGCTCCAATTGCGGGACTCTCTCAAGTCCAATCATCGACTCGAATCCAGCTGTGAGCTTGGTCTTGGTGGGGTCGATGATGTCATACGACATGCGCTCATACGTGTAGCTCGTCGCTCCAGCAGGGAAGAAGCCGATGCATACACGTCCCCACAATCGTGATGGATGGTCTGTCCACAAGCACGTTGCCATGCTACCACCGCGTGAAGTAGAGTTTCACACGCAAGTATTTCACGCCCGTTTGGTGCTTGTGCTCGTGCTCAAGCGCCGCGATTCTGACTGCCCACCACTTCGAAGAGTCTCGTGAGTCCCACCACGCTGGATAGTCAGCGTTCCGAATGTAGTACCAATAATAAGTAGTGAGATAATCCATCAACGCTTGTCGCGCAGAATCATCGGTAGGGAAACGATATGGCAACACGTGGAGAGTCATCTCGTCAACGTATTCACTACCTGCGATTGCAATTCCATCATCGATAATGTTAGCCTCTGTGTTGAGTGTGCGCTGTGGGTTAGCGGCATAGACGAGCAAGCTTTGATCGAATGCAGCACTGGAGCTGATCAGCGATTGTATCGTTGTGTGGTCAACGGCTCCTTCCGTGTCTGTCTGTATGTATGCGTTGGTCGCAACCAGCTTGATAGTCCAACTCATGATGCCATCCTCGCCCGTAGTGCAACCGACCGTTGCGCAGCAATCCAATCGCCTTTGGCGCGAACTTGCAGAGCGCCCGTGAGCTCAACTCTAACCTGCTGCACGGTGGGAACCATCACAACCGATTGTGAGTATGCTCCTTTGTTCATCGCATCGAGAATTGCACGGTAGCGCTCAGCATAGGGGTAGCGAATCACGTATTCTCGATGGTGGACAACACCTGCAACATCCTGTGTATCACCGTATCCCGTAAATCCACCAGAAGCAAATCCTCTTTGCAACGCAGCACGTGCAGCCGCGAACAAGGTCTTGAGCAAGGCAACGAGAACACCAGCAGTCCCGAAGCCAATGATACCTTTGGTGCCAATCTCAGCACCAGTCGCTCCCGCAATCCACGCTGGGAGCATTGCTTCGAGTAGGTCTATCAATGCGCTCGCAATAGCACGATTGAATGACTTCATCCCCTCTTGAGCGTCACGACCCACCTCAACGAATGCAGTACCGAACGCATTCGTTAGCGACGTCAAAAACGAATCACTCGTGCGCAGCATCTCTGTGTTGAGCTGTTGCCAGCGCTGCGCTTCTGTGTCCATCAACTGCTGGCGCAGTGCCGCGTAACGCTCACGGATGGCGTAAATAGTCTCTTCCCCAGCTTGTACTAATTGCGCTTTGCGCAACCATTCTTGCTCTTCCTCATCGAGCCGTCGCAGTCGCTCCTGTCGCTCACGCTCTGCCTCATCACTGATTGCAGCAAGCTGCACATCTCGCCTTAGCTTGGCACCTTCTGCTGTCTTCTCAACGAGCTGCTTGTTGAACTTGTCGTAGCTCGATAGCACCTTTTCGAGCGCCGACTTGACAACGTTAGCCTCATCACTTCCTACTCTTAGCGATTGCAATCGTGCTCGAAGGTCTTCGATTGTGCGCTCATACTTGCTTCGCAGCGCGTCAATGGCAGCGTTGTCAAGTGCTACTTCGATGGTGACGTCTGATAACTTGGAAAGCTCTTCTGATACAGCATCGAGCTCACGCTTAGCATTCTCAACATTAGCACGAATTTCCAACTCTTGAGACTGCTGGCGGAGCTTGATTACTTCGTTGAGTAGTGATAGTGCTTCACCTTTCGCCTTGCTCAATGCTTGTTGATACTTCTCTTTCGCTTTTGTCGCTCTATCAGCACTGGCTGCCCCTTCGTCTTCTGCATCAGCAATCGCCTCCATTTCCTCTCGTGCCTTGACTACAATTGGATTCGCCTTCGCAATCTCCTCCGCCCACCGTTGAGCCGCATCAGCACTCAATTCTAACGGATCGGCAAGCATCTTACGAATCGCGCCCTCAATCCCCGCTGTGCGTGCAAATGAAAGGAGTCGCTGCTGTAGTAGGTCAAGCTGTATACGTGCTGCCTCTAACTGTGTCTGCGTATCAGGAGAGATTATGCCACGATTGAGTGATGATTGCTTGGCGGCAAGGTCAACGAACTGCTTGACAGCGTCAACGTACTGCTTGGCACGTTGTGCAACTGCATCTAACTGTGCAGCGAGTGCTGCGTAGTCTGTAGTTGCTCGCTTGACTTCGCTTGCTGCTGTCTTGGTTGCCTCCGCCACCTGCTGTTGTGATTGTGCAACCTGCTCACTCTTCTTTGCCGTGTCGTCTTGTCCGCCGATTATCTTCTTGAGCCAATTGTACAGCGAAACGAACGAGTCAATCACCGACTGCACGTAGTTCTTAAGCGCAAGAAATACTCCTTGCAACACCGTTGACTTGTTGACCAATTCGACGATGAAATTGACGACCGTTTTGATTGCGTTCCACAACATGGTGTAGTACGAAATCACCAGTCGTATGGCGCCGCCAACAATCAGCCCGACAAACCTTGTAGCTGCCGATACAATCGCTGTCAAAACCGAGAATATGGATTTTAGGATGTTCGAAAACTCACCAAAAATGTTAACGCCGCCCTGAATACCTCCAAGAGCATCCTTGATGCCATCGACAAATGATGAAATGCCTTCAACAATATGATTCAGCATTCCGGCTACGATTGTGATAATCGGCTCCAAGAATGATACGATTGTCGACGCAGCACCTGAAATAATTTTGACAACGTCACCCATCCCAGCCCCGATTCCACCGAACATTTTCGTGAACATATTCGCCACTCGCAACACCTGACTCCCCAGCGCCTCCAAGACAAGCCCTGCCGCGGTCTTGAGCCGTTCGAGCAACTCTCCCATCGTTGCCATGCGTGTCTCTGCCTGCTTCAGCGCTGCGCCTTGAGCGCCTGATTCGATACGCTTCTGGAGCTCTCGGATTTTGTCGAGGTTGTTGAGCAATCCACCCGCCGCTGCGAGATTCTCCTTGCCGAACACACGCACGAGTAGAGCACTACGCTCTGCATCAGAGCCAAGTTTCTGCAACCCATCTTGCAACAGCTGCAACGTGTCGGCAATACCTTTCTCGCTTAGTGATTTACCGAGCTCAGCCGATGATAGACCAATTGAGTTGAGCGCTTTCTCGGCGGCGCTACTGGTTTTGACCAGAGACGTAAGCACGTTGCGCAGTCCAACACCTGCTTCTGCTCCACTCTTACCCGCAAACGCAAGTCCCTCGAGTGCTGCTGCAACTTGTGTCGAGGATAGGTTGAGCTGCTTCGCAGTCGAGCCCACCTGCAAGTATGACTCTGCAAGCGCTGACGTCTCAGCCGCACCCTCTTGAGCCGCCTTAGCAAGTACGTCCATCAGCTCACCACTTGCACGCAGAACCTCATTAGCATCGCTTGTGTTGACGCCCACTTGAAGCATGACATCCATCAACTGTTGACCAGCCGTTGCTGCATCTTGACCTGTTGCTTTCGCAAAGATGTTGACGTTCTCGATGAAGCCTGCAAACTGCTCTTGGTTCTTTGCAAGGTCGGGCCCCAACTTCGAGAGCGCTATTGACATGAGATCAAGCTGCGAGGTTGCATCAACACCGAATCGCAGAGCAAGCTCTTTAGCCTTGTCTCCAAGCGCTTCGAGCTCGTTGCCGCTGATGCCTGTAATCACGCTCAAGTTGGCTAACCCCTTCTCGAATTCAAGCGCTCGACGTGTCCCCTCAACCAGTGCTCCACCCAATGCAGTAACTGCTGCAATCGCTGCACCAGCAGGATTGACAAGCGTCCCCAAATTCTTGGCGACTTCACCGATAATACCACTCCCGACGTTGGAAAATCCCTCCTGAAATTTCGCCTTGATGTCCGCAATCCCCTTGCTAAACTCTTGCTTAACGGTTGCAAGATTGAGCGATGGCACTATGCGTGCATCCTTCTGCGCGGCGTGCAATGACTTACGCACAGACTCAATCGCAGCCTGTGCGCTCTTGACATCCGCTTCAATCTTAAGGATAAGTTCCGCTGCTGTTGCCATCGCTATAGATACTTCTCATATGGACTACGTGTAGGTTTATGCCACGTTCGTGCCTTGACGACAAGCAACAAATCAATGCAATGCTTGTAGTCGTAATCGAGTACAGTCTCGAAGTCAATATGCAATGCCTCTGCAATCATCGCTGCCAACGCATAGCATCGCAAATGCTCTGGCAGAAGGTGCATCGCGCTTGTGTCTTCGAGTTCGTCACCATAGTCGTCAACATACTTCAGTGTCGCAAGTGGTTCGGTTCGATTGATGTGTAACTCGTAAGCGTAAGCGTCAGCGCAAATGGCGAAAAAATTCTTCAACGATTTGCGCCACCTCGTCGAATGGAGTCTCTTGCAACTCGTCTTCGTCAAGCGTAACGTCACAGACTTCACGCAAGAATTCAACACCAGCCAAATACGCCTGCTGTGTGCGCGGGTAGTGCTGAATGGAGATTAGCAACTTGACCAACTCAACATCACCGCTGATAATATCGAGAATCATGTCGCGCAACTCCTCAACGTCGTGTTGCTGAGCGTACTCTGTCAATGAGCCGCTCGACGTGATGAGATGGGATAGGTCATAATCGCGCTTCTGCGCCTCAACCAATAGCCGTGCCAACACATCGCCCGTCAGCGCATGCTCTCGTGCAATGTCTTGCAAGCGGTTGTACCATTGACGCAGCGTTGATTCATTGCGCAGCGTTAGTCGTGGAAGCGTTACCTCGATTATGCGTTTAGGTGTTGTGAGCTTCATTGTCTATCGTCGTGATGGTGAATAATAATAGTGCGCCGAGCTCTGCAGTGAGGATGTTCAACAAACTATAGGGTAGTCATGAAACGAGGGAAAATAAGTGGGCTGCATCACTCGGCGCACCATTTTTACGCGTAATGAATTCTTCCGAACTTCACGCTTCCCAAGCCGAACGTAATCTGTCCTGGCGTCGTTGCGATACCTGTGTAGTACGTTGTCGGCACCGTCACTACGCCGCCAGGCTCAACGCTGTTGAATGCGAGCTTGGGACGACTGTACTTGTTAGCTTCCTGAGTCCACGAGCCAGACGTCGGGTCAATCTTTACAATCGCCGTGTAAATTTTGCGAGCCGCTCCTGAAAGCCCACCCTTGACGATGAGCAACAACGCATTGCCCGAAGGTGTGCCTGAGCTCTTGGAGCCATCCTCGAATGTGATGGTCTCTATATCAGACGTCTGCGTTACGTCAACATAGGTGTCGATGAAGCTCTGCAGACCAGGGTTATCTCTGATATGCTCTACGTCAATCTTGTGTGACTCGGTAGCGTTGTAATCCACCTGTGTCTTGATTTGCGCGTCGCACGTGAACACAGGATTTGTTCCAATTGTAGGCGTGGCTCCGAGTGTCGCAGTGTATACGACAAGGTAACGACCGCCATGTAATACGCTTGCCATAATTGATTCTCAATGATTGTTCAACAAACCGAAATACGCATCAAGATTACTCTGCATCACGTGTAGGTAGTGCTCGCGCAGACTGGCGTCGTCCCAGCAGTCATCCAACGTCTGCGCTACACCACGAAGGTTGCGTAGCAGCCGCTCGCGCTGCTTCTCAAGTGTGCAAACATAACCGTGATGCTCAATGAGGATATTCGCTTTTGCGGTTGTCCAAGTTTCGATTTTCAACACTTCATGCATGCGACCCACCCATCGCCCTGCACCTTTGCGGTAAAGTCGGGGTTGTTCGACGTGATAGAGCACTGTGCTTTGCCCTTCTATCTGCTGCATGCCGACAACGTGACAATAATAGGCGCCAATCCCACCTGGGGCATTGCACACACAATCAACCACACGCTCAGGAGTAATGAGTAAGTCGTCGCTGTCAATCCACAAGCACCACTCACCACGAGCAAGCTGCTCTACAATCGTACGTGCCACTGCAAGCGATGGTTTGACGCCAATCCCAGCTTCATAGACACGTACACGCAATCCGCTTTCAATGACGTCAATCCTCTCCTTGAGCTCCCGCTCATCGTGATAAGTGATGAGCGAGACAAGTTCAACATCCTCACCTCGAGGTAACGACGACAGCATATACTGATATGCAGGACGCTGCATATCCTCGAGTGTGGTAATGTTGACTACGCTCAGTCGCGCCATGCTGCTTCTAACTCTACCGCAAGTGATTTACGTGTTGTCGGGGTCGTATCGTCCAACGACGTGATGCTGCGAACAAAGAGGATGATGCCTAACTTTGCACACATGAACATTAGGTCTTCAATCCGTGTGATGATAGACGTAATCGTATTGACGTCGCTTGTCGTGTTCGCAATTACGAGTATCTCTGCCTTCCAAACGCCTCCCTCCTCAAGTGCTTCCTCAAGTTCCATCCTGTAGCCAACGACCCTGATTTCCTCCTCATGTCGAGCCTTCTCGTTCGTGGATTCGAGCGCTCGACGAAGGTCATTGAGCAAGCGGATGAATGTTGTGTATGCTGTCATCGCAATGCCTCTTGCATGATTGCTTGATATAGTTCAATGAGTTCCTTACGTGCTCGCTTTACTGCTGGTCTCAAGTATGGTCGCGCTGGGATTCGCGCACGTCTCAACCGTCCAGCGCGCCCACCGTACTCATGGATTGCGGCATAAGGCACACGTGTGCCATACTCGATGTTGAGTCCTTTCACACGCAGAACACCTTCACGTGCGAACGGCGCAAAACTACGAGCAAGGCGCCCAGTGTTGACGTAGAGTTTAGTGGTTAGGTTTCTTGGTCCCGGTCGCTGTCCTGCATGGAAGTGCTCCTCGATATAGACTTGCATAATCGCTGGAACCCGCTCAACAAGCCACTCACGTGCCAAGCGGTTCATCTTTTCGGCGAGTGGTAGCTTCCACTCTGTTACAGGAGTAGCCGCCATCTGTTCAGTCTCTGTAGTTGGCGTATGACGTAATTCTCATCGTAGTTCCGCGACGCTGTTACAACACCACTCTCACTCCGTGACTCGCTCGTCAAACCTGCAACGCTGTATTGCAGCAGTTGCGTTTGCAAAAGCAGGTAGAACGCTATTGCATAAAGCACATCCACCACAAGCATGGGCGCAGTTGCTTGCGTCCAGCCTGTCTCTAACGTGTAGCGATACGTCGTGCCGAGCTCCTCTTCATACGGAAGATAGATGACGTTACCCATCGTTGAACACTGCGGCGCAATGTCCACGTTGTCAGTGTCTCGATAGAGCGTTAGCAGGTTGATGTCAATGCTCGCGGGCACGATTGCAACATGTCTATCTGATGTCTGATGCGGGACGCATGTAGTAGTGCCTTGAATAATAGAGCGCACAACGGGCTGCCCAAGCCAGGCAGTTACCTCCTGGTGAGCAGCCCGAAG
>JGI24185J35167_1000672_pt1 | contig 15295 bp, 10 predicted proteins | sample YNPBryunderm2012_FD_35167 | JGI IMG/M metagenome (IMG submission 35167) | reverse complement strand
TACAAGTCTCCGAGGCGGCGTTGACCGGCGAGAGCTTGCCGGTGAGCAAGTGCGTTGAGCCGCTGGGCGAGGCCGCCGGCTTGGGCGACCGTCGGAACATGGTCTTCGCCGGCACAGTGGCCACTTACGGGCGTGGGCGCGCCGTCGTCACCGCCACCGGCATGCACACCGAGGTCGGTCGCATCGCCGGCCTGCTCCAGCGCACCGAGGACGAAGCGACCCCTTTGCAGGCCGAGATCGCGCGGGTGGGTCGCACCCTCGGCGCGGTCGTGATCGCCATCGCGGCCCTCATCGTCGTCACCGTCTTGCTCACCAGCCCGGCGATCACGTCACGGGTCGTCGTGGATGCGTTGGTGATCGGCGTGTCGCTGGCGGTGGCGGCCGTGCCGGAGGGCTTGGCGGCGATCCTCACCATCGTGCTGGCGCTGGGGATGCAGCGCATGGCGCGGCGCAACGTGATCGTCCGCCGGCTGGCTGCGGTGGAGACGCTCGGCTCGGCCAACGTGATCTGCACCGATAAAACCGGCACGCTCACCCGCAATGAGATGACCGTTCGCTGTCTGATCACCGCCAGCGGACAGGTGACGTTCACCGGCAGTGGCTATGCGCCTCATGGCGAGGTCTTGGCGGCGGATGGCCGGCCGTTGGCCACCGATAGCTCGCTACACGCAGAAGTCGTCCTCGCCCTTCGTGCAGCCGCGCTGGCCAACAACAGCGCCCTCCAAATACACGGCGATCGCTGGTCCATCCAGGGCGACCCCACCGAGGGCGCGCTGCGCGTCGCGGCGGCCAAGCTCAGCCCGTCGCTCGAAGCGCTGGAGCACGAGATGCCGCGGCTCGGTGAGCTGCCCTTCTCCGCCGAGCGCAAGCGCATGAGCACGCTGCACGTTGATCCGCACCATGCCGACCAAATGCTGGTCTTCGCCAAGGGCGCGCCGGATGTATTGCTGGCCCTCTGCGGCGCGGAACAGATCGGCACAGACATACATCCGCTCTCCGAGGCGCGCCGCCGACAGATCTTGGCGACCGTGGACGGGCTGGCCGATCAAGCCTTGCGCACCATTGGCGTTGCCTATCGTCGGATGCCGCACCGGCTCGGTTTGTCTGCTGAGGCCATTGAGCACAACCTGACCTTCCTTGGCGTCTTTGGCCTGCTCGACCCGCCGCGCCCGGAGGCAAAAGCGGCNGTCGCGCGCGCCATGCGGGCCGGCATCCGCGTCATCATGATCACCGGCGACCACCCCCGCACGGCTGCCGCGATCGCCGCCGAGCTGGACATCGCCCCGCCCGACGCGCGCGTGNTNACCGGCGCGGCGCTGGAGAGCTTGGATGACTCAACCCTGGCTCGTTTGGTGCGTGATGTCTCGGTCTATGCGCGGGTCAGCCCGGAACACAAACTGCGCCTGGTGCAGGCGCTCAGGCAGCATGGCGACGTGGTGGCGATGACCGGCGATGNGGTCAACGACGCGCCGGCGCTCAAGCAGGCCGACATCGGCATCGCCATGGGCATCACTGGCACCGATGTGGCCAAAGAGGCCGCCGACATGATCCTGACCGACGACAACTTCGCCTCTATCGTGGCCGCCGTGGAGGAGGGGCGCGCGATCTTCTCCAACATCCGCAAGTTCCTGCGCTATCTGCTTTCTTCCAACATCGGCGAGGTGCTGACCATGTTCCTGGGGCTGCTGTTCGCCAGCTCGCTGATGGGCATGCCGGCCCCGCCCCTGCTGGCCGTGCAGATCCTTTGGATCAATCTAGTGACCGACAGCNGGCCGGCGCTGGCGTTGGGCGTGGACCCGCCGGCGCCCCATCTGATGCGCCGCCCGCCTCGCCCGCGCGGCCAGGGCGTGATAGACCGCGCCATGTGGGCCGGTCTGCTGCTGGTGGGGATCACGATGGCCACCGGGACGTTGCTGATGTTCGACTACGGGTTGCCCGGCGGCCTGATCGCCGGCAGCGGCGACGTGACCTATGCCCGCACCCTGGCCTTCACCACGCTGGTGCTCTTTCAGTTGTTCAACGTCTTCAGCGCGCGCTCCGACCGCGAGGGCGCGTGGACGGCGCTGTTTAGCAATCGCTGGCTGTGGGCGGCTGTGCTGTTGTCGCTGGCCATGCAGGTGGCGGTCGTTCACCTCCCCTTCCTTCAGCGCGCCTTCCAGACAACCCCGCTGGCCGCCAGCGACTGGTTGACGTGCGTGCTGGTCGCCAGCAGCGTGGTGTGGGTGCGCGAGGGGTCAAAAGCGCTGATGCGCCGGATCACAGCCGCGCGATGACCGCCGCGCCCATCTCGCGCGTGCTTAAGACTGTGGTGCCGGGCTGCTGAATGTCGGCGCAGCGCAGCCCATCATCCAACGCGCGCGCCACAGCCTGTTCGATCCGGTCCGCCTCGGCGTGCAAGCCGAACGACCAGCGCAGCATCATCGCCGCGCTCAGGATCATCGCCAGCGGGTTGGCGATGCCTNTGCCGGCGATGTCGTGCGCTGCGCCGTGGATCGGCTCGTATAGCCCGCGACGATGGCCGTGGCGGTTGCGCGCCTCGCCCAGCGAAGCGCTCGGCAGCATGCCCATCGAGCCGGTGATCATCGCGGCCTCGTCGCTGAGGATGTCGCCGAAGAGGTTCTCGGTGGCGATGATGTCGAAGTGGCGCGGGTTGCGCAATAAGTGCATGGCGCAGGCGTCGGCGAACATGTCCTCATATTCCACGTCTGGGTAGTCCTGGCGCACCTCATGCGCCACCTGACGCCACAGCCGGCCGGTGGCCATCACGTTGGCCTTGTCGGCCTGCGTCACGCGCCGCTTGCGCCCGCGCGCCAGCTCAAATGCCGTGACCATCAGCCGGCGGACTTCCGCCTCGGTGTAAAACGTGGTGTCCACCGCCTGGCGGTTTGGCGGCTCGCCGGATTGTCCCTGTGGCCGGCCAAAGTATGCCCCGCCCGTCAACTCGCGCAAGATGATCATATCAACGCCGCGCACCACCTCCGGCTTGAGCGTCGAGGCGTCCAGCAGCGCCTCATAGGCTTTGACTGGCCGCAGGTTGGCGAACAGGCCTAATGTCTTGCGCAGGCCGAGGATGGCTTGTTCTGGCCGCATTGGTGCGGTGGGGTCTTGGTCGAACTTGGCCATGCCCACCGCGCCGAAGAGCACAGCATCGGCGTCTTGGGCCATGCGCAGTGCTTCGTCAGGCAGCGCTGTGCCCAGCGCCTCGATCGCGCATCCGCCGACCAGCGCGGTGTGCAACTCCAGGTCCAAGTTCAGGGCGCGCAGGACGGCAATCGCCTCGGCGCACACCTCTGGCCCGATGCCATCGCCGGGGAGAACGGCAATTCGCAGCGTCATGTGAAACCGTCTTTCGCTCCTCCCTGCTTCTCACCGAACCAACCCGCCGATCTGCACGAACAGCGGCGCAAAGACCAGCGCCACCACGCTCATCAGTTTGATCAGGATGTTGAGCGATGGGCCGGAGGTGTCCTTGAAGGGGTCGCCCACCGTGTCGCCAACCACAGCGGCCTTGTGGTTATCTGACCCCTTGCCGCCCAGCTTGCCGGTCTCGATGTATTTCTTGGCGTTGTCCCAGGCCCCGCCGGCGTTGGCCATCATCACCGCCAGCACAAAGCCGCTGCCGGTTGCGCCCACCAGCAAGCCGGCCAATGCTGCCGGCCCCAGCACGATCCCGACCACCAGCGGCGCGGCCACGGCCAGCACGCCCGGCAGCACCATCTCGCGCAGTGCCGAGCGCGTGCTGATCGCCACGCAGCGCGCATAGTCGGCCCGCGCTTCGGGCGCGCCCTCCTTCAGGCCGGGGATCTCGCGGAATTGCCGGCGCACCTCCTCGACGATCTGCATGGCCGCCCGGCCCACTGCCGTCATCGTAATCGCGCTGAACAGGAAAGGCAGCATCGCGCCTATCAGCAGCGCGCCGAGCAGGCGCGGATCGAGCAAGGTTAGCTCAGCCGCTTGCACCCCGCTGGTCTGGGCATAGGCTGCGATCAGCCCCAGCGCCGTCAACACCGCCGAGCCGACGGCGAAGCCCTTGCCGGTGGCCGCTGTGGTGTTGCCCAGCGAGTCCAGGGCATCAGTGCGCGCGCGCACTTCCTTTGGCAGNTGCGACATCTCGGCGATGCCGCCGGCGTTGTCGGCCACTGGCCCATAGGCATCGGTCGCCAGGGTGATCCCCAGCGTGCTCAACATGCCCACCGCCGCCAGCGCCACAGCATATAGCCCGCTATCGGCCCCGCCCAATCGTCCGCCTACATCGTTGTTGAAGCCCAACAGATATGCGCCGACCACCGCGATGACGATGATCACCACCGGCGGGAGCGTGGAGCGCATCCCCACCGCCAGCCCCTCGATAATTAAAGTGGCCACGCCTGTGCGCGAAGCCAGCGCGATTCCCTGGGTCGGCTTCTCGGTGTAACTGGTGAAGAACTCGGTGAAATAGGCGATCAGCAGGCCGGCTGCCAGCCCCAGCAGGATCGCAAAGAAGATCGGCCAGCCAATCGTCCCATCCAGCGCGATCAGCACGGCGATCGCCGGCACGATCAAAATCGAAGCTNTCCAAGTCGCCGTCCGCAGGGTGCGCAGCAGGTCAGCCTGCGTGGCATTCTCGCGCGTCCGCACCAAGAACGTGCCGATCAGCGCGGCCAGGATGCCGACCGCAGCGATTGCGAAGGGCAAAAGGACGGCTGTAGGGCTAAGCTCGCCGCGCGTCGCCCCCACCATCGCCACTGCCGAGGCCGCCACAATGGAGCCGACGTAGGACTCGTAGAGATCAGCACCCATGCCGGCCACGTCGCCGACGTTGTCGCCGACGTTGTCGGCCACCACAGCCGGGTTGCGCGGGTCGTCCTCCGGGATGCCGGCCTCGACCTTGCCCACCAGGTCCGCGCCGACGTCAGCCGCCTTGGTGTAAATGCCGCCGCCAACGCGGGCAAACAGGGCGATGGACGACGCGCCGAAGGAGAAGCCAGCCAGCGCGTCCACCGCCAATTGGCCCATGCCGAACGCCAAGAANAGCAACCACANGCCNAGCANCCCAATGCTCACCACGCCCATGCCCATCACGCTGCCGCTGCGAAAGGCCACCCGCAGGCCGGCGTCCAGCGACTTCATCGCCGCCGCAGTGGTGCGCGCGTTCGCGCGGGTGGCGATGTTCATCCCGATGAAGCCGGCCAGCGCCGACGTAAAGGCCCCGACGATGAAGCACACCGCCGTCTGCCAGCGGATGAAGACGGCGATCACAACGGCCACAACGATAGCGAAGACGATCAGCACACGGTATTGCTGCGCCAGGAACGCCTGGGCGCCCTCGCGGATCGCTGCGCTAATGCGCTGCATGGTCTCATTGCCGGCATCCTGAGCCAGGATGCCCAGCGCGGTGACGACGACATACACAACGCCGATCAAGCCGACAGCAATTGGAAGCAACAACAAAGGCAGAGTTGATTCTGACAGAGACATCGTTGTTCGTGGACTCCTCCAACGATAGCTAACGCAACTCATTCTACCCGCGCTCCTCCGTCGGGGTGGGCCATCATCCTGCTGATCCGCCTGCCTTAAGGACGCTGCACCCTCGTCCTAGCGAAGCATCTAAGCGGCCGCGTTGACCAAGGCCACGCCGGCCCGCAAGTCGGGCGCGCAGGGGCGGTTCGCGAACCGCCCCTGCTGCGCTGTCGCTCAGAATAACAGGGGGCAAGATACTGACGCCCCTCGCGCACTCATGCCAAGCGTATGAGGTCACACTTCGTAAATGCACCCGCGCACTTGCGCTATGCCGAGGCTGGGCTAGAATCAGCGCGCAAACCCAGTTCCGTCAGCGCTTAAAAACATTAAGATGCCATGAGCAAGCTAAATCGCAAATACCCTTTCAACGCATTCGTCACCCTTTCCGTATGCGCACTGGTGCTGGCTGCCTGCGCGGCGCCAGCACAGCCGGCTGCCCCTACGCAGCCATCAGCGACTGAAGCACCAGCCCCTGCGCAGCCCACCGAGGCGCCAGCCCAGCCTGCTGCTGATTCCGGCGTCGTCGTGGTGACCGCCGGCGGCAAAATCCGCATTGGCGGCTCGTTTGCCCTCACCGGTCCGATCCCCGACCCGGGCAAGGACATTCGTCAGGGCGCGGAGATCGCCATTGACGACGCAAATGCCGCCGGCGGCGTGAATGGCTTTCTGCTGGAGCTGGTGGCCGAGGATGGCGCGTGCTCCGGCGACCAGGGCACCGTGGTGGGCAACAAGTTTGCTGCTGACCCCACCATCGTGGCCGTGACGGGTGGCACATGTTCCGGCGAGACGTTCGGCCTTAAGCCCATCCTCCAACGCGCGCGCATCCCCTTCGTCTCGCCCAGCGCCACCAACCCCGCCATCACCAGCGAGGACTGCGACGTGTGCAACCGCGTGGCGTTGAGCGACGCGCTGCAAGGCCAGGTGGATGCTGAGTTCGTCTATAACGAGCTGGGCTTCCGCAAGGTGGCGGTGATGCACGACAGCTCCGATTACGGGAAGGGCGTGGCCGAGATCTTCCGCGACGCCTTTGTAAAGCTCGGCGGGGAAGTGGNGGCCTTTGAAGGCGCGAAGGTGGGCGACACCGACTTTCGCGCGCCGCTCACCAAGATCGGCGTCAGCCAGCCGGAGTTGATCTTCTTCGGCGGCTATGCCACCGAGGCCGCGCTGATCGCCCAGCAGATGAGGGAAGTGGCCGGCTTGGAGAAGACGAAGTTCATGGGCACCGANGGCGCCTACACTCAACAATATCTGGACACCGCCNGCAGCGCTGCGGAGGGCACGTTCATGTCTTACGTGGCCGGCGATACCCAGGCGGATAAGCTGAGCGCCTTTAAGGAGAAATACATCGCCAAGTTCGGCATCGAGCCGGAGAAGCTCGGCCCGTTCCACGCCCAGTCATACGATTCCGTGTTGCTCATCGTCGAGGCGATCAAGAAGGTCGCCAAGACCGACAGCGCCGGCAACCTGCTGATCGAGCGCGAAGCGCTGATCAAGGCCATCCGCGAGACGAGCGGGCTGGCNGGCATCACNGGCACGCTCACCTGCAACCCGATCGGCGAGTGTGGCGCCGGCGGCGTGCAGGTCTTCACCGTCGAGAACGGCGCGTTCAAGCAGGTGTACGGCTTCGGACTGCGCTAGCTCCCTGTCATAGCCTCCTCTCACTTGGCGCGGCGCAGCGGGTTTCCCTGCGCCGCGCCCTTTGATCGTGCAATCGAGAGCACAACCATGGCAGTAGCCTCTCAGGAGCACGCCTGGCGAGCGCAGCGCCGGAGCGAACAGGCCCTCGGCCTGCTTGCTCGCGTGATCGGCCTGTTGATCGTTGCCGCAATCCTGGCGCGCGCGGTGAGCGTAAGCCTGAACGAGAACTATCCGCTCACGTTCTGGGTCTCCCAGTTGGTGAACGGCCTGGTGCTCGGCGGCGTGTATGCGNTGGTCGCGCTCGGCTATACCCTGGTGTATGGCATCCTCTTGATGATCAACTTCGCCCACGGCGAGGTCATGATGGTGGGCGGGGTAGCCGGCTTCTTCGGCCTGCAGATCGCCAGAAGCCTGGGCTGGCTCGANGGCGGCGCGGCAGCGCTCGGGTTGCTCTTTGCGCTGCTGGCGGGCATGGGGGTTGCCGCGCTCACCGGCGTGACGCTGGAGCGGGTCGCCTATCGCCCGCTGCGCGGCGCACCCAGGCTGGTGCCGCTGATCAGCGCGATCGGCGCCTCGCTGTTCCTGCAATACTCCGTGCTGCTGATCTTCGGCGTGCGACCGATGGTGTACCAGCGCCCTGCTCTGATCGCCGATGGCCTGCGCGCGGGGCCGGTGTTTGTGCCCTACACAGGCTTGATCATCTTCGTCACCTCGCTGCTGCTGATGGGGATGCTGGTCGCCATCGTCCAGTACACCCGACTGGGGCGCGCCATGCGCGCCGTGGCCACAGATAANGAGGCCGCCGCGCTGATGGGCGTGGACGTGAATCAGATCATCGCGCTCACCTTTCTGCTCGGTTCGGCACTGGCCGGCGCGGCTGGGGTGATGCTGGGATTTCACAACTCGGTGATCAAGTTCAACAGCGGCTTCATCCCCGGCCTGAAGGCGTTCACCGCAGCGGTGCTGGGCGGCATCGGCAACATCCCCGGCGCGATGGTTGGCGCACTGGTGCTGGGCGTTGCCGAGTCCATCGGGCCGAGCGCGCTGGGCATCCCGGCGGAATACCGCGACATCATCGCCTTCTCGGTGCTCGTGCTGGTGTTGATCTTTCGACCGGCCGGCTTGCTCGGCGAAGTGGTGGTGGAGAAGCGGGCATGAGCGCGCGCTGGCTGCTGAGCGGGCTGCGCACGGGCGGGGTGTTATTCGCTGTGCTGGCGTATCTCATCCTGGTCGGCCTACCCAGCCGGCTGGGCGATGCCACCGTGCCGGCGCTCGCGGCGCTCGCCGTCGGCTTGTTCAGCCTGGCCTGGCAGCGCCGGGGCGCGAACCCGTCCCTTGTCGAGCTGTTGATCAAAGGGGTAGTGGGCGGGGCGACGCTGAGCACGCTGGTCGCGCTGCTGATGGGGATCATCGCTGCGCTGATCGCCGGGGGCGCGCGCGTGCAAACCGTCCTGGATAAGATGACTCCGCCTGCCGTCGCCGCCTGGTTCGGCGTCCCGCCCGTTGCGATCACGCGCGGCGAATTGGAGGCCGCAGCCGTGCTCAGGACCTGGCTGGCGCTGGCTGCCGCCGGCCTGCTCAGCGGCCTGCTCACCTTCGGCTGGCAGCATCGCCAGTCCCTCAGGCGAGCCGGCGGCGAAGCGCTCCGCCGATGGCTAGTGCGCCTGTTGCCCTTTGCGCTGCTGGGGCTGGTGCTTGCCCTCGGCGACCCAGCCGTCACCATCGGCGGGAGTCAAAAGGGCACGCTGCGCCTGCTGGCAGCGATGCTCAGCATCGTCGCCGGCCTGGTCGCTTGGCGAGCAGCCCGGTCTAGCCGAGAACAGGCNCTCCTGGGCGGGCTGCTCCTGGCCGGCTTGGCCATCCTGCCGTTCACCCTGGACCAGTTCCAGAACGCCGTGATGGGCATCGTGTTCATCTTCGTCATGATGGGCCTTGGCCTGAACATCGTGGTTGGCTACGCCGGCCTGCTGGATTTGGGCTACGTGGCCTTCTTCGCCATCGGCGCGTATGCCTACGCCTTTTTGTCCGCGCCGTTCTCCTCACCCTGGTTCTCGCAGCAACTGGCGCAGTGGGGGTTGCCGACCGATCAGCCCTTGCTCAGCTTCTGGCAGGCCATCCCGCCGATCATGGTGCTGGCCGCGATCGGCGGCGTGCTGCTGGGCACGCCCGTCTTGCGCCTGCGGGGCGACTACCTAGCCATCGTCACGCTGGGGTTCGGCGAGATCATCCGCCTGTTCATGCTCAACCTCGCCGATCTCACCAACGGGCCGCGCGGCCTGCTGAACGTTGCGCCGCCGACGGTGTTCGGCTACGACCTGGGCAACCCGCGCGACATCTTCATCCTGGCGCTGCTTGGCTCCGGGGCAATCGCGTTCGCTGCGCTGCGGTTGGAGCGCTCNCGCCTGGGCCGCGCCTGGGTGGCCATCCGCGAGGATGAAGAGGCGGCCCAGGCGATGGGCNTTCCCNTNGTGCGCNCCAAGCTGCTGGCGTTTGCGATCGGCGCGACCTTCGCCGGCCTAGCCGGTCAGCTCTACGCGGCGCGGCAAGTGAACATCTTCCCCGATAACTTCACCCTCTTCGTCTCGATTGACGCGCTAGCGCTCATCATCGTGGGCGGCATGGGGAGCATCCCCGGCGTTGTGCTGGGGGCGTTGGCCCTCAAAGGGCTGCCAGAGGTGTTGCGCGGCGTGGACGAGTATCGCATCGTGGCCTTCGCTGCGCTGCTCGTGATCATGATGATTGCGCGGCCGGAGGGCATCTTGCCGGCCCAGCGCACGAAGGCCGAGCTGGGCGCAAGGGCGGAGTCCTAGCCAGGCGTTTAATCACCGCGCTGCCCAGCGCAGCAGAATCGCAACCTGGGACGCTGGCATCTCTGGCCATCCAGGGCGATGCTCCCAGGGCGTTCCTTATGCTCAGCGCAGACGAAGCATCTCGGCATCTGCGTCCGCTACGAGCGCCTCGGTTGGGCGGGCGTCTAGATGTTTCGCTCCGCTGGGCATGACGGTGAGGCAGGGTGTTCGGTGAGCGGCATGACGCGCTGACATGGCGAGCAAGCAACCCTGGTGGTGTGGCCAGGCCGCCCTAAGTAGAATGCCAGGCGATGCGCAGGTGGCTGCCTCGCCTCTTCTCACGGGAAGATTTGATCGCCCTGCTTTTATGCCTGTTGATCATCGCGCTGCTGGTNATGTCGGCGGAGCGCGCGCCNGAGTGGATTTATCAGGGATTCTGACGTGGCCGACNTCGCCCTCGCGCCATCCCTANCCGGACGATACACCCAGGCNCNGCTGCGCAACGCAGGGCTGTTTGTGCTGAGCGTGCTGGGGATATATGTCCTCCAGCCGGCCATGCCCATTCGTCAGATGGATTTCTGGCTGCCCACCGTCGCGCTGCTGCTGGCGGTGGTGGTCTGGGCGGCGACGGCAGCGGCCGACCAGTCTGCGCGCGCGCTGATCGCCGACGGATCAGGCATCGCTGTCCTGGTGCTCGGCATCGCCGGCACGCGCTACATCGAGCCGCTCAGCACGCTATTCACCCGCACCCCCGCCCCCGATGTGCTCACCGCGTTGTTGGCCCTTGCGTTTGGGGGCGCCGTCGCACTGCTGATCGCCCGTTTGATCGGGCCGCGGCCGGGCTGGACGTGGGGCGTGCTCGCGGCGCTGGTCGCGCTGCTCGTCGCGCTCAAGGTGGAGCCGTTGACGCAGGCGCTGGCCGGCGCGCTGCGCGCCTGGCAGGGCCAATCGGTGGCTGCTGCGTCGGCCCTGGACGTGCGCTGGCTGGGCTTCTCCTACCTCTTCTTCCGGCTGGTGGCCGCGCTGCGCGAGCGCGCCGCCGGCAGGCTGCCGAGGATGTCGCTGCGCGAGTTCATCACCTATGCGCTGTTTGCGCCGGCCTGGATCGCCGGCCCGATTGACCGCCCAGAACGCTTCCTGAAGGACTTGCGCGCCGACTTNCGCTTCAATCTGGCCGATTCGATGGAAGGTGGCCGGCGGGTTGCAGTTGGGGCGTTCAAGAAGTTCGTGTTGGCCGACCTGCTGGCGCTGTTCGCGTTGAACGAGGCGAACGCGCTCCAGGTGCGCGGCGCAGCCTGGGCATGGCTGCTCCTATATGCTTACGCCCTGCGCATCTACTTTGACTTTGGCGGTTACAGCGACATCGCCNTCGGCATCGCGCGGGTCTTCGGCATCCGCCTGCCGGAGAACTTCAGCCGCCCCTATCTAAAGCCCAACCTCACCCAATTTTGGAATAGCTGGCATATCTCGCTGGCGCAGTGGTTTCGCGCCTACTACTTCAACCCGCTCACCCGCGCCCTGCGCACGCGCGGCTGGCCCGCACCGGCGATCATCCTGACCGGTCAGCTCACGACCATGCTGTTGATCGGCCTGTGGCATGGGGTGACCTGGAACTTCGCCATCTGGGGCGCTTGGCACGGGTTGGGCCTCTTCATTCACAACCGCTGGGCCGACTTTGCCAGGGCACGCGCGATGCCGGAGCCGCCGGCCTTGCAGCGCGCACTCGGCGCGGCGCTCACGTTCCACTTCGTCGCGCTGGGCTGGGTCTGGTTTGCGCTGCCCGACCCGGCGCTCGCCTGGCGGATGGTCGCAACGCTCTTTGGCCTATGAACCGCTGTAGCCTGGCGCGCATCCTCGCCAAAACGCTGGCCTGGTTTGTGTTGTTCAACGCGCTGTTCGCCTGGGCCAATACGCCGGACAACGCCGGCGTGGCGGCCCTGGGTCAGCTCTCGCTCTACAACGCGCTCTGGCCGGGCCGGCTGCGCCTACCCTACGGCGACGATCCAAGTCGCGCCTACAACGTCAGCCTATATAGCCTGGAGGCGATGTTCGCGTCGCACGTCGTGAGCGGCAGGCCATCCGCTGAGTTCCGCGTTTTTCTGATCGGCGATTCGGCGACCTGGGGCTGGCTGCTGCGCAACGAAGAGACGCTGGCCGGCCAGCTCAACGCGCTGGGTCTGCGCGCGCCCGATGGCCGCCCCGTGCGCGCTTACAACCTGGGCTACCCGATCATGTCGCTGACCAAGGACCTGTTGATCTTGCGCCACGCGCTGCGCCACCAGCCTGATTTGGTCGTCTGGTTGGTCACGCTGGAGTCTTTTCCGTCCGAAGCGCAGCTCGATCACCCCATCGTCCGCCATAACGCGCCGGCGGTGCGCGCCATGATCGCCGATTACGCCCTGCGCGCCGACCCCAACGACCCGCGCTTCGTCACCCCCACGCTCTTGGAGCGCACGCTCGTCGGCCAACGGCGGGCGCTGGCCGATTGGCTGCGGCTACAAGCCTACGGTGCGCTATGGGGCGCAACGGGCATTGACCAGCACTATCCGGAGCGCTACGAGCCGGCCCAACGCGACTTCGACGCCGACCTGCGCTTCAGGCAGTTCACGCCTCCTGAGCTGCCGAAATCGGCGCTGGCCTTCGACGCGCTCGATGCCGGCATCCGCATGGCCACCGAGGCCGGCGTTCCCGTGCTGATCGTGAACGAGCCGATCTTGATAAGCCAAGGGCGGAACAGCCACCTGCGCTACAACGCGCTTTACCCCCGCTGGGCCTACGATGCCTATCGCGCCATGCTGCGCGCACACTTGGCGCAAGGCCAGGCGCGATACCTGGACGCCTGGGACAGCGTGCCCCAGGCGGAGTTCACCAACAGCGCCGTGCACCTCACGCCGCGCGGGGTTCGCTTGCTGGCCGAGGCGATCGCGCCAGCCATCGCCGACCTCACGGCACGGCGATAATCAAAGCCATGAGCGACGACATCATCCGCCCGCTGGCCGACTACATCGCAAACGAAATCCTGAAAAATCCAAAGCGCGCCATCCGGCCCGATGAGAAGCTCATCTCCAGTGGGCTGATAGATTCGTTCCACTTAGTGGACCTAGGGTTGTTCGTCGAGCAGCGCTTCGGCGTGCGTTTGGACGATGGCGAGTTAAACGCCGACACGTTCGACACGCTGGAGCAGCTTGCTGCGCTGATCAGCGCGAGAAAGCGATGACGATGCTCGCCAACATCCTGGCAGAACACTACTTCTTTGCCGCCGACCGGCCCGCGATTTATCTCCAGGTGGCCGGCCAGCCCGACCGGTGCATCACCTATAGCGACCTGGTCTGCGGCGCGGCAGGGTTCGCCCGCCTTTTGGAGCAATGGGGGATCCGTGCCGGCGAGGTGGTGGTGATCATCTTGCACCATGGCGAGCCGCTCATCTACGCCTTTTGGGGCGCGATCCTGCACGGGGCAGTGCCGGCCATCCTGCCCCCGCTCACCGAGAAGCTGTTGCCGGCGCGCTATCGCGCTGACCTGGCCGCCTTGATTCGGATCACTCGCCCGCAGGCGATCGTCACCTATCCGCAGTTCGCCGGCGAAGTGGCGTATGCCGTGCGGGTGGCGGCTGCGCCGACGACCGCGATCATCGAGCTAGCTGAGCCGCTCCGGGCCGCACCGGATTTCACCGCGCTGGGCGGCCTGCGCCGACAGGACAGCGACCTCGTCCTGCTCCAGCATTCGTCCGGCAGCACGGGGCTTCAAAAAGGGGTGGCCCTCTCCCACCGCGCCGTGCTCAACCAGCTCAACGCCTACGCGCCGGCCATCGCTCTGGCCGAGGACGACGTGATCGTGAGTTGGTTGCCGCTGTACCACGACATGGGGTTGATCGCGTCGTTCGTCATGCCGGTGGTCCGGCGCGTGCCGCTGGTTCTGATGTCGCCGTTCGACTGGGTGCGCGCGCCGGCGCGCCTGATGCAGGCGATCAGCCGCTATCGCGGCACGCTGACCTGGCTGCCCAACTTTGCCTATAACTTCTGCGCCACCCGCGTCCGCGCGCGTGAGATGGAGGGTGTGGACCTCTCTTCGCTGCGCGCCGTGATCAACTGCTCCGAGCCGATCTACCACAGCAGCCATCAGCGCTTCTGCCAGCGCTTCCAGCCCTACGGGTTGCGCCCGGAGGCGCTGGCCACGTGCTACGCGATGGCGGAGAACACCTTCGCCGTGACCCAGAGCGAGATCGGCAAGCCGATCTCGCGCAACGAAGGCGGCGGGATTGGCCACTCCGGTCAGGTCTCGTCCGGTCGGCCGTTGTCGAATGTGTGCATCCGTATTTTGAGCGACGACCGCCGCGACCTGGCGGAGGGCGAGATTGGGGAGATCGCGCTGCGCAGCGATTGCATGTTGAGCGAGTATTACCATCGCCCCGACGCCACAGCGCAGGCGTTCTTCGAGGGGTTTTACCTCACCGGTGACCTGGGCTACATGCGCGGCGGCGAGTTGTACGTCACCGGCCGCAAGAAGGATTTGATCATCGTGGGGGGGAAGAACATCTATCCTCAGGACCTGGAGGCACTGGCCGGCGAGGTGGACGGTGTTCACCCCGGCCGGGTTGCTGCCTTCGGCATCTTCAGCGAAGAGGCCGGCACCGAAGAAGTGGTGATCGTGGCCGAGGCCGAGAGCGAGGAACCGGCTGAGCGCGAGCGGATCGCCGAGGCCGTGCGCGCATACGTCACGCAAAACTCCGAGGTGGCTGTGCGCCGCGTGGTGATGGTGGACCGCCACTGGTTGATCAAGACGAGCAGCGGCAAGGTGGCCCGCAGCGCCAACAAGGCGAAATACCTGAGTGAGTTCCTGGATCAACCCTAGGGGCCGGCGACCGGCGGCGCTGTTAATTCAGCGCTAGTGTGCTTCCAACGCTGCTTCGATCTGCAGCCATACGATGCACACCAGAGGAAGCGCATATGAACCTAAATCAATATACGGAGAAAGCACAAGAGGCGTTCTTCAGCGCCCAATCCCTAGCCCAAGAATACGGCCAGCAGGCGATTGAGCCGGAGCACCTGCTCCTCGCCCTGCTTCAACAGGACGGCGGCATTGTGCCGCCGATCATCCAAGCTGCCGGCGCAAACCCGAACCGCATCGCTGAGCTGACGCTGCGCGAGATCCGCAATAAGCCCAAGGTGAGCGGCGATGTGGGCGAGGTGCGCATCTCCCGCGAGGTCGCGGCGCTGGCCGAGCGCGCCGAGGCGGAAGCCCGCCAGATGCGCGACGAGTTCGTCAGCACGGAGCATCTGCTGCTGGCGCTCGCCGATCCATCGGCCACGCGCACTGGCCGGCTCCCAGCAGCAACGCAGATCCTGAACGCCAACGGCATCACCCGCGAC
>JGI24185J35167_1000660_pt1 | contig 15402 bp, 10 predicted proteins | sample YNPBryunderm2012_FD_35167 | JGI IMG/M metagenome (IMG submission 35167) | reverse complement strand
GCGTCCAGCGGCTTCCTGTTGGTGGAACGCACCGACAACTTGGCCATACACCGCTCTCCCTGACGGACGGGACCCAGCAGCACCTCCTTTGGCTCCAGACGGACGATGGAAGGCTGTGGGCTATGGGGTGTCCCGCCTGCGTGCTTCCGTTTCTGCTGCACGCCATACGCCTGCGATGAGACGAGGGCGATGGTTTCCCCGTCCTCTGCAGGCAACAGCGCGCGCACCTTGCGCAGGGCATCCGCGAACTCGCTGGCGGTGGCGTAGCGGTCTTCCTTGCGCTTTGCCAGTGCGCGGTCTATCACTGTCTGCAAAGCCGCGGGCACATCGGGTACGGACTCCTGTAAGGGCGACGGCTGCTGTCTNTGCACCGCTTCCTGCCACGAAAAGGGGTTCTTGGGATTGGCGGCGTTAAACGGGCGGCGACCGGTCACCATCTCATACAGCGTCACTCCCACCGCCCACAGGTCTGAGCGATAGTCGGAATGCTCTTCCTCTTCGAAGTCCTCGGGCGCCATATACACGTAGGTGCCCGCTCCGCCCGCATACGAGCCTGTGCCCAGAATGGTTGCCAGCCCGAAGTCCACCAGCTTTACCACGCCGTCTTTGCGTATCAGGATGTTACCCGGCTTGATGTCACGGTGGATGGTGTGGTTCTGATGGGCGTAGTCCAGAGCGTCCAGCACCTGAATCGCGATGTCCAGCGCCTGCGAGACAGGTAGTTTGCCCTGCTGTCGCAGCAGTTCCTGCAGGTTGACGCCGGGCACATACTCCATCGCGATGAGGACTTTGCCGTCCACCTTGTCTACGCTGTGCACCTGCACGATGTTCGGGTGACGCAGGCGGTCCAGCAGGCGCGCCTCTTCCAAAAACCGCTCCATATCGCCCGCTTGCACGTTAATCTCCTTCAGCGCGACCTGTTTGCGCAGCAAGGTGTCCCACGCGAGGTAAACGATGCCCGTCGCGCCGTAGCCCAGCACGTCCACACGCTCGTATTTACCGATGGGGCTGAGAGCCATTGTCGGTTCCCTCGGGTATGGCGCGGAAGACAGTCAGCCTGCCCGCATCGATGACATAGACTGAGCCGTCCGAACCCACTGCCAGCGCCGCTGGTCGCTTCAGCTTACCCTGCCCGATGGTTCCCAGCAACGNCCCGTCGGGACGGTACTTGAGAATGCGTCGGTTGGAACGGTCGCACACGTAGAAGTTGCCCTGTGGGTCGGTCGCGAAGTAGACCACATCGGGCTGGATTTCGGGGTTTGCCGCCGCGCTAAACGGCTGGCTGGACGTCGTGAGCAGCTTCCCCTCCGGCGAGATACAGAGCACTCTGCCCTGCTCGCTCATGGCGTAAATCCTGCCCTGCGGGTCGACAGTTAAGGGTGCGCCGCGCAGCGGTTTGTTCAGCAGAACCTTCGGCTCGGCGTAACGCAACCGGGCAAGGTCTAACACTGGCGGGGGCGGCGGCAACTGCGGGGGGGGCTTCGGGTTTCTGACGACGGATACCCATGCCAGCGTGCCTGCCACCGCCAACACCACTCCAATCCCCAATGCCGCCTGCCNGGGTGAAACACGACGCACCAAACGGGCTACCTGTCGCAGAGGTTCGCGAACCGTGGGCAGTTCGGAGACCGTCTGCAGCTCTTCATCGCCGGATGACGCGGCTATCTCGCGCATGTCTGCTGCCAGCAACACGGTGATATTATCCTGTCCCCCCTGTGCGTTGGCGGCTTCAATCAGGCTGCGACAGGCGCGTTCGGGGTCGCGACGGTGTTTGCGCAGCAGGCGCACTATCTCCTCTTCCCACACCATATTCGTCAAGCCGTCGGTGCAGAGCATCAGCACATCGCCCGACTCCACCCGCGTGGAGACCACGTCCGGCGTGTAATCCACACTGGTGCCGACGGCGCGGGTGAGCATGTGCCGAAAACGGCTGTGGCGGGCTTGCTCAAGGCTCATACCTCCCGCGCGCACCTGCTCGGCGACAAAGGTATGATCCTCCGTGAGGGGCAGCAGCTGTTCGCCNCGAAGGATATACGCCCGGCTGTCCCCCACGCTGGCTATCCACGCCTCCGCGTCTCGGACCAGCGCCATCACGAGGGTCGTGCCCATACCTCCGTACTCGGGATGCTCTTCGGCGCGTTGCTGGATGGAGATATGCGCCGCTTCCACCGCAAAACGCAACAGGGAGGAGGCGTCCACATACCTCCCGTTGTTCAATATTGCCTGGGATGCCGCCTCGACCGCCGCACGACTGGCAACCTCCCCAGCGTTACGTCCACCCATGCCATCCGCAACGATGAGCGCAAAGTCGTACGCACCGCGCAGCTGCGCCGAACTCAGTATGGCGTAGCTGTCTTCGTTATGCGCTCGCACTTTGCCCACGTCTGTGGCGGCAGCAACCTGCCAGAAAGGTTTCGTTCCCGTCATCAAGCTTGCCATTCGTCTAATCCACATCCTGTCGAATAGTCCACGCCACATACAGCACAAACAATACCAGTGCCGCTAACACCACAAACCGAAGCAAGCCCGCCAGCACGTTCATGGCACTGCCTCGACATCGAAGCGTAGAGTCGTTTTGCCGACGACAATGACGGCGCCAGACTGCAGATTCAGCGGCTTGCGCGGGGTGAGAATCTTATCGTTCACGGCGGTGCCCGATGTGCTGCCCAGGTCCTCTATCTGCCACTCGTTGCCGTTCCAGCGAATCACCGCATGGCGCATGGCAACATCCGGCTCTTCGATAACGATGTCCGCCGTCAGCGCACGCCCGATTAACGCCTCGCTGGGCAAGGGGATAACCTCTTCTTGCGGAGTGTCCGGATACAAAGTTATCGTGGCGGTGGGGCGTGCTACCGTCTCTGCTACAGCGGATGTGTCCTGCTGCTGGGAGGGCGGTTCGCTGCTTTCAAAAACCAGCACCGTCTTGCCTATGCGGATGCGGTCGCCCGCGCGCAGCACCCGGTTGTCCACCCGATGCTCGTTGACAAACAGCCCGTTAGTGCTTTGCAGGTCATAGATGACATAGTTACCTGCAGACGCATCCCACTCAATACGTGCGTGCCTGCGGGACACCTGCTGGTCGCCCTCCAGCACCAGGTCGCACCCTGCATTGCGCGACCGCCCGATAATGACCGGACGATTCGCCAGCGGCAGCAACACGTTTCCGTCCGCGCTTTTCAGCACGGCGCGCGCCCCCATGCCCGTTGCCACATCGGTGGTGGCGGTAAAGGGCACGCTGGCGATGTTAGTTGCCTCCTCAGGTGGGGTAAAGCGCGGAGACGGCGTTACCATTGGGAGGGGAACAGACGGGTCGAACTTCGCGGTAATGCGCAACGCCTGCCTCGGCGCGTTTGCAGGTGAAACCGGCTGCGCCACCACCTCGCACACGATGCCCCCGCGCAGGCGATACCCCTCCTCCTGCAGCTCCTGCCACAGCGCATCCGCCAGCTCCTGCGGTTGCAGGAAGGTGAGATAGGCATCCTGTTCTTCCGGGTTCTGCAGGGCGATTTCCAGCCGGTAGCGGTTGGGCACATACATCTCGCCGTCCAGACCTTCAATGCGGTGCTCCTCTGCTGCAATCACCAGCCGACGCAGCACCTCGCGCGGGTGCAGCTCGCCCCCCGCGCCGAAAAGCCCCTCATACCAGCTGCCAAACAGTGTGTTGATACGCTCGAACAGCCTGCGCACGTGGTTCTCACCTTCCTGCGAGTACTGCTTTCCATTATATCCTTTGCCGAACAGGGCGTCAACGTTTGCGATACTCCAGCAACAGTGAACCCGGCGCACGGTCTATCCGAACCAGTAAACCTTGCAGGAGCTCGCTGCCGCTCGCCTGACTTACCGTCTGGCGCAGGTTCTCGTCCGTCATGCGTATCTCGTAAGTTTCTTCTGGGTTCAGCGCACGCAGGCTGATTGTCTGCTCGCGCGGCCAGCAACGCGCCCTTCGGAAGACCAGTGCAATGCCCGAATCCTTCTCTGGCAGGTGGAACTGGTAAGCCATCCACACATCGTCGGCGGTGCTGTAGGGCGTCAGGGGGTAGAAGTCGCCAAAGAAATAGGCGCGCACCCGACGAAACTCCGCTGCCAGTGCCTTTGCCCGCCCGCTGGGGAAACGATGCCCAGCCTGCCACGTGGCTTCTGGCGGCAGCAACGCCCGGCACTCCTCATCGGGGGCAGCGTTCACCCACGCTTTCCACAGCAGTAAGCCGTTGTTCATCGCGCTGCGCAGGAGATAGGCGTCCGGATAGCCGCACACGGAGCTGGTGGTGGGCAGGTAGCGGCTGATGCCCATGGTGTGGCACTGCTGACTGACGGGCTCGAACGACATGTAATCGGTGCGCCACAGCGCCACACTGCGCGAGATGGTCTCCAAATCGATGCGTCTGCCTCCAGAGGCGCAATTGTCGATAAGCAGGTCAGGGTGGCGTTCTCGGAGGGTGTCCCACAGCGTGTATAGTCCCTCCACATAGCGTATCTCGGTGATGCCCTGCCGGTCGGGGGCATCGTGGGCTTGCCAGAAAGGAAGCGGCTCGATGTTAAAATCGTGGCGGTAGATTTCGATACCTTCTTGCACAATCATCTGCGACAGATGTTCGGTAAGCCAGCGCAGGGCATCGGGGTTGCCGAGGTTCAGCAAGCCGTTGGGCTCGTTGGGAAGGCGCAGCACCCAGTCCGGATGTTCGCGGTCAATCCAGGTGCCCCGAAAGACGCGCTCGGGTTCAAACCACACCAGCAGCCCTTTCATGCCGAGGTGCCGCACGCTATCGGAGAGCGGTCGCAGTCCGCGTGGAAAATTGTCCTTGCGCGGGAACCAGTTGCCCACGCCGTCAGGCCATAGCCCTTCGAACCAGCCCGCGTCCACCCAGAAATACTCCACCCCAAGGGGGGCGAACTGTTGGGCGAGCTCAANCTGGTTCTGCTCGGTGGCAGGGTTCGCCCACTCTGGAGGTCCACAAAAGGTGCAGGTGAAGGGCAGGGTCACCGGCTTGCCTCGACGTTGCGGCACGTGGTGTCGCAACAAAAACCGGCGCAACCGGTTGAACCCCACGAACTCGTCGTCACCTTGCCAGAACATCAGCAGGATGCGCGGCGTGCGGATGGCTTCGCCGGGATGTAGTTTCAGGTGCGTCCGCTCCATACCAGACCGCAAGCGCAGTGTGTTGCCCTCCTCTACCCAGAAGTCTGCTGCCCATTGCCCCGACCAGCCGATGGCGAACGCGACCCCACCGTTGTCCGTTTGCAAGTTGAAGAAGGGCAGGGCAACGGTGTTCGAGGATCGCCCCCCCACCGGCGCAAGATGCACCGTTTTGCCAGGCGTCAGGTCGTCCACCATTGGAGCAAAGTCGTCTTCATCGGCACTGCTACCCCGCGCCCGGTGCAGCTTCCAGTGGGTCGCGCCCGTAAGCGCGGTGTCTATCGCTTGCAGATTCGCCAGAACCGGGGTCTCCTGCGTGCTGGTGTTGCGAACCCGCAGGAGCCACTCGATGGAGGGGAAATCCTCAAACAGCGTGCATTCGCATTCCACCTGCAAGCCAGTGGCAGGGTCGATGTAAGTGAAGGTGTGCAGAGTAAGCGAACGAGCCGGGCGACGGCTGTGATGTTGAAGTTGCCATTCAGGCAAGAGTTCTGCAGACGACCTGTTGCCGTACTGAAAAGAGAACGGCGGCACCGCCCCCCTGGCAAACTGAGCAAACATCCACTCCTGAACATCGTCTGGGTCGGTCATGGACACCACCATCGGGTGCATGGCTTTGATTCCTCCTGAAAACGGATTTTCGGTGGAGTGATTCCTCACCGGACCGTTTGCTCCTGCACGCGGTTTGAACTTCTGAACCCGCCTGATTGCGGAACTTCACACCGCCTTAACATTGCTGGAGGTATAATAATGGGAAAATCATGAGTAACGCCGGTCACACAATCCGATTGGACAAACGCGCGGGAGGAGGCAAATGGCATCTTCTACCCTTTCACGGCGGGAACTGTTGCAGGCAACTACGGTAGCCCTGTTCAGCGGTGGTTTGCTGGCGAGGCGGTCGTCAGCGCAAGGGCGTTCGCGAACTCCCAAAAACATTATCTTCATGGTCTCCGACGGCATGAGCATGGGCGTGCCGTCCATGGCAGAGCCGTTCTCTCGGATGGCGCGGGGCAAAGGCACGCGCTGGTTCCAGCTCTTGCAAGACCCGGAGGCGGTGGTGGGGCTTTTCGAGACCAGATCGCTGGACTCNCTGGTGACCGACTCATCGGCGGCGAGCAGCGCGTGGGGCAGCGGCTCGATGGTGTTCAACGGGGCGGTCAACGTGCTGCCCGACGGCACAAAGCTCACCCCCATCGCCCAGCTGATGAAGCGAGCGGGTAAGCGCGTGGGGCTTGTCACCACCACGACCATCACCCACGCCACCCCAGCGGGTTTCGCAGCGGTGACCCCCAACCGCGACGACGAGCAGACCATCGCCACGCAATATCTGGACGTGGTGGACGTGCTGATGGGGGGCGGACGACGGTTCTTCGATGCCGTGCAGCGCGCGGACAAACGCGACCTTATTGCCGAATACCAGCAGAAGGGTTATGCCTTCTGGGAAAGGCGGGAACAGGTACGGGGGCGCAAGCGTCCCGAAAAAGTGCTTGGGCTGTTCTACGCAGGGCACGTTCCCTATACGATAGACCACAAGAACGACCCACAGCTCTGGGAACAAATCCCCACGCTGGCGGAGATGACACGTGCCGCGCTGGAAATCCTTTCCCGCTCACCCAAAGGTTTCCTGCTTCAGGTGGAGGGTGGACGTGTGGACCACGCCGCACATGCCAACGACCCCGCCGCCATCTTGTGGGACCAGCTCGCTTTTGACGATGCGGTGGCAGTAGCGCTGGAGTTCGTGCGCCGAAATCCCGACACGCTGCTCATCGTCACCAGCGACCACGGCAACTCCAACCCCGGCTTGAACGGCATGGGCGAAGAGTACCGCGACAGCGAGAAGTGTTTAGAACGCATTACCAGGGCGAAGGGGTCTTACGTCGCCGTTCAGGAACAGCTGCGTAAAGCGGGTGCGCCCACCGCCGACAGGGTGCGCGAGGTCATCCGCGAAGTCGTTGGCGTCGAGACCACTCGTGAGGAGGCGGAGGTGATTGCCAATGTGGCTGCGGGCAAGCCTGCGCCGACACTCAACCGCGCCCATGCCAGTCTAGTCGGGGTGATGGGCGAAGTGCTGGCTAACTACTTCGGTGTCGCATGGATTGGCACGCAGCATACGGGCGACTGGGTGCTGGTGACTGCGCTGGGGCGTGGAAAGGAGATGTTTGCGGGTATTCAGCCCCACAAGGAGGCTTTCCACCGGATGCTGAGGTTGTCCGGTATCTCCTTCCGTAACCCGGAGATGACTCCCGAGCAGGCGAAGCGATACCTTGCTCGCGCGCCTCGCATACGTCCGGTGCACTGGACTTAAATCCGTCTCCGCACGCACATCCGTTACTCTCAGCCGGTGGCTGCCGGCTGAGACTTAAGCGCGGAAACGCCTTCAGACTCCACCAAGATATGACTTCGCACAGGAGCTCTCCCTCAGGAGCAGGAGATTCAACGTCTTGTAAAGAAACTGTTCTTCCCAAGTGCGCCGGAGCATGGGTTAGGAGAACCACCGGTTCGCACCATATCCCTGCTTCTATCAGCGGAGAAATGAGTACGGATTAGCAGTGGTCAGGAGGGGCAATGGGAGCTTTTCTGGGCTTGTCGGCGGAGTGCGTGGGGCTATCTCNCCCGATGTGCGAGGACATCACACTCGTGGACCAGCTGCTGGGCGAGGTGCTTCAGGAGCAGGAGGGCGAAGAACTGTTGCAGGTCGCGCGCCTGCTGTACGAGGAAAGCGAGACGGAAGACCCTCNTACCCTGATGGAGCGCATCCCGCAGTTGAGAGACCCCTACTTTGTGCGTCAACTGCTGCGGGCATATACCGTGCTGTTCCAGCTGCTGAACATGGTGGAACAAAAAGAGATTGTGCGGGTGAACCGCGAGAGACAACTGCAGGCAACCGGTGAACCTCGCCCCGAGTCGATTCGTGAAGCGGTGCTGCGCCTGAAGGAGAGCGGGATGACCGCCGAACAGGTACAGCAGTTGCTTTATCAGCTGGACATCTGTCCCACCATTACCGCACATCCTACGGAAGCCCGTCGCCGTTCCGTGCTGGACAAGCTCTACCGGATTGTGCAACACCTGTCCGAACGTTCGCTTCCTCCGAGTGCTCCTCGGCTGGACATGCCTCTGGATGTGATGGGGGTCACCGAAAGCGAGCTGAGGCGTGCCCTCACTGCTCTGTGGCAAACCGATGAGTTCGGCTCCGCTACCGTCACCCCCTATGATGAGGTACGCAACGCCCTGTATTTTTTCCAGCACACGATCCTCGACGTGGTGGCGTGGTTGATGGAAGACCTGCGCACTGCTNTGCAACACGCTTATCCGGAGGCGGTTTTCGAGATACCTCCATTTATTCGCTTCCGTTCATGGGTGGGCGGAGACCGCGACGGTAACCCCAAGGTCACCCCGGAGGTGACGTGGTGGACGCTGTTAATGCATAAAAAGGTAGTGCTTCAGCATTACTTGCGGTGCGTTCGCGAGCTGCGGCGCGAGTTGACCCAGAGCATCCGCTTGGTGCCCGCTAACGAAGACCTGTTGCTGTCCCTGGATGAAGACAGAGAGCAGTTCTCGCTGCCAGCACACATCTTGCGTCGTCACGAACGCGAGCCGTACGCGCTGAAACTATGCTTTATCGAGGTTCGTCTCCGTGCCACCCTGCGACACCTCAGCGCGTTGACCGACTTCCACGCGGAGGGACCGTCGTTCGTCGCCAGATTTCCTGCCTATCAAAATAGTAAGGAGCTTCTGGCAGACCTGCTGCTGTTGCAGAGAAGTCTGCGCGAGAACCGGGCACGCGCGCTGGCTGACGAAGGTCAACTGGCAAAGCTGATTGCCCAGTGTCGGGTGTTCGGTTTCCATCTGGCAACGCTGGACATCCGCCAGCACAGCGATGAACACGCCCAAGTGATTGATGAGATTCTGGAAGTGGCGAAAGTCTTGCCAGGCGACACCCGCTACTCGGATTTGCCGGAGGACCAGAAGGTTCGTCTGCTGACTCGCGAGCTGTGCCATCCGCGCCCCTTGTTGCCTCGCGAATGGACAGGTAGCCCGCACACTCAGTCGGTGCTACAGGTGTTCGAGGTGATGAAACACGCCCTGCGCTACATTTCACCCGACTCGGTGCGGGCGTACATCATTTCTATGACGCACGGCATCAGCGACGTGCTGGAGGTGTTGCTTCTGGCGAAAGAGGCGGGTTTGGTGTGCTGGCAGGATGGACATATGAAGAGCGATATCGATGTCGTGCCACTCTTTGAAACCATCCACGATTTGAGCAACTGCCACACGCTGATGAAGCAGCTGTTTGCCAATCACGCCTATGAACACCACCTGCGGGCGCGTGGTCACTTTCAGGAGATTATGCTGGGCTACTCGGACAGCAGCAAAGACGGCGGCTATCTGGCAGCGAACTGGTGGCTCTACGAAACCCAGGCTCGCCTGGCGGATACCTGTCGCAAAGCAGGAGTGGATTTCCGTCTGTTTCACGGGCGGGGCGGCACCGTTGGACGAGGAGGCGGACGGGCAAACATAGCCATTCTCTCGCAGCCTCCGGGAAGCCTGAACGGTCGCATCCGCTTCACCGAGCAGGGTGAAGTGGTGTCGTTCCGCTATGGTCTCCTGCCCTTTGCCCACCGGCATCTGGAACAGGCGGCTCACGCGGTGATGCTGAGTACCGCAGGCCGCACCCGCAAGCGCATTGCACGGCGCTGGTACGCGGCAATGGAAAGCCTCGCCAGACACTCCCTGCAGGTATACCGCGCGCTGGTGTATGAGAACCCGGATTTCTGGTCGTTTTACACCCAGGCGACCCCCATCTCTCACATCAGCCGACTGCCCATCGCCTCGCGTCCGGTGTTCCGCCCTCGAGCGGACACCGTGGGGCTGGAGAACCTGCGAGCCATCCCATGGGTATTCGCCTGGGTACAAAGCCGGTATGCGATACCGGGTTGGTACGGAGTGGGCAGCGCGCTAGAATGGTTCGCCTCCGAGTCGCCCGAGCACCTTGCGCTGCTGCAGGAGATGTACCGGGAGTGGCAGTTCTTCCGCATGATAGTCGATAATGCGCAGCTGGAGCTGATACGTACCCATATGCCGACTGCACGGCTGTATGCGTCGAGGGTGCAACCCGCGGAGCTGGGACGGCGATTACATCTCCTGATCGAAGAGGAATTCGCTCGCACGATGGAGTGGATACTGCGCATTACCGGGCAAACCGAGCTAATGCAGAATGCGATGGTGGTGCGACGCACGGTAGACCTGCGCAATCCGGCGGTAATGCCCCTGAACAAGCTCCAGCTGGCGCTGCTGGACATCTGGGAGAAGCACGGGGAACACGATATGCAAAGCGCATGGCACGATGCGATACTGCTGAGCATCGCAGGTATCGCCGCCGCCATGCAGAGCACGGGATAGCGGGAAAAGCGGCGCCCGAGGGCGCCGCCAGAGCAGGTCTGCGAAGACTGTAGCGCAAGATCCGGACTACTGTGTGGACGGCTCCGATGAAGCGGTTTGCTCCGGCTTGCTCTTCGGGTCGCCGGGCAACGTGCCTGCTTTCAGCTCGTCGCCGTTAGAAACCCCATCCTTGTCCGAATCGAGCTTCTCGATAGACTTGAGAATCTCGGCGGTCAGGTCCTTCGTCTTCTTCTCCTGCATCGCCTTCTGAACGTCTTTGCCGTAGACGTTCAGCTCCTTGCCCTTGACGTGACAGGCCATGCACTTTGCTTTCGCCAGCGGGCTGTCTTTGGCGGAAGGGTACGTCTTGTTGAACAGCGGTTGCATCTTGGGTGTTGCCACAGCAGTCACCATTAGCCCCAGCGCAAGCAACGTACTCACCAACATCCTCACTCTGTTCATACAGTTACCTCCTTTGGGCGTCCTTCGTTGTTCGACACAGCAAAGCGTTTGCCAGCGTGCTCTACGGCTTACTCTTTGGGTCGCCGGGAAGGGTACCCGCCTTGATTTCGTTGCCGTTGGAGACGCCGTCCTTGTCCGAGTCGACCTTCTCGATAGATTTCAGAATCTCGGCGGTCAAATCCTTCGTTTTCTTTGCCTGCATCGCCTTTTGAACGTCCTTGCCGTAGGGGTTCAGCTGCGTTCCCTGCGAGTGGCAGGTATTACATTTCGCCTTCATCAACGCGCTTTCTTTAGGGACAGGATAGGTTTTGCGGAATGTTCCAAAGTACTTGGGCGTTGCCAGCGCACCAACCATCAGCCCCAGAGCCAGTATAGTGGTTGCAAGCAGTTTCATTCGCACAGTGAGAGACCTCCTTTCCCACGTCGGGTGTTCTTCTCCTCAATTATGTCACACTCTGCCCCGAACTACCAAGCGCCCGCAATGGTTCGACGGATCCTCTGCATTCCACACCTCTCAATAGACGCCGCAGAGTGCGTCATTGTTTTGCGAATCTTCCGCTCCACAAAGGTTTACCTGATACCGATGGTGAATAACATCGATAATAAGAAATGGAAGGCAAGGCGTTCATCGCCTTGACACTATGGGTGAACAAGAGGCGTAGCGATGCAAGTGAAATTCCGTGACATGGAGGGTTCGCTGCCGCAGGCAGCGCGGGAGTACATTGAGAAGAAGATAAGCAAGCTGGAACGTCACTTCAAAAACTTCCGCACCGCCACCGTGGTGCACGAGGAGCTTCGCGGCAGGCACGCCATAGAAATCACACTGAACGGCGACGGCATCACCCTGCGTGCGGAAGACAGCACCAATGACCTTCGCGCTACCGTAGACCGCGTGGTGGACAAACTGGAAGCGCAGGTGGCGCGTTTCAAGGGCAAGCGCTTCCGCTCGCTGGCGAAGCGCGACCGGGAAGATATGTTGCACGCGGAAGAGATTACCCTTCTGCTGGAAGCCACAGGGGAAGAACCTGCGACCGAGCCGGGTGAAGAGGAGGCTCCCCCCTTCCGCATTGCGCGTATCAAGCGGTTTGCGCTGAAGCCTTCCACGCTTGAAGAGGCGGCGATGGAAATGGAGATGTTACAGCACGACTTCCATGTCTTTCTGGACATGGAGACGCAGGGGGTGCGGGTGCTGTACCGCCGCAGGGATGGCACCTACGGCTTGCTCATCGGGGAAGAGTAACCCTCTCCCGCTCGTATGCCGAAGCCCCTTCTGCAGGGAGGGGCTTCTTATGCTACTGTTATAGCAATTTTGCGACTTGTGTTGTAAGATATACTCGATAAAAGCGCGGAAAGAGAGAGGCGACAACGATGACAGACAGCAAATCTCCGCTACAGCAAGCACGAGCATCGTATCAACCCAAGTTACCACCTGCCCTGCGTACGGGCAACATCGCTGTGCAGCTGGGTGAACCCACCGAACCGGCGACCGACAAGGAGCAAATCCGCAAACTCTTTCCGCTCACCTTTGGTCAGCCCATCGCAACGCTGGTGGAAGGCAAGGGAGACCTCAGCACCAAACCGCTCAAGGTCGGGGTGGTGCTCTCGGGTGGACCTGCGCCTGGCGGACATAACGTCATCGCCGGGGTATTTGACGCACTGAAAGCGGCAAACCCCGACAGCAAGGTATACGGCTTCCTGAAGGGACCCGCAGGCGTGATCAAGGGCAAGTACACCGAACTCACCGCCGATATTGTCGACCAGTACCGGAACACGGGCGGCTTCAACATGATTATGACCGGGCGCGACAAGATCGAAAAGCCGGAAGAACTGGAAGCATGCCGAAAGAACTTTGAAGAGATGGGACTGGACGGGCTGGTCATCATCGGCGGGGACGACTCGAACACCAATGCGGCGCTTCTCGCCGAGTATTTGCGCTCCGTCGGTTCCTCCACCTGCATCATCGGTGTGCCCAAGACCATCGATGGCGACATGAAGAACGAGCTCATCGAAGCCTCGTTCGGTTTCGATACCGCCAGCAAGGTGTACGCCGAGCTGATTGGCAATATCGCCCGCGATGCTACCTCCGCGGTGAAGTACTGGCACTTCATCCGCCTGATGGGACGTGCCGCCAGCCACGTCACGCTGGAATGTGCCCTGCAGACCCACCCCAACATCGCGCTTATCTCGGAAGAGGTGCAGGCGAAGGGCATCACCCTGCAACAGATTGTGGAGCAAATCGTGGACTCGGTGGTGAAGCGGGCGCAGGCGGGCAAGAACTACGGCGTCGCTCTGGTGCCGGAGGGACTGGTGGAGTTCATCGCCGAGATTAAGACGCTCATCGATGAACTCAGCGCGATACTCGGTCAGGAGGAAGAGTACATCCACAGCCTGCCCGACCATTCGGAGCGTGTGCAATACCTGAACACCAAGCTCAGCGACCACAGTGCACGAGTGTATGGCTCCCTGCCGCAGGACATTCAGGAAGTGCTTCTGCGCCGCGACAGTCACGGCAACGTGCCTCTGTCACAGGTGGAGACAGAGCGGTTGCTGATTGACCTCGTCTCCGACCGCATCCGCGAGATGCAGGCGAAGGGCGAGGCGAAAGAGGTGAAGTTCAGTCCCCTGAGCCACTTCTTCGGCTATGAGGGGCGGTGCGCTGCTCCTTCTAACTTCGACGCCGACTACGCCTATACGCTGGGCTATGCCGCAGCGCAGCTGATACGCGCCGGATTGACGGGTTACACCGTTTACGTGCGCAACCTGACCAGGAGCGCAGAGGAATGGGTGGCGGGCGGCGTGCCGGTGACGATGATGCTCAATATCGAGGTGCGCAAGGGCAAACCCACGCCTGTTATCCGAAAGGCGCTGGTGGACCTCAACGGCAAGCCGTTCCAGACCTTCGCCGCGCAGCGCGAGAAGTGGGCAGTGGAGGACGATTATCGCTTCCCCGGGCCCATCCAGTACTTTGGTCCAAGCGAGATTTGCGACGCGCCAACGCTGACCCTGCAGCTGGAGCGCGAATAACAGATACCTCGTGGAGGGCGAGGCTCCCGCCGAGCCGTAAACCCCTCCCTGNTCGCCGGGAGGTCAGGTGGGGGTTCGGCTCACGCGGAGGTTCGCCCTCCAGTTCATGAACCGATTGCCCATTGGAAAGCGAGGTTCCCGCCGAGCCGCTTACTCGTCCCCAATCAGCCCGAAATTGCGCACCAGAACGCCGAAATCGAACAGGCTGATCTCTTCGTCGCCGTCGAAGTCGGTGGCGGAGTCATAATGGGGGTCGCCACGCAACGCGCCAAACGCCGCCACCAGCCTGCCGAAGTCGAACAGGGTTACCTCGTTATCTCCATCGGCATCGCCTCCCAGCAGGGATACGTTCAGCGTGCTACCGTAGGGCACATTGACACTGCGCAACACCCGGCGCAGGGAACGGTCTGCCTTCAACGCCACATCCCATGTGCCGACCGGCAGGGCGAGTTGCACACTTCCCCCTTCGGAGAGCGAAACCGTTTGCGTCTCCAGAGGTTGCGTATCGTCGGGCTGGCGTATCTCTACCCGCAGTGCCACCAGCGAGTAATCACCCACGAAATCGTTCAGCGTGACGGCGCAGGCGGTGTTTGAACGGGGCATGGCGGGAGGAATGCCTGTGCCTATTGTGACGTCATCGAAGTAGAAATCGGTGGCGTTGCTGGCAAGTCCCCGAATGCGTACGGTGGTGGCGCCATACGCCGGGTTGCGCGGTTCCGTCTTCAGAACGCCATCGACGATGAAGAGAACCTCATCAGGTTTCCAAAGCCAGATAGCGGCGTGATGCCAGCCTGCACTGCGAGTGGTGCCGGCAAAGTTTGCCCAGGTGGTCGCCCCACCTCCCTGACTGGCGAAAGAGTCGGGCGGATAGTAGGCTGGGTCTGAAGTGTCTCCTCGCACCTGGTAGGTGTTGAGATTCGCCTTCGGGTCGAAGCTTGCCGCGCCCAGTGAAAACGAGGTTACCTGCCCGGTGGTCACTCCCGCTCCCACATCCAGCAACCCTGTGTTGTAATACAGCAGTTCCACCCAGGCGTTTGCCTGTTTCCCTGCGGAACCGGTATCATAAAACCACCAGTCCACGTATGCCCCGACGCCCAGTGGTGCGGACAGGTTCAGGAAGTTGGCTCGGTGCGCACCCGCTTTCAGCCAGAGGCTCTGGCTACCGCGTGCTTTTGCGTCGGAGGGCTGGGGCAGGTAGGGGTCGCCCGGGTAGGCTGGGTGCACATAGGGGTTCACGATGTTGACCAGCTGCAGGTTGGGCGGGGCAATCTGTCCGTGCCAGACGTTGCGTGTCAGCCAAACCGCGTCGAACAGGTCGTTTGGGTTGTCGTATTGTTCAAACTGCTGCTGACCCTGGTAGCCTTCGAAATCGTCCGAGAAGACCACCTGAGCAAATGCGCTGT
>JGI24185J35167_1000645_pt1 | contig 15564 bp, 10 predicted proteins | sample YNPBryunderm2012_FD_35167 | JGI IMG/M metagenome (IMG submission 35167) | reverse complement strand
AAGCCCAGGCGCCTCCAAGCTGGCCCGTGGTGCTTGCGGTCCCCGCGACGATCAGCGCGTTGCCCCAGGCGTCAAAGGCTGCCTTGGCGGTCGGCGAGGTGTCGATGGAGAAAGTGCCCAGCCGGCTCTGCGTGCTGATGTCCCAGACCTCGACGTTGTGCTCGCCGGCGGCGGGCAGAGCCCGGGTGACCACCGCGATGTTGGGGTTCCTGGGGCTGATGGCGACGTCGGAGGCGCTGCTGACGTAAAGGTTGAACCCCAGATCCTGGGTGGCCACGATATCGTCCCAGCTGGAACCGCTGGTGGTCCACCGCTTCACCCAGCCGTTGTCGGCGCTGGCGATGTACCAGGTGGCGTTGGTGACGGGGGCGGTCTCGTCCCCGAAGCCGATGCCGGCCGAAGTCTCGGTCCAGGTGTCCGGCGACGCGACGGACGTCGCGAGCACCTTGAACGCTCCAAAGTCGTTCGGCGGCGTGTAATCTTCGCGCAGCTTCACGGCCCCGAACTTAGGACCGCTGGAGACGGCGGCGTGGTAGACTCCGTCCACCGCCGGGTCCAGCCCCAGGACGTCATTGTCGCGGGTGTTGCCCATCGCCGAGCTGGCAGTGGTGCCGCGCCGGTCCGAGCCGTCCCAGTTCCAGTTGGCGTGGCGGATCTGCGTGCGGTCCGTGCTGAAGACTCGCCCGCTGCGGGATACCGCCACACCGAAGGGGGAGCTGCCGCCGGCGAAGGCGGTCGTCCATCCCGGCAGGACCTCCGGGTCGCCGATGACGCAGGTGGCGTAGTCCGCNGAGGCCGGGTTGCCCGGCAGCCACACTTCGATGTTCTTGGAGACCGTGTTCGCGAGATAGATGTTGCCGAAGGTGGACAGGGCCGGGTTCTGCTGGTTGTTGTTCGCCGGGTTGTTGTCCGAGTCGATCCCGAAGTAACGGTGGGATGTCGGGCTCTGGACGGAATGGTCCCGGATCCTGATGGCCCGTCCGTAGTCCGGACTGGCCGGAACCGGATTGCGGTTCACGGTGATGGTCGCATAGTAGGTGCCGGTGGGCGCAGACACTCCGGCATCGTTCGTGCCGTCCCACAGGACCGAATGCGGCCCGTCAGTCAGTTCCGACGCGGACAGCGTGATGGTCTTGATGACGCTGTTGTCGGATGCGCGCTTGATCTGAATGGTCCCCGAGTTTGCGGGGAGGTTGAGCCTGTAGTGTATCGTGGCTGTGGGGGTCCGACCCCACGGCATACCACCGGACGATGCCGATGGCCGCCTGGGCCGGAGGCGGGGCGAGCAGCCCGGCCAGACCGGCGCACAGCGCCGCGATTGCCAACAGGCCCAGGAGCCTGCCTGGTCGCAGTTCGCAATCTCCCTTGTCTCGAACGATGTCTGCGGGATACACCACCCACGGGACGACGCTCCCGTCCCGCACGCAGGAGCGTGTCACCCTCAGGCGCGGGGAGGTCCGCTGTCCCTTCTTCGCGGAAGCCCCGCGCCAATCTTTCCGGTCTGGCCCGGGAGCGGCACGCTGCTCCCGTCCCTTCAGGCCGCCTGCGGCTTCGTGCCTTCCGGCAGACTGGACCGCCCTAGTTGGTCGTTCCACATCTGCCGCCTGCGTTACCGGTTACATCGAGCCCTTCCCCATTTATCCCGNGCCTTGTGGGGGAAACAGGGAGACGCCGGGAAGGAGGAGCCTGCCCCCGCGCCCGGAAGGGCGCGGGGGCTCGAAAGGTCCTGGCTGCCGTTACGGAGCGAGCGATCCTACCGGCACGATATGCGCATCGCTCAGCGCCTCGACGGCGCGGAAGGTCAGCGCGTCTTTGCGCGCCAGGCGCGAAATGCCCGTCACTTTGTAATAGTCCCCGATGCTCGGGAAGACCGACTCCACCAGCACCTTGATGCCNGGNACGGCCGACGGGATGAAGTCCGTCGGCGTGTCGTTGATCACGCCCGACCCGTCGTCCAGGTAGAACGAGATGGGCACGCTGAAGTCCACGCCGGTCACCCGGCCCCACACCGTGACGAGCANCCCGTCGGTGGGCACGCCGGATCCGGACGTCACCCGCGAACCGCCGGCCGCGCGGTTGTTCACNCCGAGCGGCACGGGCGTGAAGGGCGATCCGATGGAAGCCGTCTTGCCGGTCGCGTCGATGTAGCGCTCGCCGGTCTCCGGATTCGTGGCCATCACGCCTTCGACGTTGGACACGAGCGTGTTCACCGGNGGGTTCTGCGACGAGACGATCCGGATGCCGGACGAGCGGTCCTGCTCCTGCGCCCAGTAGCCGCCGGAGTCGGACTTCGTCACGACGACGGGGTTCTTGAGCTTCACCTGCGCTCCATCGGCCTTCGCCTTCACCTCACCGATCGGAGCCGGTTTTACCACCACGGTCAGCGTGGCCTCAGCGCTGTAGACCCTCTTGCTCCCATCGAAGGCCGTGGCGCGGATCTTCGCGCCGTTGTCGGCCAGAGAGACGGCCGGGAGCGTCAGAGTGGGCGAGTCCGAGTCCAGCACGGGCAGACCGTTCCTGTACCACTGGAAGCGGACGGGACCGCTGGCGTTCAGAGCGGTGACGCTGAACACAGCCGGATCTCCGTCACTCGCAGTCACATTTGCCGGGCCCGTCAGGCTCAGGTTCCCGCTCTCCGGAGCGGGCTGAAGCAGGATGCGAAGCGATACGGGCTTCGTGAGATCCACCTGCGGGTTCGGGACGTTCGCGGCGTTGAACGTCGTCAGCCGGAGCCACCGGGCCGGCGCGCCGTCCAGGAACTGGAACGCCACCCGCAGCGACTTGTTGCCGTCATCCGACACCGTGTCATCGACTACCGCCTCGTTCGGCCGGGGCAGCCGGAGGTTGCCCGTGGTGGTCCCGGAAAAGCTGGGCTGGCGGAACAGCGCCAACGTCCCCGCAGCGAACGACTCGAAGTCGGTGATGACGGTATCACCGTTCTTCACCCAGTCGATATACAGACGGTAGCTGCCCGGATCCCCTTCTCCGAACCGGGCGGGCGCGATGGCCAGATGCTCGAGCACGCCGAACGCTCCGTCCAGGGCATTGTTTCCCGCGTTGAAGTTGAGCACGGGATCGGTCAGGGGGTCGAAGGTGATGGTCTGCCACTGGTTGGACGGGATGACCAGTTTGCCCATCGGCGCCCCGCTCAACTTCTCCTTCGGGCCGATCCACTCGATGGGGCCGGACGTGCCGCCATCCGCTCCGACCGGACCGGCGGTCAGGGTCTCCCGGATGCCCAGGGACAGCAGGACCGGCGGGTTCGGGCCGGATCCCACAAGGGCGCCGCTCGAGGGGACGCAGCCCTCCTGGCCGTTCACCGTCTGCGTGGCGGCCACCTGAGCGCCGCGAACCAGCGGAGTCACCGGAACATCAACGGCCGCCTGTCCCTGCGGGTCAAGGGTGCCGATGACGGAGGGCGTCCCCCCGACGATCTGGTACACCGTCACCAGCGTTGCCGCCGGATCGGTGGAGATGCCGCTCACGCGGACCGTAGTTGCTCCCGCGTCGAACGGTCCTTCCAGGGACACGGGCGGGATGTTCAGGCAGGGCAGGATCTGGGTAAACCGGATGGCATCGAAGATCCAGCGGCTTGAGCCGCTCACAGTCCCGCTCTGATAGGTGAAGGTGATCTCGGGCTCGGTGACACCAGGGTCCAGCTTCATGTCGCCCACCAGGACCCACCTGTTAGAGTTGGCGGCCCGGAAGGCCTCCGTGGTCGCGGGCAGGCCGGACGCGCCGGTCACCGAGATTGCGACGGTGATGTCCGTGGAGACGTTGCGCGCGCCCGTGTTCTGGGTGATCTCCACCCGGTAGTCGCCTCCCGGCACGGCCAGCGTCGGCTTGATGACGATGCCCCTTCCATCCCCGCTCGTGACGTAGCGCGCTCCGGGCGCGACCAGACCCGGGACCGTGCTCTTGGCGGTGGTGTTCAACCAGCTGCCGATCTCCTTATACGGGGGATAAGTGGTCACAGCGCCGGAAGCGGCCCGGCTCTCCACGATCACGACGTCCGCCGCGGCGGGGGCGCCCGCCAGGGCGGCAATCAACACAAAGACGGCAGTCGCCGGCGCAAGCCGGGCGGCCGTCCACCCTCTGAGGGACTTCATCGGTTCATTCTCCTTCCGCAAGACACGCACCCGGTTCAGCGTCAGGGCAGGCTGTTGACGCCTCCGGGCACATCGCACGCTTTCCAGATTCCCCGGCCGGTCCCGTACCGGAAGCGTCCGCCCGCACAAAGGGGCTTCGACAGCTGGCTCCGCCAGAGGCCCACGCCAACATTCCGCACGGGCTACTGGCGCGCGCATCCACTGCCCCTGAACGCAGCCAATCGCCGTTCCGGCAAGCCCTGACTGCAGCTCCGGCCATCCTTTCGGACGGCCTGTGCAGTCCGGAGAACGCTCCCTTCGTGGAACCGGTTACATTGATTATAGGGCTCCGGCCGGAACCCTGTCAATGAAAAAATGCCGCCACCCGGGACGCGGCAAAACATTCGCGGATGGCACCCGCCCGCGCTCCGGTCCCGGGAAGGGACGCGCGCCAAAGATCTCCCTCGTGCCCGCCCGGCGTGAGACGGCGGATCAGGCCCGCTCCTCCCGTTTGCCTTCACCGGCTGCCGGGCTGACGCTGTCGCGCCGGAGCTCGGGAACACCGGACTGGCGCGGCGGCGACAGGACCGGCCCGCCGTCCGGAAGCACGGCAAGCATGAGGATCCCGAGCCACCCCCTGGCCGCGTTCGAATCGCCCGCCGGGAGCGTGAGATGCGCTCCGTTACGGAATGCCTGAGGAGGGAGTCTGGGAATGCCTCTCCTGGTCGGCAGGCTCCCGCTCTGCTGCAGTTTCACGGCGGTTGTCTTCTCCTTCTGCCNGCGGGACCGGTGCCACCCGCCCCGGCGGTCCCGCCCTTCAGTCCGAGTATAGGAGCGCAGTTCCGGCAGAGTCAAGCCAGGTGCTAAAAATCAGGTACATCTACCGGGGTCCCGGGCGAGTCCTCAGCGGACTCCTCTGGTTTGCTCGCATCCGCCGTGTGGTACACTGCTGGTATGGAGATGGTGGTGCGACAGCCTGCCGTTGAGGGCGCCTTCTATCCCGGCACGCCGGAGGCCGTCTCATCGATGGTGGAGCGCTGCTTCAGCGCCGCGAAGCGGCCTGCGGTGGCCGGAACGGTGGTCGCGCTCGTCTGCCCGCACGCGGGATACATCTACTCCGGAGCGGCGGCGGCCAGCGCATGGCTTGCGGTGCCGGATGGCGACGGCCGCGACTGTCTCGTGCTCGTGGGTCCCAACCATACGGGACTGGGCGGGGCGGTGTCTGTCGCTGCAGCCGACGCGTGGCGCGTGGCCGGAGCTCTCTACCCGGTGGACCGGGAGATCGCCCGCGAGCTTTGCGCCATGCTTCCGGGAGCTTCGCGGGATGACGCCGCCCATCTGATGGAGCATTCCCTTGAGGTGCAGCTCCCGTTTGCGGCGCGACGGCTGGCTCCCGGTTTCAGCATCGTGCCGGTGTGCCTGGGAGTCCGGCCGGACGAGTTCGGCCTGCAGGTCTGTCTGGAGCTCGGCGATGCGCTCGCCCGCTGTCTCGAGGACCGGAGGGCACTCATCCTGGCGAGCACCGACATGAGCCATTACCTCAGCGATGCCGCTGCCCGCCGCGAGGACGAGCCCGCCATCCAGGCCGTTCTGCGGATGGACCCGGCGGGGCTGGTACGGGTGGTGCGCGAGCGGCGCATCAGTATGTGCGGCGTGATGCCGACGGCGGCGGTGATCCGCGCGGCTGCGGGCCTGGGCGCCAGCCGGGCTTTTCTGGCCGACTACCGGACCTCGGCCGAGGCCAGCGGAGACTACGACCGGGTGGTTTCCTACGCCTCGTTTGTTCTGACGGCCGGCGAGGGCTGATACGGCCCGGCGTTCACACACTTATCAAAATCTCCCGCCTGTTTTTCCTTGCATATCGGCCTGCGGTGCCTTATAATGTCGCGAAAGTCGGGAGGGGTATGCCTCTGAACGGGGCTTTCCCGGGCCGACGACACCTCAGAGTCGTGTGAGGAATCGCTCAGGATGGCATCACCAACGGTCGCGGTGAACGGCGGGTGTGAGCTGAGCCCGATGGCCAGGTCGAGGTTTGCCCACCTGTCGGATCGCGAGATTGTCAGTCGGGCGCAGTGCGGCGAAGAGTACGCCTCGGAGTATCTGCTCTACAAATACCGCGGTCTGGTCCGGACCAAGGTGCGGTCCTACTTCCTGATGGGCGCCGAGAAGGACGACCTGCTGCAGATCGGGATGATCGGCCTCTGGCAGGCCATTCAGGATTACCGCTCGGAAAAGGACATCAGTTTTCTCTCCTTTGCCCGTATCTGCATCGAGCGCCACGTCATCACCGCCATCAAGACAGCCACCCGCCAGAAGCAGTCTCCTCTGAACCAGTCCGTTTCCCTGGAGTATCCGGCCGAGGACTCCGACAGCGAATGGAGCCTGGCCGACGTCATCGCGGCGTCGGACACGGTGGACCCGGAGCAGCTTCTGCTGCAGCAGGAGGAGAGCCGGCGGATGTCCACGATGCTCCGGCGGATGCTTTCCGACTTCGAGTGGCGGGTGTTGAACGGGTACCGGACGGGCAAGAGCTACCGGGAGATCGCGGCGGATCTGCACTGCAACACCAAGAGCGTGGACAACGCGCTTGCGCGGATCAAGCGCAAGGTGGCCAACGCCCCGCTCAACTGGCTCCTCAACGAAGAGCCGGTCTGAACCTTCGCGGAGGGGCCGCCCGGACGGGCGGCCCCTCTTTCTGTATCCGGCGACCCTCTCCCTTTGCCGTTCGCATTGGATATGTGCCCGGTCCTGCGGGCGAAGCGGGCGTCACGGGCGCCCGGGCGGGTCAGGACCCGTGGCGCATCGCCTTCAGCGTCTTCATGACGTCGTTGGCCCCGCGACCGAAGTAGTCGTGGAGCTTCAGGTACTCCGCGAACAGGCGCCGGTAGACCTCGTGGTTTTCAGGGATCGGCCGGTAGCGCTCTTCTTTCAGGCGCGCCATCTTCGCCGCCGCCTCGTCCATCGTGTCGAACCCGCCGCCGGCCCTGCCCGCCGCCACAGCGCCGAACATCGCGGAGCCCAGCGCCACCGCCTGTCCCGACGCGGCGATCTTGAACTCGCGGCCGGTCACGTCCGCATAGATCTGCATCAGCAGCGGGTTCTTTTCCGCCAGCCCTCCGCAGGCCACGATGTCGTCCACCGGGACGCCATTGTCCGCGAAGGCATTGATGATGACCAGGGTGCCGAAAGCCGTGGCCTCGATCAGCGCGCGATACATCTCCTCGGGGCGGGTCGTGAGGCTCATACCGATCATGAGCCCGGTCAGGTCGGCGTCCATCAGGACGGAGCGGTTCCCGTTCCACCAGTCCAGCGCCAGCAGCCCGCTCGCCCCCGGCTTTTGCTCTGAAGCTTTGCGGCTCAGCAGTTCGTGGCCGGAGATTCCCAGTCTCCCGGCCTCCGCCGCGTAGTCCGCCGGCATGCATCGTTCGACGAACCAGGCGAAGTGGTCTCCCACGCAAGATTGCCCGGCCTCGAAGCCGAAGTAGCCGGGGATGATGCCGTCCTTCACGTAACCCGCCAGACCCTCGAAGACCCGGGGCTCCCCGGAAAGGGCCATATGGCAGGTGGAGGTGCCCATGATCATCACCATCGTCCCCGGCCGCGTCACTCCGCACGCCGGAACCGCCACGTGCGCGTCAATGCTGGCCACCGCCACCGGCGTGCCCGCCCGGAGGCCCAGCCGCTCCGCCATCCCGGCCGTCAGTTCCCCGGCCCGCGAGGCCACCGGGTGGATCTCCCGGCTCATCTTCGTGTCCACGATGTCCGCCAGTTCCGGGTGCAGCTCCGCCAGAAAATCTCTGGACGGGAAGCCGTCCTCCGCGGACCACAGCCCTTTGTAGCCCGCCTGACAGGCGCTGCGCCTCTCCTGCCCGGTCAGCAGCCAGACGATCCAGTCGCCCGCCTCGATGATCCTGTCCGCGGCGCGATACACCTCCGGAGCCTCGTCCAGGATCTGCAGCGCCTTGGCGAAGAACCATTCGCTCGAGGTCTTCCCGCCGTAGCGCCTGAGGAACGCCTCGCCGCGCCTCTCCGCCAGTTCATTGATGCGGTTGGCTTCCGGCTGGGCGGCGTGGTGCTTCCACAGCTTCACGTAGGCGTGAGGCTCCGCCTTCCAGCGCTCCTCGAAGCACAGAGGCGTCCCGTCGGAGCGCACGGGCAGGATGGTGCACGACGTGAAGTCCACCCCGATGCCCACCACGTCCTCCGGCTGTGCCCCGCACTCGCGCATCACCCGGGGGACGATGTCCTCGAGCGCCGCAAGATAATCCGCGGGATCCTGCAGGGCCCAGTCGGGCGGAAGCTTCCGCCCTGTCGCGGGCAAAATCTCGTCGATGACGCCGTGCGCGTAGTCACAGACGGCTGTCGCGCGCTCTTCTCCGGTCTCGACGTCCACGAGGACGGCGCGCCCGGAGAGGGTCCCGAAGTCTATCCCGAGAGCGTAACGGGGCATGGCACACCTCGTCTGGAATCAGGGTTGCGGGCTCGATGCGCCCACCTGGCAATACGCTGTGGACGTCCCGGAATCCTGCCGCCGGGCGGCATTGACAGGCGCGGGGGCAAAACATATAATCCAGACTGGTTTAGTCAGAAATAAACGGCGGCGCGGCCGCGTCTCCTGCTCTGAAGAGTGTGTCTGGAAGGAGTGAAGAAGCGTTGCCCAATCCCATCGAAGACCTCAAAAAACGGAAAGACGGACTGGACGTCCTGGCGGACATCTACCGCTACGCCCGCGAGGGCTACGAGTCCATCGACCCGGACGACTTCAACCTGTTCAAGTGGTACGGGCTGTACGAACAGAAGCCCAGGGGCGGGGGGCACTTCATGCTGCGCATCAAGGTCCACGGAGGGCACTACACCGCCGCGCAGATGCGCGAGGTGGGGCGTCTTGCCAATCAGTATGCCCGCGGGTTCGGCGACATCACCACCCGTCAGGCGTTCCAGCTTCACTGGCTGCGCATCGAGGACGTGCCCGACATCTTCAGCAGGCTCGAGCGCGTGGGGCTCACGACCGTCGGCGCCTGCGGAGACATCATGCGCAACATCACCAACTGCCCCGTGGCGGGCTGCGACCGTCAGGAGATCTTCGATGCCCAGCCCGACGTGCTGCGCGTTTCCCGGCACTTCCTGGGCAACAGAGACTATTCCAACCTCCCCCGCAAATACAAAGTGTCCATCTCGGCCTGCGCGGTCAACTGCACCTTCCCGCAGATCAACTGTGTCGCGTTCGTGGGAGTGCCCCACGGTCCGCAGGGCGTCGAGGAGGAGGGCTACAACATCTACATAGGCGGAGGGCTGTCCACCGCGCCGCACTTCGCGAAGCCCGTGAACATCTTCGCGACCCGGGAGCAGGTGCTGGACTATGCCGTCGCCATCACGGAGATCTACCGCGACCACGGAGGACGCGACCGGCGGACCCGCGCCCGCCTGAAGTTCCTGATGGACGACTGGGGGCCGGAGAAGTTCCGCGAAGAGATCGCGGCCAGAGTCCCGTTCGAGCCGTACCCTGCCAGCGGGCACCCGCTGCGGGATGCCCATCACGACCACCTGGGCATCCACCCTCAGAAGCAGGACGGGAAGTGCTACATCGGGGTCACGGTGAAGATCGGCAGGATCACGGGCGATCAGATGCTGGGAGCCGCGGACATCGCGGAGCGCTACGGCAGCGGCCGCCTCGCGAACACCATCTCTCAGAACTTCATTGTGTTCGACATCCCGGAGGAGAGGGTGGAAGAGGCTGCCGGGGAGCTTCGCGCTCTGGGCTTCGACATCGGCGAGACCACCGTCAAGTCCGACTGCGTGGTTTGCACCGGCAAGGAGTTCTGCAACCTGGCGGTCACCGAGACCAAGGGCCTGATGAGCGAGGTGATCAGCTACCTGGAGCAGAACGTGCGCTGGGACCGGCGTATCCGGGTGCACATGACGGGCTGCCCGAACAACTGCGGGCAGCAGGTCATCTCGGACATCGGGCTGCAGGGCGCCTCCACGAGGATCGAGGGGCGGGAGGTGGAGTGCTACGACTTCCACGTCGGCGGCGGGCTGGGCGAGGACGCCAGCTTCGTGCGCAAGATCGCCCGGCGCATCGCGGCGGAGGATGTGAAGCTGGGAGTCGCCAACATCGTCCGCGCCTATCAGCAGGGCCGCTCCAATGGCGAGAGCTTCCGGGACTGGACCCGGCGCCACTCGGACGAGGAGCTGGCGCAGATGCTGGGGGTGGTGGACGTGAAGGTCAAATATGGCGCTCAGGCGGAATCCTGAGCGATGACCACGCGACGGCCGCTGGCGGCGGACTCGTAGGCGGCCAGGCACATCTCCACGGAGATGCGTCCTTCGCGGGCGGTGCACATGGGCTCCCCGCGGCGGAAGGAGTCGACGAAGGCCCGGGCCACCGCCGAGATGCGCTCCCCGTGCCCCGCGGGCAGGGGGACTCCCAGATCCTGCCAGCCCTTCGACGCCTCGTCTGCCAGGAACATCTTCAGGGCCACCGGGCAGGGCGGCAGAACGGAGCTCGACGGTCCGTCTCCGTGGTTCTGGATGAGGACGCCTCTCTCCCCGTAGATCTCCGTGGTGTTCTCGGCGGCGCGGGTGACACTGGAGTTGTAGATGTCCGCCAGCATCCCGTCCCGGAAGCGGAACAGGGCGCAGCCCGTGTCGTCGGGGGCCACGTCCGTGAGGATGTTGCCGATCTCGGCCATCACCGAGACCGGCTTCTCTCCCACCGTCCAGTAGAGCCAGTCCATCGGGTGGATGGCGTCGTCGAAGAACATCCCGCGGTTGGCTTCGGCGGAGAGGTGCCAGCGCGTGGACCCTTCACAGAACGCGCGGTCGAAGAGCACCCCGATGCAGTGCCTGCGGCGGATGGTCCCGATCTTTCCGAGCGCCCCCGACCGCACGATCTCGCGCATCCGGATGTTCGCCGGGTCGCAGCGCATCTGGAACGCAAGGCTGAACCAGACCCCTTTGCGCTCCACCGCCCGGATGATCCGGTCGCAATCCTGCAGCGTCAGAGCCATCGGCTTCTGCAGCAGAACGTTGTGCCCGGCCTCGACTGCGGCCACGGCAAGGTCCGCGTGCTTGACGGTCTCGCTGGCGATGATCAGGCAGTCCAGGCCGCGCCGCGAAAGGATGTCCTCCAGATGCGGCACGAAGGGAATGCCGAACGCCTCCGCCCGAGCGCGCCCGCGGTCTGCGTCATCGTCCCAGCACGCCGCCAGCTCCGCGTCGGGGAAGGAGAGGATCTGCCGCGCGTAGGCGTTCACGTGCCCGTGCGCGAACGAGAGGATGCCGATCCTGAGCACGTCTCTCACGGATGCTCTCCTCGCGGGCCGTCACGGTGAGCCGGTCCCCGCGGCGCAGCGTCACGGCGCTTTCCAGTTCGGCCGCCCCGTCCTGCCCGACGCTGCAATTCAGGGGCGAGCCGTTCAACTCCACAGACCGGATGCCCGGGAGACCCGGAAGGAGGATGCGCCGAATCTCCAGCGCTCCCTCCCACAGCTCGATCTCCGCAGCGTCGCCGTCCTCCGTGTAGCAACCCACGTTTCCCGCCGAGGCGAACGGGCAGCGGAAGGGGCGCTGGCCGGTGCGGGGATGGAAGCCGATCTCTCCTGCCGGGGCGTCCCGCCGGAACCGCTTGCCGTCAGGAGCAGCGTCCAGGCGGACATGGCACGGTAGTAGTGGTCTCCGCACTCCACGTGGTTCCAGAATCGTCCCGCGCGGATGTGGCGGATGTGGATGTCGCGCGTGATGTCCAGCGCCTCCTCAACCATTCCCAGCCGGACGAGCAGCGCCGCCACCGTGTACTCGATGCCCGTCCAGGTGGCATCCTGCTGGAGGTTGCCCGAGGTGGGCGTGCGGTGCGGGACTGCCGGCGGGTAGGCTGCGTTGATGAGCCCGCGGTCCGGATGAAAGTTGTGTTTGAGGACCGAGCGCATCGCGGAGCGCACGCGGTCTTCCGGAAGGAGCGGGTCCCATCCGCAGGAGGCAAAGAACCATTCGGCGCTGACCTGGTCGCTCATGCAGCATTCGTCCACGTCGCCGGTCCGGGTGTCCCGCCAGAGCACGTAATACTGCCCGTTCCACAGCTTCTCGTCGAAGGATGCCAGACCGCGTTCCAGCGTCTGGCTCCACTGCGCGGCACGCTGCCCGTCCTCCATCTCACGCGCCAGACGCGCGGCCGCGGCCAGCGCTCCCAGCCACAGGCTGGAGATGTAGGAGGGGCATCCCTGGAAGTCCCAGACATCGTAGGTGTTGCGCCGGGTGTCCGTATCCGGGAGGCCGTCCCCGTCTGCATCCAGCGCGGCCGTGCTCTCCATGGCGCGGACGATGGCGGGCCAGAGCTGGCGCAGGTATTCGCGGTCGGCGGTCCACAGATAGTCGCGGGCCGCGAGCATGACAAACTGCGGATTCATGTCCACCCGCTCGAACTGGTCGTCCACGGCGCTGAGGTCCGGGGTGAACATATGCGGGATGCGCCCGTCCGCCCGCTGGAAGAGCGCGCCGCGCGTCATTTGCTCCTTTTGAAGGTCCGGGAAGAGGGCGATGAGCGGGAACGAGCCCTGATACGAGATGTCCATCGTGTGGAACCCGCAGCAGCCCAGCCCTTCCCAGACGCCGAAGTGCCCGTCCCGCGTCCACCACGTGCATTTCGTCAGCGTGCTGAGCTGACTCAGCGCCGCCTCCGCCATCTCCGCGGGCAGGCTGGACTCCAGGATCGCCCGCGGAAGCGCAAGCGAACGGCGCTTCAACTCTTCCCGGCCCTCCAGCAGGAACCGTGCCGCATCCGCGGAGCGGGAGAAGCGCAGCTCGTACCGGTGCCCCAGGCGCCTGCCCGTGGGGCTGATATGGTTGGGAAAGTGCCAGGCCACGGCGAAGGCGCAGGAGGCGGACTCGGCGGGGGCCACCTCTCGCCGTGAGCAGAGGAAGCAGTCGCCCCACGCCCCGCCCCGATCCCGGATCTCCCGCAGGTTGCGCGCCGCGTCTGCGAGGAACTCGCGCTGCAGTGCCGGGTCCCGCGATAGCGAGGGCCGGGAGTGCAACAGGGTATGATACTGGTTGTGAAAGGCCGGGTGACGGACCAGACGGGTGAACTCCGCGCGGACTTCGTCGTCCGTGAGAACGGAGGCGTCAAAGCTTTCCGGCAGGACGGGCGGCGAGGGCGGGTTCAGGTCCGGCAGGCTGCCGTGCTCCCTGAACCAGGTCAGCGAGGAGTAGACCTTCATGCCGTAGCGGCTGCCGCCNTAGTAGACCAGCCCGGGCCGCTCGATGCTGAACGCGCCGCTGATGAAGCTGACCTCGCCCCCGCTCAGACCGAAGGCCATTGACCCGGTGGTGGGATGGTCCTCCTGCAGTCCGGCGGCGCCCAGAGTGACGACCGTGCATCCCTCTGCGGTCTCCACGGTGTTCACGGGACGGCGGTCCGGCTGTCCGGCGCCGGCGGCGTTCCGCAGCGTACCCAGAAGCGACACCTCCGCCGGATCCTCGCCGGGGTTGTGGACCTGGAACTCCACGATGAAGCCCGGCGTGCCGGANGCTTCGCTGTCTCCGGGAATGAACGGGGAAAAGACCGTCGCGGTCAGCCGCACCGGGAGGTCCCCGTCGAGATAGGTCAGCTGCGCTGCCGGAAACTCCCCGTCATAGCGGATGCTCTCCACGCACTTCAGCCAGGAGAAAGAATACAGATCGTGAAGTTCTGAGCGGAGGGCCAGATAGCGCACCACCGGCACATCCTCGCCCACGCGCACCCGCACCAGAAAGAGCAGGTCCTCCGGAGCGAGCGGCGGGCTCTCCGGCCCCGGAGAGCCGGGCGACCAGCGTCCCGCATTGAAGATGAGCCAATCGTGGAACAGCCCGTCCGGCCGGATCTCCACCGACCCGGCTCCGATCCCTCCCAGGGGGATGCCGGATGCGTGCGATATGCTCTGTGTGATGCCTGCCATCGTTGCCGGATGCTCCCGGGCGGGGCTCTCTGGCGGCCCGCCGCCTCTGCAAGGGAGAGTTGCGCGCCGGGCGGCCGCGCCTCCTCCGTGAGAATTCGGGCGCGCCGTCGCAGTCTGGCCAGGAACCGCGCGCGGCCGTGCCGGCGTTTCAGCAAGTAAAAGGTGGGGGCGGTTGCCGNCAACGGTGAGAACCGNAACTCGACCACTCAGGAAGGGATGGAGACGATGGCAGAACAGGAAAGCGGGCGATCACCGGGGNGGCTGCCGGCGTGGCTCGTTCCGGCAGCTCTGGTGGCTGCCGGGGTGGTGCTTTACGCGGTGGTCGGCAGGATACAGCAGGCCCCGGAAGGGGTCGCGAGCCCCGGCTCGAGGGAGGCGGGCGCCCGCCTGGTGATGGATGATCTGGACGGCCGCCGTTTCGATCTTTCGGAGCATCGCGGCAAAGTGGTGCTGGTGAACCTTTTCGCCACGTGGTGTCCGCCGTGCCGGGCCGAGACGCCGGACCTGGTGGCCCTTGCGAAGGAGTACGAATCGAAAGGGGTGGTCGTGGCCGGCGTGTCGCTGGACACGGAGGGCCCGGAGGTGGTCCGGGAGTTTGTCCGGGACTTCGAGATCCCCTATCCGGTCCTGATGCCGTCGGGCGGCTCGGAGACGTCGTTTCAGATCAACGGCATTCCCATCCCCACCACCTATCTGGTGGACCGTGAGGGCCGCGTCGCCAAAAAATACGTGGGCAAGGTCCCCGGCAGCGTGTTCCGGGCGGACGTGGAGGCTGTGCTGTCGGAACGCTGAGGTCCGCCGGGCGCGCAGTTGACACCGGCGGCGGCGGCTGGCTAATATCAGTTTGCGGCCCGGCCTTTGATGACAAGCGGTCGCAGCTGCAAGAGTCCGGCAGAGTGCATCCGCCGGAGCTTTTCAGGGGAGAATGACGAGAGCGCTATGGCGTATGTGATAACTGAGGCGTGCCTGGGCACCAAGGACAAGTCGTGCGTGGAAGCGTGCCCGGTGGACTGCATCCACGGGACGGACGAGGATCCGCAGCTCTACATCGATCCGGAGACCTGCATCGACTGCGGGGCCTGTGAGCCGGTGTGTCCGGTCTCGGCCATCTTCCCGGACTACAACGTCCCCGAGGAGCTGCAGCAGTATATCCAGATCAACGCGGACTATTTCAAGAACCGGTAGAAGCCGCACTGCTCTGCCGGGCTGACGGTTCGAGAGGCCCCGCCGCAAGTGTGCGGCGGGGTTTCTCATCGGCCGGACTCCCCGGGGGTGCCCCTAAGGCTTGCGGGATGAATAAAAAGTTTTGATTTTTTCTCCGGGTATATTGCGGGAAGCTTGAAAGCAACGTTATAATGGCTTCGAAAGCTTCCCACCCTCCATTCGCTCCCCGGCCGGTCACCACCGGCCGGGGAGATTTCTTTGCGAGCGCTGCTTCCTTCCGGCGCTTTCCCTCCGGCGGGCCGGATGGCCGCCGATGGAAAGCCTGAACGTGCCGCGGCCAGTACCGGCGTGGTATCCTCAGCACTGCAGTGAATGCGGAC
>JGI24185J35167_1000644_pt1 | contig 15569 bp, 12 predicted proteins | sample YNPBryunderm2012_FD_35167 | JGI IMG/M metagenome (IMG submission 35167) | reverse complement strand
CGGCGGGTCGCCCCGCACAAGGAACGGGCGGATGTGTTCTTGGAGCGCGGCGTCATGCTGCGCCTTCATCGGCGCAGTCGGGTTCTCCACCGCGTCGTGGTGGAGCGCGAGAAACTCGCGCGAGTAGATGTTCTGTTCGCTGAGGTCGTCCGACCCGGAGACGAACTGTGCGACCCCGTAGAGATTGCTCGCGGCGGTGCGGATGGGTGTGCCCGTCATCGCGACGACATGCGTGTTCTCGTTGAACTGTTTGGCGAGTTCAAGGAGCCGTTTCGTCCGCTTCGATTGCTGTGCGCCGGGCGAGAAGACTTTGTGGGCTTCATCAACGACGATGAGCATCTTCCCGTTGGTGCGTTCCAGTTCGTGTTGCAGAGCTTGCGCGTCGCGTCCGCCGTCCAGCACGAAAGTTTCCATCCCGACGATGACGACATCCAAGTCGGGATCGGCGATGACAGCGGCGCGCTGTTCGCCCGTGCCGTACCGCGCGTTGTGTCGCGCGGCGGCGGCGTCGCTAATCGCGCCCGCGACCCCGACACGCAAATCGGTATCGTGGAAATATTTGCGGGCTTCCGCGAGCATGTTCTCGCGCAGTCCCGCAGGTACGATGAGAACGGCTTTCTGGATTGCACCGCGGTCAAGCAGTTCTTTCGCAAGCGCGATTGCCGCGAGCGATTTCCCCGTGCCCGTCGGTAAGTTCCAGATACTTCGGCGATTGGTGAGATTGTGCCCGATGGCGGCGCGTTGCGTCGGCGTGAGACGCACACTGGGGTTCAACCCTTTCGGACGCCACGATTCATCGAGCATCGCGTGGGGCACTCGTTCCCGCCGTCGTTGCAGAGCGCGCCCGCGCTCGGTCAACTTCTGTTCGCCCGACGCCGTGAGTTCCGCACGGAGTTTCCCGTCCCGCGTCTCGACTAACTTGAAATCGTCTTCGGGGGTCAATCCGTGCAGTTGCATATGGTGCAACGCTTCGTCGGCGTCATCGTGCGCGGCGACGACCCGTATCGGGCGTCCCGCGAGCCCGCGCCGATGCGCATCCAAGAGCGCGGCTTGGAACGCCAACTCGCCCGCCATCCCGTTGATGAGCCGACGCTGCGTGGCAATCTCGCGTTGGAGCAACCGCCGCGCGAGTGGCGCGGTCAGAAACGACTCCTCGCCCGTCGCCATCGCATAAATCTGTTCCCGGATCACATCCCCGCGATGCAGTATCATCTCCGCGTCTTGAAGAGCCTCATCGTTGCGCGTCTTGAATCGGTCTTCTATCGTGCGCATGGCGTGTTCCAGTTCGCCTTTGCTCATCCGCTCCGCCATCTGCTTATAGACCCAGTGCGCTGCGCATTCGACGCCGAGCGTATGCACCAGCTGGGCGGGCACACTGGTCTCGCCGAGCCATTCCGACGCCAACGATTGCGCCGAAGCGAGCGCGCCGCGCAGATAGTGCCGTGCGCCCCCGCGCCCCTCCGACATATCGACCGCGCGCCATAGACCAATCGCCCGCCGCGCGGTCTGCGCATCTTCATGCGCACGGAGTTCCTGCTGATAGATTTTCTCCAGTTCTTTCTCGGAAGCGACTTCGTGCCAGTCGGCGGTCGCCAACACATCGTCCGCACGGGATTCGACCTCCGCGCGAATCTCGGCGTTGAACCGTCGCCGTTCGCGTTCGTGCGCGTCCAGCAACATGCCCAGATGCGCCGCCTGTTCGGGCGTCATCGTCGCTAACCGTTCACGCAACGACTGGGGCAAATCGGGTTCCAGTTGGAGTTCGTCGCCCGTAATCCGAAGTTCGTTGCGGAACACGGTCTTCGCCAGCGCGTCCCGATGAATGGAACGGGCAACCCGCGAACGCGATTCCGTCTTCGCCAGATCGAACTTCTCATCGGGCGCGACCATCCGCTGCAGCGCGTCCAACGCCTTCGCCTGCGCATCGGTCAGCGCGTCCGTATCGGGCGCGCTCGCAGTCGGCTCCGACGGCGACGACGACCCGCGCGGGGCACGCATAGCGCGACGCAACGCTTTGCGCATCTTGAGCGGGTCCAGACGCGCGATGTCATCATGCGGGACGCCGAGCAAGTCCGCTACCGCCCCATAAAACTGCTTGAGATGCGCTTCGTATTGGCGCGTGCGCCGCTGACGCGCACGCGCCGCCGCTTCGGGCGACACCGAACGCGGGGCGCGACGCGACCCCGACGCGGAACGCTCCAACCGAAGATGGAATAGACCTTTGTCGCCAGCCCAGACCACACGGAACCCGTGCTTCGTCGGACGCACCAACACGCGACGATATTCGGGATGGTCCGGACCGAACGGCTTGAGCGTTATCCACCGACATTCCGGACACTGCGCCATGACCTCGCGCCACGGTCGATGCTCCGCAAGCAACACCACCGCATAGTCCGTCGGGTCTACCCCGTCGGGGAGCAACTCGGCGAGCAACAGACGCCCGCCCGCACCACGCGCGGATTCGAGTACCGCGCGTTCCATCGGTTCGACCGTCTCGCGCGGAAGCGACCCGCGCGCCCATCCCAACCGTTCAATCAGTAAGCGCGCCATAGCTAAGCCGTATGAGGGTTACGGTTCCTCGTCGCTCCCTATCCAATACCGAAAATCGTTTCCGTGCCCGCCCCTGCGAAGATCGCACCGCCATTCTCGTCTACGGTCGCAATTGTCATGATACGCCATCGGGGATCGGTCGCCGTGGGGCTGTACCCGCGGGTCTGAAGAACCGAGAGCCAATTGACAAGATATTGGTTTGCAGCCAATACCTGCTCGGTTGGCGCGTTCGTCGGCACATACATCGCAAATTGGTTCAATCGTGGCGTCGTGATGAAACTCACTCTGTCGGTAGGCGGGGACGGTTGGTTCGCATCTGCCGCGGCAAGGAACACCGCCGCATTGCGGAGCGCGGTGTGTTCCACAGAAAAAGTGAAGAGCCGTCGGAGCGCGTTGCGCAGCACGAGCGGTATCCCACGCCGTTCGTTTACCCCGTCACGCCGTATCACAAAGCGATTGACCAGCATTGTTCTTCTCCTCCTCTGCAATTAGATAGGTTGCGTGGATGCGACGATGACCCCGTAGACGGGAACCGTGTACGCCCGTCTGTGCGCTTCGATGTTGGACGACACCGACGACGGCGCGCTCGGCGATGGGAGCTGGGGCGTGCCCCCGATGACCAGATAACGGTTCTCATGGAAGTTCCCGTAATGCGCGCTGTTGGTTATGTCGAACCCCGACGGGAACGAATCGGACGAATTTGCGAAGTCGTAGTTTGAGTCAATCTGTTGCAAAGTCGGGTCTTTGAAGTGGATGAATTCGCGCAGCCCGCGATTGGCGTAGAGATAGAGTATTCCCGACCGCATGCCGGGTAGCGGGGTCGCAATATCGAGAATAAAGAGACCGCTTCGGAAGAAGAACCGCTGCGCGTTGGTGAATATGTAGTTCGTGTTGTTGTGCCGAGCGGTGATGTTGCCCGTATAGGTCTGCGCGTGGTAGCGCATGTCGTAGAAGCCCCAGTTCTGCGCGTATATGCCATCGCTGATGGCATGCCCGTAGGGGTTGAATGTTCGCGCCTGCGGGAACATCGCGTCGGAGCGCGGGCGTTCGTTCGGGTAGCGATACCCGAAGATTTGTGACAGACTCTCTTCGGGGTACTCGGTATCGGGCGGTGGGGCAATCGTCGCGTATTGCATTTGACGGTAGACCGCGCGTTGGACGGTTCCGAGAGGCAATCCCCGCACCGTCGGGGCAATGTTGAACTGCCACATGTAGTGGAAGCCGGGGGTGTTGCTGCTGAAGAGATTCCTCAGCGATTGGAGAAACGATGGGAGCCCGGAGACGCTGGGGAGAAACTGCCCTACAATGTCGCGGCTAAATCCGAGAACACAGGCAACATGGTATGTCCCTGCGGGCAGCGCGAACGGAATGACCAGCGGGAACGGCGTCCATCGGTCTAAGCCTATCGCCGTGTGGTTCGGGTTCTCCAAGTCGAGTGTGCGCAGCCCGCTGTCCGTGCGGTTCGGCGGTTCGATGGGCATCAGCGCGTGGAACCGCACGCATTCGACCACCGCCCGTGTGGGCAGCCCCATCATCTCCGAGACATTCGTGCGAACGCCCGTCCGCGAGAGTTGGTAACGCATCGTCTTTAATTACTGGGTTCCCCGTCATCACGGGTCTGGCGGGTTCTCGTTGTCTTGGGATGTGGGCGGGTTCGCCGCGTTCAATCCTGTGTCGATGAGTTCGTTCGGGAGCGGTTCGTGCGCGAGCGGCGTGTTCAACACAAACGGTTCGTACCGATTCGTGGTGTGGTACAACGGCGACGCGACGGTTCCCGCGAGCGATGTGTTGGTATAGGCGCGGGCACGATGCAGACCGCCCGTGTGTTCCGCGCACAAAAACCGTTTTGACCAACCGGTCGTGTTCACGGTCAACGGGAAGACGGAATGGAACACGCTGTGGATGCCCGGCAGCGACGCGGAGTTGATGACGATCCCGTCGGGCAAGTTTGCCATGAACATCGCGAGACGGGCTTGGAACGCGCGTCGCATGCGGTACGGGATACGGTTTGTGCGCGGGTCGGTCTTCGCGAAACGGAAAATCAGACCTTTGCCGAGCGAGAGTATGATACGCATGCGTCGCCCGATAAGGTTGTCCGTGAAGAAATCGGTCAAGAACGCGGGTGTGTAAGACGGGTTTGTGAGCATGTGGCGATAGATACTGAAGATTTCATTGTCGGACGGCGCACGATGGTTGTCCGACAGACCGTTCCCATACCCTTGCGTGTCTTGTTCGCTGATGAAGTAGTTTGCGGTCAGTTCGTAAGTAATCGATTGGACTTGACTGAACAGAAAGAGTGCGCTCCATTGGCGGAGCGCTAAGATAGCGTCCCCATACGATGTGGTGTCCGTTGCGTCGTCGAATAACTGCTGGAATCGGTTGAGCGCGGTTTCGATGGTCGCGCCCGAACTGAGTGCGCCCGTCTGAATGTCTGCTGGGATGCCGTGCGTGGAGGGCGTGTATCCGACCGACCAAGTGAAGTTGTCCAGTTCGGGGATGTCATATGAGTTGATGTCGAACGGGAAGTTTTCGGCAGTGTAGTGGGGATTGATACTCAGCAACGCTTCACGCAGCGCGCGGAACGCGCGTCCCATCTCCATGTACCAAATCGCGGTTCGGAACGAAATGGAATGCGAGTTCAGTTGGGCGGCGGAAAATGTTCGGTACGGGTCTTGTGTCCCGTTGTTGTAGCGCGGCAGACGCGGAATCGGATACCCGTACAGTAGTCCCCCGTGGTTGTCGAACATGATGTTGAACAATCGCCACGGCATCTGTTCGGGCTTGTCGGGCGGATAAGTATAGTCGCCGAATGAATCCGTTGTGAACGGGCGGAGTTCCGTTCCCCCGAACAGCGCGGGATAGTCCCGTTCGCGTTGGTACAGCGTACCGTCGATGGTGATGTCTCGCCCCACGCGGTCAGTGTGGAATTCGACAATCCGTTCTGCAAACAGTCGGACGGCAGCTTGTCCGACGGGATCGGGCGTGCGCGGGTCGAAGAGCGCGCGCCAGTTGGATTCGCCGCCCGCCGTCTGCATCGGGACACCACACGGGCGGACAACGACGCTTCGGTCGTTGGCTTCGGGGGTGTAATCGACGACGGTGACGGTTATGGCGGCGTTCAGATTGGGCACAAAATCGCCGTTTCCATCGCGCGTGTTGGGGTCAATCGGGAGGTTGACATGCACAAGCGGGAGCCGTATCGGTTCACCGCCGACCGTTATCGCGTTCGGATGCGCCGCCGCGGGTGAACCGAAAGTCCCGCGCGCGTACCATCCGCCGCTCCAAGTCTCACGGACAGTCAGATACAGACCGAGATTATGCAGACACAGATGGCGCAAATCGGTCGGCATGTCGGTCTCTGGATTGTCCCCTGTGTAAGTGCGGAACCAGTCGACCAGTGCGCGGAAGCCTTTGTAGACCTGACCATCGACGATGTGCGGTAGACCCGGAAATGTGAACCGTCCGTCGTGGTTGCCGAAAAACATCACGGCGCGGACTTGTGGACGGAGCGCATGCAGCGTCGAGAACAGTCCGTGCGTCTCGATGTTGGCGGGGTTGGTCAAAAAGTTCCAGAGCGCGTTCCAGTCGTTGTAGAGTGCCCGCGCGGTGGTCGTCGTGTATCCCAGCGATTGGAGCGTGCGATAGGTGGTCGTCGCGTTGTCGTGGAACACGCCCCACGCACTGGGCGTGGACAATCGCACTCGGTTGAAGCGCGACTGGTACATGAACTGATAGTCCGAGAAGTGTTTATACGGGCGATATAACGGGAGATAGACGACGCTGAACTGGATGCGTCGGTTTGTGTAGACCGCATTGTAGAATTCTTCACAATCTTTGTTGAATATCCGCGATGTGTAGTTGTAGTCGAGGAACCGATGGACGGCTTGCCATCGGGGTCGTCTGGGCGCGTTGTTGCCGACTTCGCCCCCTTTGAACGAGTAGATGTTGGGGTTCCCCATCATCCCCAGTCGCAGGGCGGGGAGACGGGGTATCCGATGATGGTAGTTCCCTTTCGCGCATCGCACGAACAAAATTACGGCGCGCGGGCTGTGTTGGGTCGCGTGTGTTTCTTCGGGTTTATTCGTCGGGCGTTTCGGTTTGTGTCGGGATAGCAACCCATCGGACGCCAAGATCGAACGGGTCAGCGTTGCGGATGGACGCCATCCCCGTGACGCTCGCGCGGAGCGTCATGGCGTTCCGATACGCTTCGCGTAGTTCGGGCGTCGGGTCGGGCACAAGCGTCTCCAACGGGACACGGTACAGCTCGCAGAGCGCGACGACAGTCTCTATAGACCGCGTGTTGCGCGGGATGCCGCGTTTACACCACTGCGTGATTTGCTGCGGGTTCGCGTTTACGGAACGCGCCAAGTCGCGATAGTTCAACCCGTGTTGGCGTCGGATGCGTTCCAGCGGTTGGAAATCGCCCGTTTCGACAAGTTCCCGTATCGGGTTCGTTCCGAGCAGCGTCCACAACGGGGAATGAATCTGTTCGGGTCGCGCGTTTAGCGGGCGCGTGAGCAGGGAACGCACGGTCTCTTCTTTCGTGTGCGCCGCGCGAGCGAGTTCGGCGACGCTGTACCCGTTTTCGACACGCGCGCGGTCCAGCGGGGAGACTGTTTCTCGTTCCCAGTCGATGAGTTCATCGAGTGGGATACGCAAGATGCGTCCGACGCGGGCGCGGATGTGGGGCTGCGGCATACTGTTCCCGTTGAGCCAACGGCGCAGCGTGTTGGGGTTCACGCCCGCACGGTACGCCACCTCATGAAGCGTATAGCGCGACTGTGCCAGCGCGTCGCGAAACCGACGGCGCGTGCGTTCCTGAAACGATTGTCTAGAGAGCGTTCGCATGGCGTTCGACCACCTCCATCGGATACAACACATTATGATTATCGGTCGCAATCGGGCGAGTCTCCACCATGAGCCACTCTGCAATCCGTTCAATCGGTTCGGGCGCGTTCTCCGCGACGGTCACGCGCACGAGACCGAAGTGGGGCGTGTCTCCGCGTCGGTCGCACAACCGCATGTAGAACGAGACGGTACCGGGTTCTGTGGGTAAACGGAACGCCGTCGTGCGTTCCCCGACTTGGAGATTCAACACGGTACGCATCGTCTCTATGGGGAGGTGCATGGCGACAGTCTTGGAGACGCCGACGACCAACGGGTTATTGATGTCGGCGCGGCTCCCGTCGACGATGCACCACGCATTCGATTCGCGTGCGAGACGCCTTTCCATGGTGTTCCGCGCTGCGGAGACGAGCGAGTTCGCACCCGCATCACCATCCACATCGACGATGCCGAGTTCGCGCAGAATAGGGATGGAATCGTCGGTGTAGAGCGCGTAGGGGGTCATGAACCATTCTTGGGATTCGTGCGCCGCGCGTCGGAGCCGACGGGTCTCATCGCGTGTGAGACGCACGGCGACGGCGCGCCCGTAATAACACGGCGCACCCGCCCAGCGGAATACGGCGCGAACCATCTGCACGCCGTCCACAAAGTCGGTGAACATCGTCTCGCCCGTTCGCGCCACATGCACCACGGCGAACGGTTCGAGCAGTTCGGCTTCGCCCGTCTCGGAGACCGTCGTGTCAAGCGCGTCTATTGGGATGTCTAAATCCCGAATCTTGACCCCGCGTTCGGCGAGTTGCCGCCGAATCGCTTCCACTGCCGCGATAACCCGTATCATACACGGGGATTATACCACACGCAATACGCAAATGTCAAGTGGTCTGTCCCGCGAGGAGTTCAACGCGATACTGCGCGATGCCGACTTGAACGGGCGAGATGTCGTTGCCGTAGTAGGGTAGTCCCGCGCGATACGCCATCACGCCCCACAGCCCCCACCGACACGCGAGGTCAAGCAGCGTGCGTGGCGCGCGGGGCGAGAGTCTCATGAGGAAGTCGGGCAAATCCCCGCTCATCAGCACATCGCGACGCACCCGACGCACCCGTTTCGAGGGAAACTCGTTCGCGCGCGAGAACGGCAGAATCGCGTACCACCCCGGCGGGTTCGGATACAACGCGCGCGGGTCGGACACAAACGGCGGGTTGACCCACACGAACACATGTTCCCAATAGACGATTCCGTCCGTCGCGGTCCGGGCAATCGCGTCGGTTATCCGCGATGGGGGCACGACCGCGAGCCAAACTCCACCACGCGCCAAATACCGATGCGCGATGGGCGACACGGTACGGGTCTCCGCATCGGGCAAATGCGCGACGACCAGCCCCGCGAACCGTTCGCGCGGAATCGTCCAGTAGTCCCCGACGCGGAACTCACATGACCATCGTGTCATCGCCCCACTCGTCCCACTCGTCCCATCCCGCGTCTTCGTCATCCGCTTCCCCGATGATGGCTTCGAGATAGTCGAGCAGAGCATCGATGACCTCCTCGAATTCCGCCGTGAGCGCGTCCGTTTCGTCGTCCGTGCCCCACTCGGGATCCATCTCCCAATCGTATTCCATCGCGTTCTCCCACTTTTAGGGACGCTTCGCGCGCTTTCGACAACCCGTGTTCTTGGCGAACAGCGCACGCCGTTTCAACTTCGGCGACGCCTTCGGGTCGCGCAACACATGGTTGGCATACGCGCATGTGTCCATCCCAGCACGCTGCGCCGCACGCGAAAACGCGCCTTCCGTCCCGCGACGCTTCATCCGCTCACGCGCACGGTTTATCCACTGGTCACCGCTCTTATGCTTGTCTCTCATCGTTCGCTTTCCTCCTCGCATAAATCATCTGCCAACCCATCCTCAAATACGCGGTCATGCGCGTTTCGATACGCCGCCAACTTCTGCGGGTCTTTGAGTAAATCCGACGGATTCGTAAGCAGACTATGGAACCCTTCCCACAAATCAATCCACATCTGGGGCGGGTAATAATGGTTCATGTGGTCTGTCTCGATGCCCATAACGGCGGAAGCCGTCAACCGTGCGAACTCCCCGCGGTTCTTCTGCATTTGGGGCGAACTCGATTTCATCTTGCGAAACACTCGTTGGTAGATTATCGGGAGAGCCTGTTTCGCGGCGTTGCGCACGGGCTCTGAAACGAATCTGACCGCTTCGCTGTCTTGGTCCTTTGCCCAACCCTGCGCGAGACGCGCGTAGAACACCGCGGCATCCACATCGGACACGGTTCTCGCCGCCAATCGCGCGATTCCCACCGCATGTTCGGGAAACTCATGCGAGAACACCGCCATCAGCCCATAAAATGTCGTCGGGTATCCCTTCTTCCAAATCTCTTTGAATAGTTCTTTCAATAGCGTTCTCTGTGTCGGGTCTGCAAGTGCGCCAAACCCTTCGCGCAACACCGCATGCACCGATTCGCGCGAGAACTCGCGACGCGCAAATAAATCGCGAAGCTCTTCGTCAAAGAGCGGGGCGAACTTTTCGTAGACCCAAGTTTCCTCCGCCCNTGTCGGGTAGTAAACCCGGNCCTGCAACAAATCATCGAAGTATCGCCCGGATATTCCAGTCGTCGTCGGGTCATCGAACGCACGACTAAACACATGCGCAATCGGCAAGAACTCTATCGGGTACGCAATCCGTGTGAATGTCTCCCCGTTGATTTCGGGAAACGCGCCCGTGCCATTCGCATCGATGAACTGTTCCGTCGCGTCGGCGACCCGTTGCAACACCGCGTCTCTCTCCGATTCGGGGAGTGCATGATACGCCAACGCCCCAAAGAGCATCTCATGCAACGCCCGCGTCTTCTCTCCCCCCGACTGCACGACCGCAGGGGGATTAGCCATCATCGACAAAAGCCGTTCCCCATCGTCTGCGTCGATAATCGTATCGCCATCTTCATCGTGAATCTTGTGAAACAGTTTATCGGCGAGATTGCGTATGAGCGCATGCCGTCCCAGTGGCGGGTCTGTATCCAACACATCGGGCGGGAGACTCTCGTAGAAATCGATCCACTCCGAGACACTTCTCTGGAATGGTTTCATTGGCATGCTTATCTGATGCGACGGGAAAGACGCCATCACGACGAGCGTGAGCGCATCGCGCAATTCGGGATGCGCGTCGAAAATCGGTTTCCAGCTATCGTAGTAATAGGTCTCAGGCGTGAGGCGCGTCTCGCCTTCTGGCACGGCATTTTCCCGTACATACACCATTGGTCTATGGGTATAAGCCTGTCGTTTCTGCTTCAGCAGCTCAATCGCCTGCTGCACCTGTTCTCTCGTAAGCATGTCTATTTCTAATACGCGGCGCGGACGGGGTTAGATTTCATCGGGCGGGGCGCACAGTCGCGTGATGAGGTCTTTGTATCGGGCGTTGTCCAGCCATCGTTGGAACCGTGCGCGGTTCTCCGGCTTAGCGCGCAGCACACGGTCGGGTTGCCCCAACGCGGTTTGTAAAGCGTTCCAGACTGCCGATGGGGATTCGTTGCTCTCCGACATCCCACGGACGGTACTAGGGAGCAAATCATAGACGGACACCAGAAGACGCTCTGCAACATTGTCGCGCAGTGCCTTGTTCTGTGGGTCGATTTCACGGTATTTCGCGCGCAACTCCGTGGTGAGTGCCTCATGCGCGCGGGGCGGTAACATCTTGAGAATCACGGGATGCTCAGCGTCCGTATCACCCGCAACAAGCGAGGCGAACATCTTGACACTCTCCGGGTTTGTCATCTCTATCTGTTGCGCTGCGACTCGCGCCATTTTTCGTACACTTCGCGGGAAACGGCGCATGTACCCCGTGATCAAGTTGCGCAACAGATACGATGAGCCGTCGGGACTCTCCAAAATGTTCTTGACGAACTGCCAATAGACATCGTAACCGCCTTCCCGCAGACTGTTCGAGATTGCCGCATCGAGTTGGCTGTATGTGAACGCCCGTTGATGAAACAGTTCATCCAGTGGCTCTCTTAGCAACGGGTAGAGCGCGGTCGCTACCCACACACCATCGGCAGGTAGAGGCGTGAACACGACGGGCGAACGCGCGAACGCGGACAGATACGCAAGACTCCACTGGGTGTTCCAGTCCCAGTGAGAAAACCCGATGAGACGGTTGAGTAACGGGAGCGTTTCGGGGATGTGCCCTAAAGAACGGGCGAGACCTGTCGCGTCGTCGGGGCTGTTCTGCACCCCCGGTCCAGCCGTATACAGGTCGGCGAGTGCGTCGATGGCGTCCGCCATCGTGTGTGCTAAGTCCAATCGCGTCTGTGGGTCGGAGCGTGGATGTCTGAACACAACGGTCGCCATGTGCAAACGATGCGCGTGTCGGTCTTCGGGGCGCGTCACGACCGCTGGGGGCGGGTTCTCCAACAGATGCCACAGCGCGTGATACGCATCGGGTGTATCGTGCGCTGTGTCGATGAGCTGTTGCGCCGTGTTGATAATCATTCGGCGGACATCGATTGGACTGTGCGCGATGTCTTCTGACGCATGGCTGTACGCGCGCAACACAAATGAATGGATTTCAGATGGCGTGGCGNGTGCGTTGCCCAGAGCGGCGCGCACCATGTCGATGGGTTTCGCGGTATGTCCCTCCACCGGCAACGCGCCAAGCACGACACACGCGAGCGTGTGTCGTAGTCCGGGATACTGTTTGGCGACCTCTTCGACGATGTATGGCGAGGAACCAAAATACGAGAACTGCACCGTGTATTTCTGGTGTCCGTCCGGTCGCTTGCGCTCTGTTCGCCCAAGCGCGCCCCGACTATCCAGTACCCCGATAAGTGCGTCGACATTCGTTACCATCTGCGTCCCTCAGTGCCCGCATAAGTCTCTGGCAAGTGTCTCGCGTCGCGCATGGTCAAGCCAACGGGCAAACGCCGCGTTTCGCGAATCGCCCAACACTCGTCGCGGGTCTCGGATAATGTTGATAGCGGTCTCCCAACGGGCGATTATATCGCGGTCGCTGCTCCCATCCCAAACTGCCCTTGGGCGTACCCCAAAGAAACCCATCGTGAGCCGTGCGGCAACAGTGGAGCGCTCGGTCGTTATGCGCCCGCACAGTCGCGGATAGAGCCGAACCAGTTCGTGTTTCGCTGTCTCGCGCACAACCCCCGACATCCGTTCTTCCATGATGTCATAGTCCGTATCGGTACTCCCGACGACCAGTTCCGAAAACTTTTCTATCAACGCGGGGGTTGTTGCCATTTGCGCCGTGCGCCGAACGATTGTCTCCGCGTGTTCGGGCACGCGATTGGCGTAAGCCGCCACAAGATTGCGGAGAATATCCCCCGTATACTTCCGCAACACGGGTTGTATCCAATAAGCGGCGTAGTCTTCGGGTGTCGTGTTCTCCAGTAGCGTTTGGAACACGGCGTCGACCGATTCGCGCCGAAAGTCGCGTGCATCCATGAGTGCATCCAGCGCATCAGCGACGATTGGGCGCAGTGTGTTTTTGACCCACAAATCGTCTTTGGTTGGGATGTCGAATGCGCCCCGCCCGCCCACAAACGCCTGTAGAAAATAACGCGCCAAGTCATAGCACCATCGGTCTGTGTGTGCATCCCCCAGTCGATGGATAATCGGGAGCAGGGGTTGCGTCACGGGCGCAGTCTTTGCGAGACGAGCGAACTGTTTGACATCTTCCGTCGCGCGACGCGGATAGCGCGTCGCGAACTTGTGCGCGGCGTCCCCCATGCGCAGGAGCGCGTCGCGAATGTGTTGCTCGTCGGTCGGATATTTGCAGTAGACAAGCAGTCCCATGTGAAGATTGTGGGCGTGCAGGTATTTCAAGTCGTCGTCGAGGGCAGCGGGCGGGTTGCGCAGCAGCGCATGCACGCGCGGCGCGAACTCCGACTCGCGGTCGGGAAGCAACGATTGCATCAAGAAGAACACACGACTGAAATTGCGCGCCATCCGAAGCATGTCCAACCCGTAGTCGGGGAGTTCCGCAGGCGCGCGTGTGTACGCATCGAGCAGTCGACTGTAAACTCGGTCGTGCGGCTGCCTGCCGGGATAGTCGTAGAGTCCGCGAAGCGTGTCTTTCATGATGTCTATGTCGAACATGGACGCCGCGACAATATGGGCGATCGCGTCGACCCACTGCGGGTATCGCTGCGCCAAATCATAGTATTTGTACGACACCGGTTGCGAGACCCAGACATAATCCACTGGCGCGTTGCGCCTTCGTCTGGCGAATAAACCACCCTCTGGCGCGATGTGAACCTTTCTGAGTACGCCGCTCCGCGCCAATTCGTCGATGAGCGTCTTGTACGGTTCGGACACAACAATTGTTACGCGGCAACGGGTACAATCGCGCCGTGGTTGTCGCGCGTGTGATTGAAGCGGACATGATGACGGTCGCGTTGCCCGCAGAGAGTGTTGACCTCATCGTCACTTCGCCGCCGTATGGGTTGGGCAAAGCGTATGGCGCGTGTACCGACGATTGGTCGTTCGATGCGTATGTGTCGTTGTTTCGGGAGTGGATGGCGCGTTGTTACGATTGGTTGAAGCCCGACGGTCGCGCGTGTGTGAATATCCCGTTGGACACGACGGTCAATGGGCGTCGTGGCGCGGGCGCGGTGCTGACCACNGCGTTGNTGGANGTNGGGTTCCAGTACCATGCAACCATCGTGTGGGACAAGGGGTACATCAACGCGCGCACGGCGTGGGGTTCGTGGCGGAGTGCGCGTGCGCCGAGCGTCATCGCCACAGCAGAACTGATTGTGGTGGTCTACAAGCACGAATGGCGCAAGCGTGCATCGGGCGTGTCGGACTTGACGCGGGACGAGTTTATGGACTGGGTACGCGGGGTATGGCGGATTAAGCCCGCGTCGGCGAAGCGTGCGGAACATCCCGCGCCGTTCCCGACGGAGATCCCCCATCGGCTAATCAAGTTGTTCTGTTATGTGGGGGATACCGTGCTTGACCCGTTCGCGGGTACGGGCACGACGCTGGTCGCCGCGTATCAACTTGGTCGGAACAGCATCGGGATGGAAATCGAACCGCGCTACGCACAATTGGCGCGGGACGCGCTCTCCAAAGTGGGCGCGCGCCCACTGGAGACGCAGGAACCCGTAGCGCCGGACATCGAGTACCTGCGGCAAGCAGTTCACTCGATGGAGATTGTGCCCGACGGGATGCGCATCGTCGAGTATGTAGACCGACTGAGACAAGCGGATGATGCGGGCGCGTGATGGACGAACGGGCGCGTGTGTTCAACACGATGTGGTATAATGTAGAGGTGAACGCCGTACTCGTGAGTAAGGCGGAACGGATTAAGAACACTCTTCGGGAGACGAAAGAACGCAGAAAGACCCAAAGAGTGTTTGTCTACGAGTTGAAGCTCCAGAATCTCTCCAAGCGGAAGGTTGCTCTGTTGGAGAGAGCGTTTCTGGAAGCGAAGTGGCTCTATAACTGGTTGCTGTCGGATATAGAACGACTGGATACGCCCGTTCACAAGGTGAAAGCAGTTGAGGTTAAGGTGGGAGACCATTACGAACAAAGAGAACTGACGGTTCTCGGTTCTCACATAAAACGAGCGATAGCAGATCGGATTAAGCACAATCTGCGTGCGCTCGGTCGGTTGAAGAGAAACGGTCGTAAGGTCGGGGCACTCAAACACAAAAGTTTCGTCAATTCAATCCCGCTTAAGCAGTACGGTATGACTTACAAATTGGACTTTGAACGGAACAATGTGAGAATTCAGATTTTGGGTGTGTTTCGCGTCTTGGGCTTGCACCAGATACCCGACGATGCAGAGATTGCGAACGCCGTGCTGGTGCGAAAGCCGTCGGGGTATTACCTCCATGTGACCTGCTACCGTTCCAAAGACCGTTGTGTATCCGCGGATAAGATTGGCGACGCGGTTGGCGTGGATTTCGGCGTCCGTTCGAAGTTGACACTATCCAACGGAATCAAGATTGACTTTGAACTCCGCGAAACGCTGAGATTGAAACGGCTTCAGAGAAAGTTGTCTAGGAAGCAGATTGGTTCTAAAAACCGCGAACGGGTTCGGTTCCTACTGAACAAAGAGTATGAGAAACTGGAACGGCGTCGTCGTGACGCCCACAACAAAGTCTTGGCGTTTCTGAAGCACTACGGTATGGTGGTTTTTCAGGACGATTG
>JGI24185J35167_1000643_pt1 | contig 15575 bp, 10 predicted proteins | sample YNPBryunderm2012_FD_35167 | JGI IMG/M metagenome (IMG submission 35167) | reverse complement strand
CACGCTATACTCGTAGCCGGTGTTTCGCAGGATAAAGCTACCTCGGTCCGCCCAGAGGTCTACATAGGCGCCTTCGCCGCTGAGCTGGAGGGTGATTTTGTCTTTCCAGAAGCTTTTTCGCCAGAAAGCTGTCGCGCCGTAATAGCCTCGGCGGCCAGCATTGAGGAATGTCGTATTGGTGACCCCTGCAGCATCCACGAAGCTGTAATTTTCAATAGCGCCTTCTGTGTAGCGGGCGTAGAGGGTAAGAAAGGGAAAGAATCCGGCTTCTACGCTGTGGGTGATTTCTGGGCGGAGGTTGGGATTGCCGTAACTGATATTGCGGGGGTCGGCNGCGTCTATGAAGGGGTTGAGCTCACGCAGCCAGGGCCGCCGAATGCGCTGGCTATAACTGAGCTGAATNGGGAAAANGCCCCGCACGCTGTAGCTCAGGAGGATATTGGGCAGGAGGTTGCCAAAGGATTGNTGGATGGGGAGGGTGCCGCGCAAAAAGCGTGCGTCATTGTAGGTATGCTCATACCGCAGGCCAGCTTTGAGGAGCCAGCGGTCTTTGGCCCAGGCGAGGGAAACGTAACTGGCTGGCACCCACTGGGTGATCCGAGAGGTATCGGCCCGCAGGAGGTATGGCTCAAACTGCTCCAGCGTGCGGTTGAAGCGCTCGTAAGCCGACTGGGTGGAGAGGCTGCGGAGGTTGAGACGTAAGCCCGTCTCTACTTTCCAGCGCTCGCCTAAGGGCCGGGTGTAGTCGGCTTGAAACTGGCCCTCGTAAGTGTCTGCTCGGTTCTGGCTACGTTCCCGCAGGAAAAAGGTATCCAACGTAGCGAGCTGGTCTAAGGCATAGCGCTGGATGCGGGGCGAAAAGCCGCCCTGTAGCGATACAAAAAGCTCTTCGCCACTGCGCGTGGGGGACTTGTAGGTATAGTCCAAGTTGGCATTGAGCCCCCAGTCGTACAGGGGGAAGGTCGCCCGGCGGGAGTAGGTGATGGTAGCTCCGTTAGCTAAGGCGGGATTTTGGAGGGTAACGAGCAGGTCGTTCACACGGTCAAAGGAAAGGGTTCGGTATTGCACGCCCCAGCTAAACGTGCGGGCGGCATTCTGGATGAATTCGCCATTGTAGAAGATACTGGTCATGAAGCGCCGGGGCAGGAAGGAGCCATCTTGCGTGAGGATAGCAGGGCCGCCTGGGGTTTGTGACTCCCGGTAAAAGCGCGTGTAGCCAGTGCCGGCGTAGCGATAGCGGCCGTTGATATTGAAGGTGTGGGACTGGCGGCCGATTTTAGCGCCAAGCATAGCACTGCCATTGGCAAACTGCGTGGAAATGCCAGCGTTGAAGCTCGTGGTGAGGCCGTCTAAGCGGTTTTTCTTGAGGACGATATTTAGGATGACGGCGCCTTCGGCCTCATAACGGGCCGAGGGATTAGTAATCAGCTCGATTCGCTCTATCTGGTCGGCGGGAATAGCCCGCAGCGCATCGCCCGGGTTATTCGCAAAGAGCAAAGAGGGCTTGCCATCTACATAAATGCGCACGGCTCCACTGCCCCGAACTTGGATGTTGCCATCTACGTCTAAGTTGACGGCGGGCATTTTGCGGAGGGCGTCCACAGCGTCGCCGCCCTGGATGGTAGGGTCTTTTTCTGGGGTATAGACGATTTTTTCGGGCTGGTACGTAACGGGGCTACGCTCGGCTTGGATTTCTACGGTTTGGAGTTCTATGCCGACTTCGGAGAGGTAGAGGGTGCCGAGGTTGAGGTCGGGGCGGAGAGGGGTTGTTTCCACGAGACGTTCGGTGGGGCGGTAACCCAGGGGCTGCATGCGCATACGATAGCGCCCGATAGGCACTTCTCGCATCACGAAAGCGCCATTCTCGTCCGAGAGCGCGCCCGTGATGAGCTTATCCCCCCGATAGAGGNTAATACTCACATAGGGGAGGGGCTCTTTGGTGGCGCTGTCTTTGAGGGTGCCGCGGATGGTGCCNTTGAGGGTGGCCTCCGAGGGAGGGCGGAAACGTTCATCGCTACCCATACCCGGTCGGCCTTCCCCTCCTGGTCGACCCATACCCCCTGGCGGCTGCGCTACAAGCACCCCCAACCAGAGAAGTGCTACACCAGATGTCCTAATAAACACATCTACCATACAGCCTGAAACAAAATGCTAGCAAGAGTACATGGGCAAGAAGGGCCTACGTGCGTTTGTAGGTGCGGCGGGCGGGATGGTTTAAGGCGCCTAAGAAGGGTAGCTGCCCTGCTCTCTCCCCCGTCACCGCGCCGCAAGCCACAGCTAACCGCCAGCTGGAAAGGCCGAGCTTGCCTCACTGCTACCCACAAGGTCTGCCAGCGCCGCCTCTATGGTGGGGAAAGTGAAAGCAAAACCTGCCTTTGAGAGGCGCTCGGGCACTGCGTACTGCCCTTTATGCAAGGTGTCGGCGAGGTCACCGTAAAGCCAGTAGAGGGGGCCCTTGGGAATGGGCAGCAGGAGAAAAGCCCGCTTGTACTGGCGGAGGGCCTCCGATAGCTGACGGGCCGAAACCGGATGCGGCGCACAGACGTTGTGCGGCCCGCTGACAGCTGGATGCGCGAGGGCCCACAGAAGCACTCTGACCACGTCACGGATGTGTATCCAGGAGAAGCCCTGCACACCCGGTGCAAAGTAGGTTCCTATGCCCAACTGGAAGCCCTGTAAGAGCTTAGGCAGGGCGCCACCTTCTCGGGCCAGGACCACACCAAATCGGGCGATAAAAGGCGCGATCGGGGCTTTCAGCGCAGCCGCTTCCCATGCCCGAGCCAGCCCCGCCAGAAAATCCTCCCCCGGGGGACTTTCCTCCGTACAGAGCGTTTGCGAAAGCGTATGGCCATAATAGCCCACGGCCGAGGCACTGATGAAGCGGGGAGGGGTATTCGCCTTCGCCAACCAGGTAGCGAGGGCCTCGGTGCTATCTACGCGGCTGTGCCAGAGGACTTCCTTGTAGGCGGCTGTCCAGCGCTGGCCTGCAATAGAAGCCCCCGCTAANTGCACTACCGCCTGAAATGCATCGGGCTGGAGCGAAGCCGGCATTTCTTTGCCATTCCAGACGGCATAGGTGATCGGGCCGGCGGCTGGTCGAGGCCGCCGCGTGAGAATGGTAACCTCATCTCCCTGAGCTACAAGGGCTTTTGTCAGCGCCTGCCCAATCAGCCCCGTCCCCCCCGTAAGAAGTACCCGCATCAGACTNCCAAACAAAAAACCTCAGAAAAGCCCGACGGGCGCGCCCCGTACNTCCAGCGGAATCCGGATATGCCAAACGGCGTGATTGAGGATATTGCGTAGGCTCCCTGGACTTCGGGCTGGGCCGAAGGCATCTCCCCACAGCGGGAAGTAGATGCCCATCACAAAGCGGTAGCGCCAGCGAATAGCCGTTAGCCCCAAGCTCAGGCTAACCAGCTCGCGGCGGCTTTCTGGGAGATACCCCACATCGCCCCGCAGACGAATGAAGGAGATATTCGGCATGGGCAGCTCCACGTTGGCTGTGAGAAGCTGGCGCGTCAGGAGTGTATCGGTGGGTAGGCGCATGCCGCCTTGGTTTTCGGGGATTTGCCGACTCACAAAGCGCGGCGCACTGAGCCGAAACCGGTCTATAAGTACCTCTTCCCCGAAGGGATCATAGCCGGAGGGCCGCAGATACAGGTAGGGAGCGGCCGAACCGCTGAGATACCCCGCATACGCCCGCGCCCACAAGGCCCACTTGGAAAAGGCCCGCCAAAAGAGCTGCCCTTCCATCTCCAGCCGGAAGTGCCCCTGCCAGTCTACACCGCCCGACATAAAGCTATACCAGGTGAGGATGGCTTCCTCGCGGCGAACCTCCCAGTCTAAGGCTGTATAGGCGGGACGGGCTTGGTTTTCCCACTGGTAGGTGCCGTTTTCGTCCTCGAAGGCGAGCTGGTAGGTACGCAAGCGCCAGGTCTCATGCCAGCCAAAGCGGTCTTGGGGGGCGCGCTTATGCGCTTCTACGCTCACCTTCGTCCGCAAAAGCCCGGAGAAGGCCATCACCCGTCCCCGTAGCTCTATCAGGTACCAGGGTTCCACGGGAAATGCCCGCAACGTTACCCCTGCGCTCCCCCGCAGCGTCCCCCGCAAGAAGCTATACATGGGAAGGAGGTGAAACTCCAACAGCCGCTTGGGGAAAAGGCCGTGGTTGATGAGCAGGCCCGCCAGGAGGCCATCCCGAAAGTTATACCCGAAAAGCGGCGTAAGCCCAATGTCAGTGCGAGAAAGGGCTGGGAGCGTGGCAGGCCCGAGATGGAATCGGGGCCGTTGATAGGTACGGAGGACCCCCCGGGTGAAGTAGAAGTTATTCCCCACACGCCGCTCAAAGAGCGCCTGCTGGGGATTGAGGGCGATGAGGTGCGTCTCGGGCGGCAGAGTTAGGGTGTCAGTAGCCCCCACCGCGAGGAAATGGCTACCCACTAAGCGGCCGGTTTTACTGATCAGGCGGGCTTCCAGGTGCAGGCCCTGCCAGTAGCCATGCGGCTCCTCTACCCGAATAGCATACCGTTCCGCCCCTACTGGCCGCACCTTTAGACGAAAGTCCGGCTCCCGGTCGCTGTAAAGCGCCTTCAAGAAGCGCTCTGCGGGAATGCCCTCCTGCCGCAGGGCCGCTACCCAGTCTTCGGGATAGGGGTGGCGAAAGGCCCAGGTCTGAAAGTAGCGCTGCATCCCCCGGTCAAACTGCGCCTCTCCCGCCGAGGCTTCCAGCGCCCATAAAAGCTCGCCCGTACGCTGATAAACCCCCAGGCCGTAGTTTATCGTGCTATAAAATTCCGAGCTAAGCGAGAGGGGCTGGTCGAGGTTCCAGTGATAGAGCGCCGGCGAGAGCGGATTAGACGGCATCAGGTAACTTAGCTTTCCCAATGGCACGGCCCCACTGGAGAACCCACTGAGGGCGATTTTCAGGCGAGGGGTTTTACCAGTGGTATCTATGCGGGGCTGGTTGGGATTTTGGCCGCCCAACCGCTGCTCGTAGTAGGTGTTGATGCCTTCATCTTGCCAGGGGTGGCGGCGCTCGTTGGAGCCGAGGAGGCCCTGGAACCAGTTGTGGCCGACCTCATGATGGATGACGGTGCGGAGGGAGCTGGTATCCATTTGGCAGCCGCCGATGACGGTGATCATGGGGTATTCCATGCCGCCGCCGGCACCCAGAGCACCCTCGACGGCTGTCGCATGCGCATATGGATAGGGGCCTACCCAAGCGGAAAGGTTTGTGACGGCTTCCACAATATAGCGGGGGGCATTCTTCCAGCTTTTCGCGCAGGCAGGGCGAAAGAGGGCTACGCAAGCCACCCGATGGCCATTCGGTAACGTCACGGTGTCGCTTAGCACCGCATACCGGGGGTCTGCAAACCACGCAAAGTCATGCACGCTATCCTGTACAAAGCGGAGGGTTTTCGGGGGGGCTGTGGAGCTGGTATCCCACGCTGGGGCGGGGCCATTCTCCTGGAGCCAGCGGCGGGTTTCGGCTTCCCGCTGCCGGAGCCAGGCTATCTCAGAATCTGTTTGCAGCACGCCCGTCGCGCCCACCACGTACGTGCTCGGCACGGTGATCTCCACCTCATAGCGCCCCCACTCGCTGTAGAATTCCCCCATGTCTAAATAGGGCAGCGGATGCCACCCCTTCCGGTCATACACCGCCGGCTTGGGATACCACTGCGTGATTTGAAACTGCTGCCCCGCATGCCCGAGGCGAGAAAACGTATTCGGTATCTTCACGCGAAAAGGCGTCTCTATGACTACTTTTCCACCTGGCGGCAGCGGCTCCGGAAAAGGTAGCCAGACGACATCTATCGCCTTTTTGAGAAGATACTGGGAATAGCCCGGTGCCGGTCGGGGGCCTTTTGTAACCGGTAGAGGCTGAGTGGCCACCCCGTTCACCGAAAAACTCAGGCTATCCATATAGCCCCGCTGCGCTGCCTGGGCAAAGTGAAAGGTGCTTTTGCCATTTCGACGCTGCTGGATGGCGTAGGGTGTGTGGCGATTTTTATAGGCGTTGGGCCAGAGGTGAATATAAAGGCCCGGCAGGGTGTCGGGCGAGCGGTTTTCGTATGTGAGGCGGAGGTGTCCGTGGAGGAGAGCTTTTCCGGGGTCGAGTGCTACGCGAATCTGATAACTGACGTGCTGCTGAAAGTATGGTTTCTCGGAGGTTTGGCCAGCGAGAAAAGCCCCCCAGGCCAGCAGCCATGCCGCATGCCGATGGCGCATGAGACAAAGGTAGCGTGGGCGGAGTTCCTGCTTAGGCCCGTTACCCCCACCGCAAAAACCGCAGCCCGCAAAAGCCCTAACTTTGTCTACATGACACGCCGAAACTTCCTCCAATGGTTAGGCCTGATAGGCCTGAGTAGTTTAGGCTTCCCCCGCCGCTATGGAAGTAGCTGGATACCCCCAATCTTAGACAGCGGCCGAACCTACCCCTTCGAGCTGCCCAACCTCCCCTACCCTTATGAGGCCCTCGAACCCTACATTGACACGCAGACCATGAAAGTCCACCACCAAGGCCATCACGCCGCCTACGTCAATAACCTCAACAAAGCCCTTGCCGACCTTCCGGCGTTTCAGGGCTACACTTTGGAAGCGCTTTTGTCAAACCTCCCGCAAATCCCCGAGCCCCAGCGCACGATGGTGCGCAACCATGGGGGGGGCCACTGGAACCACAGCTTTTTTTGGCCGCTGCTCACGCCCAAGCCCCAGGAGCCTTCCCCCGCCCTGCAAAAGCAAATCACTAACCGCTTCGGCAGCTGGGCGGCCTTCCGGGGGCAATTCTTAGATGCCGGTGCGCGGCTCTTCGGCTCCGGCTGGGTCTGGCTTATCCTCACCCAAAAGGGCGAGTTAGAAATCACTACCACCCCTAACCAAGACAACCCCCTTATGCCGGTAGCCCCCCTCCCAGGCAAACCCATCCTCGGCATTGATGTGTGGGAGCATGCCTACTACCTCAAATACCAGAACCGCCGCACGGAATACCTCGCCGCAGTCTGGAATATCATCAGCTGGTCTCAGGTAGAAGCGAACCTCGGATAAATGCGGCGGCTGGGGCTACTCCTGATTATCTTAGGGATTATCGGGCTGGGGAGTGTGTGGATGTACCGGATGTTTATGCGGCCGCCCCAGCACAAAGCCCTCTGGCAAAATATCCCCGCCAGTGCTGCCGTATGGTTTTATACGCCATCGTTTGCCCGAACCTGGAAGAACTTTCGTTCCCATCCGCTGTGGGAGGTCTGGCAGAAAAGTCCCCACTTATCGGAGAGCTTTGCGCAGGCCCGGGCCTGGGATTCCCTCCTGCGGCAGTATCCTACCTTATTTGAATGGCTGGGGGATAGAGGGGTGCTCGTTTCGCTGCATCCTATCGGGCGAAAGTGGGAAGCGCTGTATCTATTAGAGGCGCCCTTCTTAGCGAAGGTAGGCGATTGGCGGGGGGAAATGGCTTCTCTGGCACAGCGCTTTGGCTGGGAGGTCCAGCTCGTGGAAAGAGACGGCTATACCCTCTGGAAGCTCCCGGAAGGCTATCTGGCCCCTGCCGGTGAGATGCTGCTTTTCTCCGAGGAGCCGGCGCTTATTGTCCAGGTTTTGAAAGGGCAGGCGCTGCTCGCCTCGCCCTGGGACTGGTCGCCTTCTGCTTGGGAGGGGCGCCAGCCGATCCTCTACATAGGCTGGCAAGGCGAAAGGCTTGCTGAACTATTTGGCCTCCCCGCCCTGGAAGCCCTTCGGACCCTCACCTGGGGCGAAGGCCGCCTTCACCTCACCGATGAGGGCCTCTCCCTAAAAGGCTACGTCCAGACTGACGACCCGCTCTGGCAATCGCTGAGCCCCCTCCAGCACAACCCACCCGACATTCTGCCCACAGACGCCAGCCTCGTCGCCGCCCTCACCCTCAAAGAGCCCCTCCACTACTACCGCACCCTTCTCCTCCCCCGCTACCAAAAAGAGATAGAAACCGCCGAAAAATGGCTTGGCCTGTCATTTGAGGAAAGCTTCATTCAGCATCTGAGCGGGGATGTAATCCTATCGGCTATACCGCAGCCAATTCTGCTCCTACGCCTTCGGGATGCGCCCGCTTTCTCGCAAAATCTAAATACGTTTCATCGGCGCCTTCGCAGCCGCACCCCCCTGCGAAATCAGCCAGTAGCCTATCGGGGCTACCTCATCCACCACCTCGAAGTAAAGGGGCTCTTTCGCTGGCTCTTCGGAAAGTACTTTGCTAACTGGGATGCGCCCTATCTGGTACAGGTAGGGGACTGGGTGGTCATTGCCCGGCAGCCCGAGCCCCTTCAGGCATTTATACGGGCGACCATCGAGCGGCGTTTTCTCTCCGAAAGACTAAGCTGGTCCAGCCTCCTGTCCCAGGAAAAAATCGCTTTTGGCCTCTATATAGATGCGAGGGCGGTGGAGTGGCTCCCAGCTTTTTTACCAGCTTCTACGATAGCCACCTGGCAAACCGAACTCGCCCCCTGGGAAAGTGGCGCCTTTGCCATAGGGCCTTCAGAGTCGGGGCGGCTTCGCTATGAGCTCCTTCTGCGCTTAGCACCACCCTCCGCTCCACCTCCTCAGCAAACCACCACCCCCGCCCTCTCTCTCCCTACCCCCGACAGAGAAGACAGCCTCCAGGAAGAATACTACCCCAATGGCGTCCTGAAAAAACGCGCCTTCCTCGTCAATAGCCAGTTAGAAGGCGAATACGTAGAATACCACCCAAACGGCCTGATAAAAGTGCAGGGCTACTACGAGCAGGGCAAAAAAGTCGGCATCTGGCGCTATTACGATAAAAAAGGCACCCTCCTCCGGGAAGAGACCTGGAGTGCCGATACTACCCAGTGAAGGGCTGCGGAGCCGCCGCACACCCCACTGGACTTTCCGATTCTATTACCGCAGGGGCGAGCCGGCCTCGGCCGCGAAGCGCTTATAGAGAACTTTATCCAGCCAGCCAGGGGCCAGGTAGTTCAGCCAACGCGCGAGACGGCCCTCCCGCGTGAGAACCAGATACTTCTGGCCGCGGTGCATAGCCCGATAAATGGCCTTAGCTACGGCCTCCGCCGACATAAGCTGGTCCTCTGGTAAGGGACTCTCAGCCTGGAAAGCCCCCGAGGCCGTGAGCGCTTTCTGCCGAATTTCGCTTTTCGTGAAGCCCGGCGCCGCAATAAGCACCTTGACACCGGCCGGTAGCAACTCCACCCGTAGAGACTCTAAAAACCCATTCAGCGCGAACTTAGATGCGCTATACGCGCTCCGCGCAGGCAGGCCCCGAAACCCCGCAATCGACGACACCCCCACAATCCAGCCCTGATTGGCTTTGACCAGGGGCAGAGCGGCCCGGACAGTTCGCACAGCTCCCCAGAAATTCACCTCCATCACCTGACGTAGCACCTCCTCCTGAGCCTCCTCTACCAAGGCCCGCATCGAGATGCCGGCGTTAGCAATAACGGCATGCAGGGTGCCAAAGTGTTTCACGGCGGCTTCGACAGCGGCCACACAGTCGGCTACCTGCGTCACATCGCCTACCACCGGCAAAACCTGCTGGGGATAGCGCGCAGAGAGGACCCTGAGCCGCTCCGCTCGACGCGCGAAGGCTACCACCCCCCACCCCGCCTGCACAAACTGGTGCGTTAGCGCCTCTCCAATCCCTGACGACGCCCCCGTTATCCACACCACCTTCATACCCCGCCTGTCCCACCCTCCTCCTTGTACTTGGAGGGGCACTTCATGAGAATCTTCTCCGCCTCAAAAACCGTATCGCGCATGCTCCCAATCAAGACGACCTTGTGCGCAGTAGCAAAGCCAACCGGCTCCGGGTCTGGATACCGCACCCAGCACACATAGCCTGTCGAGTCCGCCGCCCGAAACCAAAAAGCATCCGCCACCGCATCATAACGCGCCTGCTCCCGCTCCACCCATTCCGCCACGACGTGATAGGTTTTGCCTGGATTAGCCCGAGCGGAGCGAAAGTCCGCATAGACGGACAAATCCTGCCCCACACTGAAAAGCAAAAAGGCTATTAGCACACCCGCCACACCAGCTCCCACGAGGAGTCGCATGCCCAAAGAAACATAAAACGCCCCAATCCAGCGTTTCCACAGAGGGGTTTGTTACCTTTGGCGGGTGAAGTATCGGGTAGTAGCCATAGGGGAAGCGCCTGCTCCCACCTGGGTAAAAGACCGCCTCCCCACCCTACCACAAAAGCCGGAGCCGCGCACGGTTTATCTTCTTATGCGGCCGGAAAAAAACTTCCCCGCTCTCGCGTACGACCCGTCAAAAGCCCCCGAACACCCGGCTTTTTATTACAATCCCACCACCCTTTCCACAGCGCAGATAGAGCTGGCCCACCTACGCTATCGGCATAAGAAAATGCACCGTTCTCGAATGCGCTCGCAGGCATTGGATGAGGCGGCTATCTATTACGTGCTTTTCGACGAAGCAGGATATGTGCGGGATTTCAATGTTACCATAGCCAAAGCTGCCAAAAAGTACTTAGGTAAAGTCGTCTATCGGGGCATGCACTACCGGGAGCTCGTTCTGCCGGAAAATCTAACTGATTTTGAGGCGGACTTCGAAATGGCGCTGGCCGGGGAAAGCATTCGTGTAACGCGTCGTATTCAGGGCCGAATGGGCGACATCGTGATGGCCCCGCTTGCGCAAGGGGGGCGGCGCTCGGTGGTCTATCTGGCGATAGATATCACGGTACATCACCAGCTATTAGAGACCTTTGCCATGCAGCGGGAGATCTCAGAAGTGGTAGCTAATAACCTCTCGGAGGGCATTCTGACCTTTCACCAAGAGAGGGGACTCACTTTTGCCAATACACTCGCCGAGGCTATCCTCGGTCCGGAGATCACCAATACAGCCCTCCTGAGCCACCTTATCACGCACCCCCAGGGTTATCTATCGCTGCGAGACCGCCTCCTCCACTGGGAAACCCGCCCCCTCCCTGAGAACGACCTCTACCTCATCCTTTTGCGAGATATTACGCAACTCTACAATTACGAGCAGGAGAACCAGGTTTTGCGGCAGGCGTGGGAGATAGGGCCTATGGGCATTGCGATCCTCGCCGAGCAAGCTGGGGAGCTTTCTGCCCTCTATATGAATGCGCCCCTTCAGAAATGGTTTCCAGCTTCTTCTTCTGACCTCTGGAGGGTGATGCAAAAGCATCTTTCGCGGGAGGAGCGGCGACGGCTGGCCCAGGCCCTCGCCCATCGTGAGAAAGGGGAGTTTCAGCTGACGGGCGCTTACACTCGGCATGGCTGGTCTCGCCTGCGCATGTACCTGTATCCCTTTTCGCTGGCGCCGTTGGAGGTCTATCCGCCGCAGAGCACGCCACCCGTATGGTCAGGACAGCTGTGGATAGTGATTGTACAGGATGAAACGGTGCTTTATCAGGCGGCCCGGCGGCGGCTGCTTTTGGAGGCTCGTCAGACCCGGCTGATCCTGCAAGCGCAGGAGCAGGAGCGCCAACGTCTCGCCGAGGCCCTCCATGACCAGGTTGGGGGACTGCTTAGCTTCATCCGGATGTCCCTTTCCACCCTCCTTCCAGAGGCCCCTCTTTCCTTCCAGGAAAAGCTCCAGACCCTCCTCCAGCACGTAGACGAGGTCATTCGGTCGGTACGCCTGACGAGCCACCTCCTTATGCCGCCCCTCGTGGAACATTTCAGCCTCCAGAGCGTGGTAGAAGGCTTAGTGCGGCGCTTTGACCAGGCCATACCTACCATGCGGTTCTCCCTCTCTGTGCGTGGAGAAGAGCCCCCCCTCTCCACCCAGCAGAAGCTATCCATCTACCGCATCGTGCAAGAGCTCCTCACCAATGCCCTCAAACATTCCCAGGCCACAAACGTTCAGCTCTGCCTTCGATTCAAAGCCCGACGGCTTACCATAGAAGTGCGCGATAACGGCCGGGGATACAATCCCCGCCACTTACCCGAAGCCGGCATCGGCCTGCAAACCATCTCCGCCCGCCTCAAGCTCCTCAAAGCTACTTACCAGGACCGCTCCGAGCCCGGCAAAGGCTCCCATTTCATCCTGGAAGTGCCCATACGCCGACAAGCCCCAAGCCCCAAAAGGTAGATGCCCCAGCTTGGCCCCCGCCGAATAGCCTAAATCTGTACCTTTGCATCGGCTTATGGACCTGATACTGCCCCAGTTTGGGCTATTTTTCTGGAGCGCGCTGATATTCGGCTTGTTTTTCTTCCTGCTTCGGAAGTACGCCTGGAAGCCTATCCTGAGCGCCCTCCAAGAACGTGAAAACAAAATCGCAGAGGCCCTTGCCGCTGCCCAGAAGGCCCAGGCCCAGATTGAGGCCCTCCGGAAAGAGCAGGAGCAAATACGGGTAGCTGCCGCCCAAGAGCAGCAACGTATCCTCGCCGAAGCCCAAAAAATGCGGGACGAAATCCTGGAAAACGCTCGCAAAGAAGCCCAGAGACAAGCCCAGGCTATCATTGCCCTCGCTTATCAGGAGGTAGAGCGCCAGCGTGACCGCCTGATGACCGAAATGCGCACCCAAACCGCCAAACTCGCCTTAGAGATAGCCCAGAAAATCCTCCAAGACCACCTCCAGGACCGGGAAAAAGCCGAAGCCTTCGCCCTAAAAATGGCTAATGAACTGCGCTTGAACTGATATGAGCCCCCGTGTCGTCGCCCAACGTTACGCCCAGGCCCTCTTTGACCTCAGCCAGCGCCAGAATAACCTGGAAGAAATCGTCACCCAGGTCGAAGCTCTTCTCAACCTATACCGGGAAAGCCGCCTTTTGCGAAACATTTTAGAAACGCCCATCTATACCGGCTCCCGGAAAATCGCCTGGCTTCGCCCCCCTTTCGAAAAAACCCTCCATCCCCTACTCTGGAACTTCCTCCTGCTGCTGATTCGGCGGCGCCGGGAATTCCTCCTCAATGAAACCTGCGAGGCTTTTCTCGTCATTTACGACGAGCAGAAAAAGCGGGTTCGGGCTACCATTCGCACCGCCCACCCCCTCTCCCCGTCTCTCAAAGAAACCCTTGCCCAAAAGCTCCAGAAAGCCCTATCGGCCAACGAAGTTATCCTCACCGAAGCGGTGCAGCCTGCCCTCATAGGTGGCTTCGTCCTGGAAGTGGGCACCCGCGTCGCAGACATGAGCGTACGCGGCCAACTGCATGAAATCGAAAAGAACCTACTCTCAAACTGATATGGCCAGCATTACCGAACTGAGACCGGATGAAATCACGCGAATTTTAGAGCAGCAGCTTGCCGGCACGCTCACCAGCAAAGAGCTGGAAGATACCGGCGTCGTCCTGCAAGTGGGGGACGGAATCGCTCGCATCTATGGCCTGACCGAGGTGCAGGCCGGTGAACTGATAGAGTTTGAAAGCGGCGAGCGCGGCATCGTGCTCAACCTGGAAGAAGATAACGTCGGCGCCGTCGTCATGGGGCGCACCGAAAACATCCACGAGGGGGACCGCGTAAAACGCCTCTATCGGGTCGCCTCTATCCAGGTAAGCGAGAAGATGCTTGGGCGGGTGATCAACCCCTTAGGGCAGCCCCTGGATGGGAAAGGCCCTATTGAAGGCCCCTTTTATGAGTCGCCCTACGAGCGGAAGGCCCCGGGGGTGATTTTCCGCCAACCCGTGAACCAGCCCCTCCAAACCGGGATCAAGGCCATTGACGCTATGATCCCCATCGGACGGGGACAGCGGGAGCTGATCATCGGTGACCGCTCCACCGGCAAAACCGCCATCGCCATAGACACCATCATCAACCAGCGGGAAAACTATGAGCGGGGCGAGCCGGTCTATTGTATTTATGTAGCTTGTGGGCAAAAGGCTTCCACGATCGCTCAGATCGTCAGCACCTTAGAAAAATACGGCGCTATGCCTTACACGATCGTGGTGGCGGCTGCGGCAGCGGACCCGGCGCCGCTGATCTTTCTCGCGCCTTATGCGGGTGCCGCTATCGGAGAATACTTCCGTGATAGTGGTCGCCACGCCCTCATCATCTATGATGACCTCTCCAAGCAAGCAGCCGCTTATCGGGAAGTCTCTCTCCTCCTGCGCCGGCCCCCAGGCCGGGAAGCCTACCCCGGCGATATCTTCTACCTGCACTCCCGCCTCCTCGAACGCGCCGCTAAAATCATCAGCAGCGACACCGTCGCAGCGCAAATGAACAACCTCCCGGAAAGCTTCCGCCCCATCGTCAAGGGCGGCGGCTCCCTCACCGCCCTCCCCATCATCGAAACGCAGGCCGGGGACGTCGCCGCTTACATCCCTACCAACGTCATCTCCATCACCGACGGGCAGATATATTTAGAACCGAACCTCTTCAACGCCGGCGTACGCCCCGCTATCAACGTGGGCATCTCCGTTTCCCGGGTAGGAGGCGCCGCCCAGATTAAGCCCATGAAACGGGTCGCTGGCCGCCTCAAACTGGAACTCGCCCAGTATCGGGAGCTGGAAGCCTTCGCCAAGTTCGGCTCTGACCTGGACCCCACTACCATGCGGCAGATCGAACGCGGCCGTCGCCTCGTGGAACTGCTCAAACAGCCCCAGTATCAAACCATGAAGGTCGAACACCAAGTGGCTGTGATCTTTGCTGGTACCCGGGGCTTGCTGGATAAGCTCCCCGTCGATAAAGTCCGGCTCTTTGAGCAGCAGTATGTCCAGTTTCTGGAAGCGGGGCACCGCCCCCTCCTGGATAAAATCCGGGCAGGCCAGCTCGACGAAGCCATGGAGGCCGAACTGGAACGCGCCGCCAAACAGGTCCTGGCTGGACTCGGCGTAACCGCATAACCTATGTCTTCCGGTGCGCTAAAAGAGCTGCGGGGGCGGATACGCAGCGTCATTTCTATTCAGCAGACCACCCGCGCCATGCGCATGATCTCGGCGGTCAAGCTCCGCCGAGCCCAGGATCGGCTGCAGCGTCTGCGCCCCTACGGCGAAGCCGCCCAGACCTTCCTCCATACCCTCTTTGCCCACCTGGAAGAGCCCCATCCCTACCAGCTCTCCCCTAACGCCCCCAGAGCGCTCTATGTGATACTCTCATCCAGCCGGGGGCTATGCGGTGCCTTCAATAGTGGGCTGGTTCGGTGGCTCCTCCCGCAGCTCCCCGCCCCCCAGGAGGCCGAGCTGCTGATTTTGGGCAAGAAAGCCTACGAGATGCTGCGCCGCACCGCTTACCCGCATGCATTTGAGGACCTTTTCGGGAGCAAAGACATCCCTTTCTCGGCCGTGAGCGAGGTAGCCAGCCGCCTCCTATCTGCTTTCCAGAAGGGCGAGTACCGCGCCATAGTCCTGGTGTACAACCGCTTCAAGGGCATTGGGCGCAGCCTCCCCACTATGGAGACCCTTTTGCCGCTGCCGGCTTCGCCCGCTGAGCCGCCCAAACCCTGGCTCTTTGAGCCGGCCCTCCCGGAGCTGATAGAGACGTTCGTCCCGGCCTACGTGGAGGCAGTGCTCCTGCGGGCCGTGCAGGAATCCGTAACCGCCGAGCACGCGGCCCGGATGGTCGCCATGCAGGCCGCTACGGACAACGCCGAAGAGCTTCTGCGGAATCTCCGCCTCGCCTATAACAAAGCTCGCCAGGCCTCCATCACTAAGGAGCT
>JGI24185J35167_1000631_pt1 | contig 15679 bp, 18 predicted proteins | sample YNPBryunderm2012_FD_35167 | JGI IMG/M metagenome (IMG submission 35167) | reverse complement strand
ACTAGCCATACGTTCAAAAGAAGCACTACTTAATAAATCTTCTTCAAGTCTAAGTCTACCTTTAAATCCTTCTGGCCGGTTTTGTTTGTTTAAAGCTTTAGCTCTATCCAAAGTTGTCCCTAATTGTTCTATTAAAAATTGGCGAAATTCTGAAAAATAGTCTTTAGGTAGAGCATGAGTGCTTGAAAACGTATCTACTATTCTTTCAGCTAAATGTGATACATTTTTTTGAAGGTCTTCAAAACTAACTTCCACTCCTGTTTTTAGAAAGTTATTAAACTTAGTAACAACTTCTCTTAAAGGTTGTATAACTCTTATTGGATCAACGTTTTTTTCTGTATCTTTAAGAAGTTGTTCAATACTAGTATTTTTTAAGGCTGAATAAGTTTCTAAAAATTTTTCTTTAGTAAGAGTATCTATTGCTTTAGAAAAATTTATTTGAGCATTTTTTAAATCTAAAAAAGTTGCCTCAGGATTAAGACTTAAAATATCTAATTCTACTTTACTGAAAACATCTTTTATTTGTTTATTACCTATAAGGGAGCGTCCAAGATCTGTACTAACTACAAATGAAAAAAGTGCCTTTTTCAAAAAGAGAAATAAAATATCAAAAATACTAGTAGCTTTATATTGGAAATCTCTTACTGAATCTACTAAATTCATAAAAGCATCTTTTCCAGACTCTACAAAAAATTCAAATAATCCTCCTATTGCTGAAAAAACTACATCATTTAATAATTCACTCTTTAGCTTATTTATTTCAGATTTTACCATTCTCCAAGTTTTAAAGATTTCTAAAATCACTTCAGCAAATTGCTTCAATACGTCAGGATTAGCACGGATAAAATCTGCAAGAGTTCTAAAAAATCTTCTTATTCCTTCTAGAATTTTTGGAATAGCTGTTTTAGAGTAGCTAAAATTTTAGGAAGTATTACTTGAAGAGCTTTTATAATTCTCATTAATAAAGTAGGTAATAAGCCTGCTGCTGTAGTTAGTAATTTAGCAAATCCATCTACAATAGAAGTTATTAATCGTCCATCTTCTAAAACATTAGCTATAGCATTTAATAAACTCTCTATAGCTGAAGTTAATCCAGTAAGTAAAGCTGGAAATACTTTAGTAGTTACTACTGAAATTAAAAGACTAAGAGAATTAACTAATCTAGTTATTAAAGTAGGTAAAGTTTCTGAAAAGAATCTTGTTAAAAATTCTGTAACTTTATTAATTAATTTAGTAAATCCTTCTGATTGAAGAAAATTCAATAATTTATCAAATAATCCTCCTAAAATAAGTAAAATTTTATCGACTAAATCAAATAACATATTTATAATTTTTGTAAATATATCAGGAAGTACATCAATTATTTTAATAGCTATATTAGGAAGAACTTGAGCTACAGTATCAAATAATTTTTCAAAAGCATCAAGTAAAGTATCTATTATAGAAGTATCTCCTAATATTTGAGAAATTGTNTCTATAATAGCCTTAATAATTTGATCCGCTGCTTGTACTAAGGTTTCAAAAATTGAAATAAAAGCATTTAATATAGCTTGTAAATTCTCTTTAGTAAATAACATTTTTATAGCATCTAAAAGAGCATTTACTACTAAAACAGCTCCTTTAGCTAATTCTTTTACTAATATAGGTAATTGTACTGTTAAAATTTCTACTAAAGCTTTTATTACTTCAGGTAAAGCTTCTCTTAGAGCTTTAACTATTAAAGGTATTCCTTTTTGAACAAAATATAATAGAGAATTAGCTACTGTAATAATGAATTTAGGTGCATATACTTGAATAACTTTAATAATCCATAAAGCAAACGTTACTAAAGCTTTAGTTATTACAGGTATAGCTCTAATTACTAAATTCATTATTATTTCAGCTACAGTGAAAGCCATATCNAAAATAGACCTAATCAATCCTTCTCCAAATAAAGAAAATACTAAAATTAAGCCTAAAACTCCTTTAAGGAATCCCATTGATATATCAGAAATTTTTCTATATAATTCCGTAAAAGAATCTTTTAAGAAAAGAAAAAATTTAAAAAAGGCTTTTTTAGCTAATAAAAAGGCTCCTTTTAATAAATCAAAAGTAAGCTCATAAGAAAATTTATAAAGATTTAAAAATTGTTTAAAAGAAGCATATAATAATCCTAAAGGAACAGCTACATNCNAAGCTAAGGCAGAGGTAATAATAGCAGAAATTCTAGAAATAGTCTCTTCAGAAAGGCCTGTCCATCCTAATAAAAATTTTAATACATTAGTAGTTAAGGTATGTAAAATATTAGTAGTTAGAGCCATAGAAGCTATAAAATCTTTCTTAAAAGCTTTAGCTAATTTTTCAGTTTTTAGTAAAAATTTTTTATAAAAAGAAGCATCTCCTTTTATAGTTTTTTCTAAATTTTCTATAGCTATTATTGCTTTTCCTTTTTTAAAATAATCTTGAACCTTTTTATCTGAAAAAATATTCGAAATAGGATCTAGCTTTTCTGACATTTGGTCTAATGCATCTGGAGATACTATAGGAAATATTAAACCTCCTTCTTCTGGCATAAACTATACTCCTTTTTATCTTAAAGTAGAAAATAAATGTCTATAGTAAACTAAAAAATTCCTTAAATTATTATATGAACCACTTCTTAAAAGTTGAGAAATTTTAGTTTCATATTCTTCATAAGAAACTTTAGATATAAGCTCTTCTACAAAATAAAATTTTTCTTCTTCAACCTCTTCAGTTGGAATATCTTGTTCTATTCTAGATATGGTATCCATTATTGTATTGATCTAAAGAAGTAGGTTGTTCATCAATTTCAATAGCTTCATTTCTTTCAGAAGCTATTGGAGAATAAAATTCTACAAAAGCTTTATCAAAATACCCAAAAACTGATAAAACTTGATTATATAAAAAAGTTTTTAATAATCCTTTTTCTTTTAATTCTTTGAAAAGAGAATAAATTTCTTCAGCCTTCCTTTTATTTTTTTCATCAAGCAATGGAGAAGACCTACTTTTCAATATAAATAGTAAATTATTTAAATGATTAGCTACTAAAGCTAAAGATCTTTGGCTTAAAAGTTTTTTAGCAGATTCTCCTGTAGAAGAAATATTAGTAAATTCTTTATGAACATTAAGCAAATCTTTTAAAGAGGAAGAAGAAAGATGTTTTAAAAAGAAGGCTGATAAAGTAGTAGAATGAGTAATATTTTTATCCTCTATATTAAAACCTTCTTTAAAAAATTTCAAAAGCTTTTCTATATATTTTAAATATAATCCATTTTTATAAAAATTTTCTCTTGTTAAGCTAATAATTTCATTTAGAGTATTCTCATTTAAATCTTCATTTTTGAGAAGATCTAAAAGATTTCTATAAGCTTGACCTTTTCCAGCAGCATTTCTTATAACATTTTCTACTTCACCTAAATTAGTAAATACATCAAAAATATATTGACCTGAAACTTTAGAAGTAGAAATAGCAGAACTAGCTAAATCAGAAGCTAAAAATTTATTATTAGAATTTATAAAAATATTTTTAATATCATCACGTAATTTTTTGAAAAAGTCTGATAAATTAGAATTTTTTTCTTTAAGATTTTCTAAACTAGTTAAATTGATATAGATATCATTTACTAAAATATATTCTAATAAATGTTCTGAAGGATTAGGATCTTCTATATCAAATAATTGTTTAACAAATTGAGAAATAAAATCATTTGGCTTAAATTTTAAATTATAAACTTCTGGTCTATAATAATGATTAAGAATTAAGTCTAAATGACCCATAGAAAATAGCTTTATATAAAAATTATTTGGATATTTCAGTCTTAAAACTGAAGCTATTGAAGCGGCTAAATCTCTAGAAGTAGATAATCTCTTTCCAATTCTAGATTTATCTTCAGTTTCTAAATTAATATCAAAAATTATTGAAGAAGCTTTAGGATCTGGATATACAGGAACCTTTATAGATCTATCTATAAGAGCTCTAGGTAATTGTTTTAAAGCTTCTCCACCTTCTTCTTTAGAAGTAGTAGCTGGGTTAGCCGCTGCTACAACTATTGTATCAGGATGAAGAGTAAGACCATTGGTAGGTATTTTTCTATCTAAGAATAAAGATAAAGACGTGTTTAAAATAGTATAATCTGAAGCTCTATTAATCTCATCAAGAAATAAAATACATGGAACACTAGAAGCAAATACTAAAGAGGAATTTACTGAATAAGTAGTAGCACTAGGCATACTCTCATGAGTATAAAGAATACTATTTTCTACTAATTGTAAATCTTTATCTTCGATATTAGTTTTGTCTTTACTTAAAAGATTTTTACCTAAAGATCTTATAAGCATTGCTATAGATCTTAATATAAAATCATCTAAAAATACTGATAGGCCTTCACTTTTTAAGAATTGTATAAAATCTTTATATTGTTCGAAAGTAGTAATATTTTCTTCTAAAAAAGAATTAAACTTTTCTAAAAATTCATAATAAATAGGAGTTAAATCATTAGATTTAGAAGAAGATAACCATACTAAATAATCCTTAAGCTCTATAGGAAAAGTTAAATCATTAGATTTAGAAGAAGATAACCATACTAAATAATCCTTAAGCTCTCTAGGAAAAGTTCCTCTATATTTATCAGATAGTTTTTCTAAAAAATTAGCTAAAAAAATTTCAGCAGGTTTTGAGACATTTGAAATAGGATATCCTATAATATCAAAAACAGTTAAAGAAGGAACTCTAAAATCTAAAAAGGAATGATTTTTAAAAGATCTAAATGTTAAAGCTTTTACAGTTGAAGATTTACCTCCACCAGGATCTGAATATAATAAAATAGGATATTTTACATCCGAAGCTAAAAAGGTCTTTAATAAAAAGTCTAAATAATCATTTAATAAAGAACTATCAATAGTAAGAAAGGAAGCTTCATTTTCAATACTAGGTCTATTTGTAGTTTGATTTTCTGCCATAATTATTAATCCTCCTTTTTATAATAAGGAAACTTTTTCATTTTCTTTATTAGCTTCTTGGCTTTTTTGTTCAGTAGGATTTGAATTAGAAATAGATCTTCTAAGACCATTTACTATTTCTCTTACTTCTTGTTGTTCTAATTGATCTAAAGGAACTCCTGTTAATAAGCTTTTCAAAATTAAATATCTTTTAACAGAATCATCATTAATTACTACTTCTTTAAATAAATCATTATTTTTTAGAGAATTTTGTAATTGATTAAAAGCTGGAAATTCTACATTAATATTATTAGATAATCCTGAATCTAACTTTAGAGCATCTGAATTATCCAAAATATTTTTAGCTCTAGACCCAAATAAAGTATTTAAAGCCTTTTGTATGTTATTTTTTAAATCAGTTTCATCTCTAGAAGAGAAAACTTCTTTAGAATAATGTAAAATAACAGTTCTTAATAAAAATCTTCCAGCTGGAGTTTTTAAAAAATTTACTATAGCTCCTCCGACTCTGGCTAAAACTGAACCAATTTTACTTAATCCTGCAATAACAGCAGCTAAATTTTCTTTAAGATAAAAATTTTTATATAAAACAATTCTTCTTTCGAGCTCTTCTACAGTAGGTAATTCATTATATTGCTCTTTATATTCTTTTAATATTTGTATTATGACTTTAGGCTTTACTTCGAAATAATCAGCCATTTTATAAAGATCTACTTTTACTTTCATCTTAATTTAATATAGTATTTAAATCAGTTACAATTTGTATTCCATTAGTTTTAGCAAAATCTACTTTCCTAGAAGTAGGATTTTCTCCTACTAACAAAATATTAGTATTTTTAGATAAGTTAAGGACTTTACCTCCATTCTCTTCTATTAATTTTATAATTTCCTTTCTTGGAATGGAGAATTTTCCTGTAATAGAAATATTTAATCCAGCTAATTTATTAGATTTTTTAGAAGGCTCTTTAAAGCTATAAGATTTTATAAAATCTAAAATGTAAGNATTTCTATTAAAAAATTCTACAATATTTGAAGCTGTAATAGGTCCTACATTTGGAATTGTTATTAACTTATTAGTATCTTGCAATATTTCTATTAAATGTTCTTTAGATTTAGCTATAGATAATATTACTTTTATAGTTTTAGTAGAACAATTATCTATTCCTAAAGCCACTAAAAACGTCTCTAAAGTTAAATTATTTCTAATAGATTCTAGTTCTTTCTTTATTTTATTTAAAAATTTAGTATCTTCAAAATGCTTATCAATATATAAAGCATCTAAATAAGAATTTATGTATTTAGAATATTTTTCAAAAGTTTTAATACCTAAATGTTTAATTCCTAAAGCTCTAAGAAAATTAAAATACTTTACATAATTTCTTCCTATACAATTAGGATTTTTACAAAATAAATGTACTCCTTCTTGAACTAATTTAGAGTTACAATATCTACATCTATTAGGAAAAACTAAAGTATCTGAAGGACTAATTATTTTATCTATATAAGGAATAATTTCTCCATGTTTTGAAACTGTAACTTTAGAACCTTTTCCTACTCTATTTAATTTTACAAATTCATAATTAAATAAAGTTACTTTTTCTACTAAAGAACCATTTAGCTCTATAGGTTTTAAAATAGCTATTGGAGAGTATTTTCCACTTTTAGTTATATTCCATTTTACGTCTATAACTTCTGTTTCTTTAGAAAGAGATTTAAATTTAAAAGCTATAATGTATTTTGGTTCTTCAGTAAATAGTCCTTTCTTTTTAGCTTCTATAATATCATTTTCTCTTAAAATAATTCCATCAGAAGGATATTCAGAAATAAAAGAAGAATAATAATTTGATAACATATTTTCTGAAATTTCTTTTTGAATATAAGTAGGAGCTATTTTAAAATTTAAACTTTTTGCTATAAGCAAATTATCTAAAAGACTTCTATTTTCATCAAAATAAGCTTCAAATACTAGGAAATCTATATACTTTAGCAATTCTGGATTATTATATTTAGATTTTATATTTCCTACAACAAATGATCTTGGTAAAGAATATTCTTCTTTAAATTGTAAGTAATTCTTAATAGAAATTACTAATTCTCCTTTTATTATAGCTCTTTCAAAATTTATTTTTTGAGGTAAGAATTTAGAATATTCTATAATAGATTCTCCATAAATACCATTTCCTCTAGTCAAAAAATGCTTTAAAGTATAATTTTCATAATAAGCTATAGCTGTCATTCCATCTAATTTTGGTTGTACTAAAACTTCTTTAAAAGAAGAAATAAATTCTAGTAGATCATCTATATTATATGTTTTAGCTACAGAAGTTTGAGGATACCAATGCTTTACCTTATTTTCAGAATAAACATCTTCATTTACTTCTTCTTGAGGATTATAAAGCTCGTCGTATTGTGAGTCAGTAATAAGGATTTCTCCTGTCTCATAATATACTTTATCTATAGTTTTTTTATCCATATTTACCTCCTATAATTTTTAGTCTCTTATTAAAAATGAATATGAATACTCTTTAGCTTCGAAAGCTTCCTTTAAAAATTGAATAACTGGTTCTGATTCAAAATCTTTACAAGAAAATACATCAAAAAAAATTTTATTAGTTTTTTCTACAAAATGTGCTATTATGTTGCTTGTTTCTATTAATTGAACAGCTGTATATCCTTTTACATCTTCACTTTCTCCAAAATGTTCTAAAATACAATCTCCATACCTTTTCATTTTTATTAAGTCACATAATTGTATAATTGTATTCTTTATAAATTCACCATCTTTTAATTTTTCAGGATTACATTCATATAGATTTAGAACTAAATGGTATCCAAATACCTTATACATTTTTACTAATCTCCTAAGTAGAAATAAAAGCTTTTAAAATTTTAAACAAAGTAGGTAATATAAGGTTTATTAAAAGCCCTATAACAAATCCAGCTCCAAAAGCATAAATTAAATTTCTTAATCTATTAAAATTATTATCAGAACATTCTTTTAATTCTTTTTGAAGTCTTTCATTTTCCTTAATTATAAAAGAATAATTTTCTAAAGTTTTCTCAGTAAGATCTAATTTATTGATAAGCTCTTCTATTTCTTTAGAAGAGATAGAAGAAGGATTCTTTCTCTTTTCAATTAAAACTTCCTTTATTATTTTAATTTCTTTTTGCTCATTTTTTATATAATCATCTAATTGTTTTATTTTAGGATTTTTTATTACTTCATTAGTACAAGCTAAAAATATTAATAAAAGAAATAAACTTATTTTTTTCATGTATCCTCCTTATAATAAAAATAGTAAGAGAGATTAAAACAATCTCTCTTACTATTTCGTTTCTAGAATTAATCTTAGTAGATTATATCTGAACCTTCATAATAACTTTTGATTAGTAAATTAGCATTTACTCCAGCCACAATTTAAGCATTTTAGGCATCCTTCTTCATAAGTAAGATGATGCGTACATATTGGACAGGTTAGTCTTGAATTTGAATGATTAGGTATGTAATTAGAGAGTAATTTTCTTATAAAATGTACTACTGATTTTATATCGGAAGGCACTTCATTTAGTACATCTACAATATCAATTATTGGTACATTATGTCTTAATAACAATCCTAAAACTCTAGCTATTTTTATTATATTAGGTTGATGTTTAGATTTTTCTCTATTAGAAATAATATGCTTTTCTAAAATTCCTGATCTATAAGCTAGAGATTCTAAAGCTAAAATAATTTCCTCAGTCACATCAGATTTTTCTGGAGTATTAGAAGTAATAAATATAGCGAAAGGTCTTTCTCTTAAAGTTTTTAGAAAAGCTAAAATTATATAGTATTTAGATTTACCATCTCTAAAGATATGGCCTTCAGCTAAGAAATTATCCTCTAATTTTGTAGGAATATCTTCTATAGTAGATTTAGAGTTCTTTAATAACTTAGCAAATTCTGTTTCTTCTACTTCTGTTTTAGAGTCTTCAGATTCTAAAACAGCAGTCATACTTCCTTCTCTATAAGAAGTTAGGCCTTTTATTGAAGCTGAATAATAAGCTTTTAAGTATAAATTTTTAAAATCTTCAAAAGGATAATTTGAAGGAATATTTACAGTCTTAGAGATAGCGCTATCTACGTATTTAGAAGCTACTTCTAAAATCTTAATATGGTCATGAATAGTTAAGTCTTTTACTTCTACAAAATTTTCAGATTCTCCATATTTTTCTTTAGCTAATAAGTAGCCTTGATCTTTTAAATGAACAATTCTTCTTAGTCCAGAAGATTTAGAGTATTCATATTCTTTTCCTTCTATAGTAGCTACTAAAACTTCTTCATCTCCTTTCTTAACTTTTTTGAAATGTTCATTTTCAGTAAAATCTTTAGGAATTTTATATCCTTTTTCTTCTAAAGAATAAACTTCAGATAAAGGAACTATAAAATATCTTTTATAGGATTTCATAAAAACAGGCTCTATACCTCCAGAAACTATTCCAGCTAATATAGAGGTATTTCCAGTAGGAGCTACTGTCGATCTATGAGAATTTCTCATGTGACCTATAGATTCTATATATTTTTTAAAGGAAGAATCTAAAGATAAGTTTTTCCACCATTTAGTAGAAAAATATTTTTCTTTATCAAATAATGGAAAATCACCTTTTTCTTTGCCTAATAAAGCTGAAGTCTCTAATTCTATTTTACATTTTTCTCTAAAAATTTCTTCTGTAAGATTTATAGAATCAGAATCTCCATACTTATAATTAAATAAGTAAAATAAAGATCCTAATCCCATTATTCCTAAACCTACTCTTCTTTTCTTTAGCGTATTTTCTCTTATAGAAGGAATAGGATAAGGAGATAAATCAATTACATTATCTAAAAATCTTATAGCTAATCCAGTTACAAATCTAAATCTATCAAAATCAAAAGTACCATCTTTATAGAATTTAACTAAATTAATAGCTCCTAAATTACAAGAATCAGCTTCTCCTAAAGGTTGTTCTCCACAAGGATTTGTTTGTCTAATAACTTCAGCGTATGAAATTGGATTTAAATCATTTATTTTATCTAAAAATACTACTCCAGGCTCATTTCTATTATAAGTAGATTCCATTATTAAATTCCATATATAAGAAGCTTTATGTTTTTCATAAACTATGGTTGGTAAACCTTGCTTTTTCCAATCTTCTAAAATACCATTCCATTTAGAAATATATTCAGGATGAGAAGTATCAGGAAATTCTAAATACCAATAATCATCCTTAGATAAAGCTTCCATAAATTCTTTAGTAATTCCTACAGAAATATTAAAATATTGTAAGTAATGGTCTTTACTGTTTTTAGCTTGTATAAAATCTATAATATCTGGATGCCATACATCTAAGATAGCCATCATAGCTCCTTTTCTAGGTCTCTTTTTATAGAATACGTCTACTTGTCCTCTAGGATAAGGAGCTCCTAAAGTAATTATTTCAGAAGATTTATTCCATAATTCCATATATTTTACTACACCAGGATGTAATCCTCTACTTCCTTTAATTAAAGAACCTTTAGGTCTTATAAAAGAGAAATTTGTACCATAACCACCTTCAGAAGCTAATATTAGCATTTGAGCTTTTAAAGATTCAGCTATACCTATTATACTATCTACATTATAAGAAGTAAGATTTGGTAGATTATAGGTAAAACAATTCATATAAGTATTAGTAGTTTCTGTTCCAGCATTAGAAATTATTCTTCCTCCAGGAACGAATTCATAATTAGATAAAATCTCATAGAATTTTTCTTCATAATAAGCTTGATTTTTTTCCTCTATTGAAGAAACAGATTTAGCTAATCTTTTAGCTGTATCTAAATAAGATTTTTCATCTTCATATTTGTAATTGATATTCCAAACTTCCTCTTGGAAAAGAGAATTTTCGCCTAACTGTTGCTCTATTATTTTGGTATCCATTGAAACTCCTCCTAAAGAAAATTATTTAGATTGAGAAGTTTTAGGTTTAGACGGAGCTACTTTCGAAAATTGTTTAGCATTTCCGCCTTTAGACTCAATTACTTGTGTTTTATTAGTAACAGCTGTATGTCCACTAAATTTAGTGTTAGAATCTGTTACATAAGTTTTTAAAATACTCATACATATCCTCCTTTATGATATATTAATAGTAGGACTATTTTAAAAAATGAGACAAGAATGTAAATAAAATTATCAAAATTGTGTTTAAAATTGTAAAAAAATTGATAAGAAATTTTATTTTAGCTTCAGAATTTTTAATTTCTGAAAGTATTTCTTTTATAGAATTTAAAGTATTAAGCATTTGGTCAAATTTCCTATCTAAATTTAAAAGATTTTCATTATTGTTAGAAAGACTTCTTTCTAAATCTTTTATTTGAGAAGAAAGTTCAGAAATATCTTTTGACTTAGCGAAAGTATCTTGTAAAGACATTTGAGTATCTACTAAGTTTAGAAGTTTTACTACTAATTCTCTAAGTAGAGAACTATGTTCTTTACTTTTCTGAACCATTAGTCTCTTCCGTTAAAAGATATTTTAATAAAATAGTTCTTAAAGACAAATTAAAAATATAAAATTTTAAAGAATTTTTCTTACAAGGAATTTTTATGTAATATGTAGTATTAGTTTTTTTATCATAAAAAAAATAATTTCCTGTTCTAGTATTTTGAATTAATAAATAAGTTCCATTAATTGGAACTAAATGAAGATTTTTTTCAAAATTACAATTTTCTACTCTTTTTCTTAAAAGATTACAAAAATCAAAATTTTTTAAGATTTTGACCTTAAAACCTTCTTTTATTAAATTCTCCACTACGGCCATAGCCAAACCTTCTTAATTTTTATTTTAAATTCACTTGCATAAAAAAGTAAAAGAGAACCAAATACATTAGAAATTACATTATGGAAAATAGCATTACAACGAACTAATCTTATTATAAGAGTATATAAAAGAAATATGAATAACCAAACAAAAAAAATTTTATAATTTGATTTTATATAAATATAAATTATATAAAAAATTAAAAAAAATTTTATTAGAAAGTACGAATAATAAGCAAACTTTGTAAAAAGAGCTAGAAAAGAAAAAAGAAAAATTCCAGAAAGAAAATATGTATGTTTAGTAGATACATAAAAAATTGAAGAAATCAAAATACAATAAACCCATGCAGGAGCAAAAGCCAAATAATTTAAAGAACTATATTCAGCAATTACTCCTACAAAAGATAAAATTAAAGCTAAAAAGGTTATTATAAAATATAAAGTCATCCTTAAATGGATAAAATAATATAACATTTTATAAGAAAAATATAAAAAAGCTAAGAAAAAGATTACATACGAAGTAATTAATATTAATTCCATATTTAATTACTATAGTAATTTTAAGAAAAATAAAATTCTTTAGAAATACATAAAAATTCCAAATAATGAAAAATATTTTCTAAAAATCTTTGAAGTCTAGATTCTTCCTGTTTGTTAGAAGGAAAAATAGTTTCTATCTTTTGAAAATCTTTACATAAGATAAAGATTTCTTCTAAAATAGAAGAGTTGTTTAGAGGAATAATATAAGATATTACTAATCCATCATCTGACTTTAAATAAATTTTAGCAACTAATCTAGAAATATCTATTTCTAAAGAAGGAAGAGCTACAGAAAATAATTTTATTCTTATAAAATTAGGTTCCTTAATTATATCTTTATATGGTAGAGAGACAGAATAACCATCTATATAGATTACTTTATTACAAGTATCTACATCTAAAGATAAATTTTTAGAAATAAAAACTCTCATTTAAAAATAAATAGTAATTTAAAGTAATTCTCTTTTTACCTGTTTGAGATATTTTTTGTTTAGATATTTATTATTTATACCTACATTATAGCAGCTTATTGTTTTATAGATACTTATATTTATATAAACATTCGTTTAATATTTTGCAACCATACTTTATATTAGTAGGTATATTAAATAAAGATTTTGGATTTTTAGAATGAAAACCCATTACTTGCATTAAGCCATAAGCTCTATGATATTCATAAACATATTTATTATTTCTAATTAATCTTACTACTAATTTTCCTAAAGCTCTTGGATTTCCTGAACTTTCTACTTGAATAATAGCAAAAGTAAGAAGTACTGGCACTTTACAATATTTTTTAGAATTTTCATAAATTAAATCTGAATACCATTTATATTTTTTTTGTAAAAATTTTTTTTCAAAAGAATTTTCTAAGGAAAATGAAAGAAAAAAGAAATAATATAAGCAATTTTTTCATAAAATTCCTCTTAAATTTTTGTAAAAGGTAATTGATACTTCTTAAATGACAATTTATTTAAGGTACCTCTAGATGTAAAAACAATTATTGGATTTTTTGATTGAAAAAATTCTATATATTTATTTATTTGAGAAACATCAAAATCTTGCTTACAAGTATAATAATCTAAAGATACATATTTCTTTTCTGGCCAAGTATGGAAAGAAAAATGACTTTCAGCTAAAAAATAAATAGCGGAAAGGCCTTGAGGTTCGAATTTATGATATTCATATTTTAGAATATTAGCTAAGTCCTCTTCTACTAAATATTTATAAATAATTTCTACTATGTTTGGATTATCTAAATCAGCTTCACATTCGTATAAATCAGCTATTATATGAGTTCCTTTCATTTTCTTCCTTTAGATCCTCCTCTTTTAAAATATTAGTTAAATGAAAATATAAATTTTTTATATGTTCTTTTGTTAGCTTTATTTTTAATTTAGGATTAGTTTGTTCTACTATAAAATAATCATTTTCTTCCTTTATTAAAATAGGACAACATTTATTTTTACATAATAAGTATTCAATCATAATAGCTCCTTTTTTCTAATAGTATTATGTAGATGTACCAAAAACTTCTGGAAAATAAACTTCAAATAAATTAAAATCAAAATTGAATGGATCTACTTCAAATATTTGTCTAAGTGCTGATATTTTAGCCGCTAATTGTGCTAAAACATTTTTTTTAGCTAAAATTAAATTACATCTATCAGTTATTTCTTCTTGAGTAGGATCTCTTCCATATAAAACTTTAAGTTCTTCAAAAATAGTAGGACAATCATTTGAATCTAATGACTTTAAAAAAGTTAAAGCTTCTTGTACTTTAATACCAAAACTTTTTTGTTCAGCTCCAGGATATTTTCCTAAATAATAAGTTTCTATTTCTAAAACTTTTCCATAGAATTCATTTTCAATTTCATAAAGTTCCATAATATTCTCCTTAATAATTAATTATAATAGCATTACCATCCACTAAATCTATCCTTTGTACATTACTTGCAACAAAATTCCTAAAAGATATTATTATTGTATCAGAATTTGTAAAATTATGTAAATAAGTAAAATTTCTTTCAAAACGTAAGATTTGATTAGTTCCATAAGAATAATAATCATAAAAGTTATCAATAAATTTAGTATCATTCAAATTATTTGATTGAAATTGAACTTGTGTAGAAAGTCTTACTCTTCCATCTCTTATAAATATGACTCTAAATACAAAATTAAAATGTATTAAGTACCTACCAGTATAAGGAATAACTGGACTTATACTTAGAGTAATAGTACTTCCATCTGTAGGTATATTAGCAAATGGCATTCCTAAAACTTGAACATAACTATCTAAATTTTGCAAAAAATTAATTTTTTCTGTATCAGAAAGAGATTGGTTATTTATATCTGTTCTAATAACTTGAATTAAATTAGCTTTTAAATCTAATTCGTTTTGTAAATTCTGTACATCAGAAATATTATGAGTATGAGAAATGTTTGCCTTTCCATCTAATGTCGTTTGTAAATTTTGTATATCAGAAATTTGATGTATATGAGAAATATTAGCTTTGGTATTTAGTTCTAATTGTAAATTATTAATATCAGATATATTATGAGTATGATTTATATCAGATTTAGAATCTAATTGATTTTGTAAATTATTAACATCAGAAATAGTATGAGTATGAATAATATTAGCTTTTCCATCTAATTCATTTTGTAAATTCTGTACATCAGAAATTTGATGATTATGATTTATATCAGCTTTATTACTTAATTCAGTAGTAAGATTTGTAATTTCACTTATATTATGAGTATGAGCTTCAGGAGGAAAAGTAGTAGGTTTATTTTGTATATCGTTCCAATCAGGATTAGAAATATTGTTTAAAGCATTAGAAATATCTGTTTCGCTTAAAGTAGAATAAATGAATCCATTAGAAGTAGATTTTAAAAATTTATCAGAAGAATAAGTAGAAGGAGTATCTCTTAGATCTATTAAATTTTCATTAGTTATAGATATATCATCATAAGTTTCTTCTTCATTTAAAATTAAGTCTTCAGTAAAATAAAAATATTCTAAAAAAGAAGAATTTCTTTTAAATTTAGCTAAAAAATGATTGAGTTGAGAAGGAAAATCTTCTAAATATAATTTTAAAGTTCCATTTTCATAAGCAAAATATAAAGTATATTCTACATCTACATAAGAAGAAAAATCTAAAAAGATAGAATTTACTAAAAAATTTCCTTCAGAAATATATACTTCTATAGAAGATATATTTATAGAAGTATTACTTATATTAGCGTCATAAACCTTAAAAGATGGAACTTCACCATAAGGATTATTAGGTAAAATACTATAAGTTATTGATATTTCTACCCTCATGTTATTTTAATCCTTCTATATTTTATTTGTAAAAAAATT
>JGI24185J35167_1000606_pt1 | contig 15995 bp, 10 predicted proteins | sample YNPBryunderm2012_FD_35167 | JGI IMG/M metagenome (IMG submission 35167) | reverse complement strand
TCAGTTTCGGTTGCGATTGGCGAGCTGGTCGCCGGTCGCATCGGCGACGGCATGGGGCGCGCCGGCGAAGGCGTAACAATCGGCGGCGTAAACCCCGGCAACAGCGCGCCCAAGGTCGGCGTGGGGAATATCAAGGTGGGCAGTCCTCTGCTCGTCGGCGTGGGCGAGGCGCTCGCTCCGCTGCCTGGCCGTTGCAGAATGAAGAGCGCCGCAAAGCCGATCAGGTAGCACGGGATAGTTAACAAGATGATCCCGATCAGCACGCTATACGCCACCCGATTGCGTCGCAGCGGGCCGGCTGGCTTGCCCTGCACAGACGCGCATTGTAGTCGGCTGTGTTCCTAGGGGTGCGTTCATGGGCAAGAGCAACGATGCCGCTCCCCTGCGGAGGAATGAAAGGGAGCGCAGGCGAGGAAGAGGAAGGCGCTCAACATAGCCGTGAGGCGCGGAGTCGGTGACTTCGCAGGGGTGTAAGGGGCGAGAGTTTAGATGCTTCCGCTGGCGCCGGCGCGATAAAGTCAGAGGACACGGCATGCTACGCTTCGCTCAGGTCTCAGAAAGCGCTTCTGAGTATTAGCAGCCGTGTCCTAGATCCTATTTTAACACCCAACAGTTACCGGGGGTATGAGTGACTTCGCAGGGTTTTTGGTCGGGTGGGATTTTAGATGCTCAGCATGACATGGGGTGTGGTTTTGGCGAGGCCGCTGGGCGTTGTATTATCATTCCAGAATAAGTTTTGACGATGTTTCAGCCCGTAGCAACCCAAATTGACTTTCCCGCTCAGGAGCGGGCGATACTCGCCTTCTGGAAACGCACCCAAGCCTTCAATCGTCTGCGCGAACTGCGCGCAAACGCCGAGAAGCGCTTCTCCTTCATTGACGGCCCAATCACGGCCAATAACCCGATGGGCGTGCATCACGCTTGGGGACGCACCTATAAGGACCTCTGGCAGCGATACTTCGCCATGAAAGGCTACAACCAGCGCTGGCAGAACGGGTTCGATTGTCAGGGCCTATGGGTCGAGGTGAACGTTGAGAAGGACATGGGCTTCCGCTCCAAGCGCGATATTGAAACCTTCGGCGTGGAGCGCTTCATCCGCTTGTGCAAACAGCGCGTGCTCAACAGCGCCGCGNTGCAGACCGAACAATCCATTCGCCTGGGCTATTGGATGGACTGGGACGACCCAAGCGAGCTGCGCATGCTGGCCGAGAAAATCGTCGCCAACCCACAGGAGATCATCACGCTGACGCGCGACGGTCGGACCATCAGCGGCACGGTTGAGCAGCTTGTCGGCCAGCTCGGCCTGCCGGAACTGGGGCGCTCTTACTTCACGTTCAGCGACGAGAACAACTACCAGATCTGGAGCTTCCTCAAGAAGTGCCACGAACGCGGCTGGATCTACCGCGGCGAAGACGTCATCCCCTGGTGTCCGCGCTGCGCCACCGGCATTAGCCAGCACGAGATTGACACCGAAGGCTATAAAGACCGCGAAGACCCGGCCTTCACCGTGCGCATGAAGCTCAAGTCGTTTGACCTGAGCCACGTCCGCTGGGTCAGCCCAGAGGCGNGCCAGAAGTTCGAGCGCGCTCAGGCGGCCTTTCTGCTGGCTTGGACGACCACNCCTTGGACGCTGCCGGCGAACATCATGGCCGCCGTTGGGCCAAAGCTCACCTATGCGCTCGTCCGCCAGGTGCATAAGGATGGCGAAGTCGCTGCCTACTTCCTGAGCAATAAAACCCTCAGCATCCTGCGCGGCGAATATGAAGTGCTGGGCGAGATCGAAGGCCAGCACATGGCCGGCTGGACATACGAAGGGCTATTCGATGACCTGCCGGCTTTTATCGAAGCACGAAAACAATGGCAGGACAAGCACGCCGGCAGGGACTTTGAGCATGTTGTGATCACCTGGGACGGCGTCGGCGAGGACGAAGGCACGGGCATCGTGCACAACGCGCCCGGCGCCGGCCCGGAGGACTACGCCCTGGGCAAGGAACACGGCCTGCCCAAAGTCGCCCCGCTCGACGAGAACGGCCACTTCCTAGAGGGCTTCGGCGAGTTGACGGGCAAGGCCGCCCACGAGGTGCCGGACCTGGTGGAAGCCATGCTCAAAGCCAGAGGCCGGCTCTACCGGCGCGATAAATATCTCCACCGCTACGCCCACTGCTGGCGCTGTGGCACCCCGCTGGTGTATCGCATGGTGGACGAGTGGTACATCAGCATGGACGAGCTGCGCTATCAGATGATGGCGGTCTCGGAGCAGATCAACTGGATCCCATCCTTCGGCAAAGAGCGCGAGCTGGACTGGCTGCGCAACATGCACGACTGGATGATCAGCAAGAAGCGATACTGGGGGCTGGCCCTGCCGATCTGGGAATATCCAGATGGCAGCTTCGAGGTCATCGGCAGCTACGAAGAGCTAAAAGCGCGCGCGGTCGAGGGCTGGGAGGAGTTTGAGGGTCATNCGCCGCATCGCCCCTACATTGATAAGGTGAAGATCAGGCATCCGATCACCGGTCAAATTGGGCGGCGCGTGCCAGACGTAGGCAACCCATGGCTGGATGCCGGGATCGTCGCCTACTCCACCCTGCGCTACCGGACCGATCGCGCGTACTGGGAGCGATGGTTCCCTGCCGACTTCATCACCGAGAGCTTCCCCGGCCAGTTTCGCAACTGGTTCTACTCGCTGATCGCCATGAGCACGGTGCTGGAAGGGCGNNTGCCCACCCGCACCATCCTGGGCTTCGCCACGCTGCTGGACGAGAAAGGCGAGCCAATGCACAAGAGCAAAGGCAACGCCATTGAGTTCAACGAAGCCGCCGACCGCGCCGGCGCCGACGTCATGCGTTGGCTCTACGTCCGCCAGCGCTATGATGACAACCTGCTGTTCGGCTACAACGCGCTCAACGAGGTGCGCCGGCAGGTTATCCTGCCCTTGTGGAACGTCTATGCTTTCTTCGTCACCTATGCCAATGCGGACGGCTGGACGCCCACGTCCGAGGCCACACCTNCGACGAACTTACTCGATAAATGGATCCTCGCCCGGCTGGCCGAAACCACCAATAGCGTCAACGCCGCCCTTGATGCCTTCGACGCCCGGCCGGCTGCCCTGGCGATCGAGAAGTTCATTGATGACCTCTCCAACTGGTATGTGCGCCGCTCGCGCGAGCGCTTCTGGGGCAGTCAGATGACCACCGATAAGCAGTCGGCCTATGCCACGCTCTACGGCGTGCTCACCATGCTCTGTCGGTTGCTCGCCCCAATCGTGCCGTTCATCAGCGAGGCGATGTGGCAAAACCTGTGCCACGCCGACTTCCGTCTGGACCATCCGGAGGACAACGCGCGCTTGGCGGAGACCGTTCGGGAGTTCTCTGTCCATCATCAACCCTACCCACAACCGCGCCCGCTGAGCGAAGAGGAGCGCGCGCTGCTGCGCGAGGTCGCCATCGCCCGCACAGTGGTGGCGCTGGGCCACAGCACGCGCGCCCAGTCGAAGGTAAAAGTGCGCCAGCCGCTGCCCAAGGTCATGATCGTCGCTGATGAGGAGGCGCGCCGCGCCATTCGCGCTCAATACGACGTGATCGCCGATGAACTCAACGTCAAGGCGCTGGAGTTCGTGGAGCGCGAATCGGAGATGGTCACTTATCGCGTGCTGCCCGACCTGAAGAAGCTGGGCAAGAAGCTCGGCCCCGACCTGCCCAAGGTGCGCGAAGGGCTAAGCCAGCTCGATCCGGATGCCGTCGTGCATGCGGTGCGCGCCGGCCAGCCGATCGCAGTCAACGGCATTGCGCTCCAGCCCGATGAGGTCATCATCCAAGCCGTGCCGCGTGAGGGGTTGCTGGTCGCGGGCGAGGATGGCATCGTCGTTGGCCTGGACACCACGCTCAGCGACGATCTGATCGCCGAAGGACTGGCCCGCGAGGTGGTGCGCCGCGTCAATGACCTGCGCAAAGCAGCCGGCTTGAACGTCTCGGATCGCATCGTGCTCAGCTACAACGCCAGCGAGCGCCTGCAACAGGCGATCCGCGCCTACGCCGACTACGTCCGACGCGAGACGCTCAGCGAGACGCTGACCGAGACGCCTCTGCCCGATGGCCACACCGCCAGCGAGTCGTTCGACGGCGAGCACCTGACGATCACAATCAAAAAGGTCTGAAGCGTTGCCTATCACTCACACCCGCCCAACTCCCGCCGCGACGCCCGGCACGCTGTCCGAGCCGACCGCGATTGCGCTCTCACCTCTGCAATACGAGGCATTGCGCGCGATCTTGGCCGCTTTGGACCAACCCGGGACGTGCCGCGCGATCGGACTGTTTGGACCAGCGGGCAGCGGCAAGACGACGCTGCTGGCCGAGCTGTGCACGGGGGCACGGCGCACGCCCCAAGGCCGGCGCGTGCACTGCGCAGTGCTTGACGCCGCCCGCTTGTCTGCCGGCTTTGCCCCTTGGCAACACCTTATCCTGCGCACCCTGGACGGTCTGACCGCGCTGGTCGGCCCATCACCGACCATCCACCGGCTGCGGTCCGAACTGGACGCGCTCGCCCAGCACGAGGCCAACAAGGATGAGACCGCCACCCTGGCCGCCGCAGCATTCGCACACCGCTTCCGCTCGTCCTTCCCCGACTTGCTTCAGCAAGTTGTTCTCTCGTCTGACGCCACATTTGTCGTAGTCATTGATCACCTCGAGGCAGCGCCGGCCCATGCTGTGGCCCAGCTCTTGGAGGCGTCGCAGTACTTCCTCAACGGCCAGGGATGCAGCGTGCTGATCTGCGCGGACGAAGCACAACTGGCGCATAAACTTGACGCCGATCTATTGGCGCGCTGGCTGACCGCGCGCGTGGCGCTTGCGCACCATGCGTTGAATTCACCCCCTGCTGGGGCTGCGCTGCCTGTGACGTGCGCTCGCCTCTTCGCAGACATCTTGGGCAGCGACTATTACGCCATCGAGCGCGCCAGCGACCAGTGGCGGGCCGCGACGCGGGTGATCTCCTATCACCAGGCGCAGGGACACACGATCCCAATCCCTGCTGAAACGCTGGCGAAGCTCTGCGCCCTGAAGGTGATCTCACCGATGTTATTCGACGCTGCCTGCTTAGATCCCGGCATACTGCTCCAACTGGAGCGCCAGGCGCAGGCCCGAGGGACCGCCAGCTTAGGCTTGAATGGTTGGTCAGAGGTCTTGGCCCGCGACCCGCGGCTAATGCGGCTCTTCGCCCGCGAGCCGCACCTTGTGGGCACGCACGCCAGCTACCTGCTCGCGGCGCTGCGCCTGATCCAGACCGGCGATCTGGCAGCGCTCCCAGAACCAGCCAACAGCAGCCAGGCCCCACGCCCTGCCCCAACCGGATTGCGCCTGCCTCAACCGGCGCTCACCGCGGCCCCCGTTTTGGTCCTGGCTACATTAACCAGTTTCGTTGCCGATCAGTTGGCCCGACAGGTCGCCCCTATGCACGCGCAGGCTTGGATCGGCGCGGCCAGTCTGTTGCGCACCAGCCTGAGCGTGGGCGTTGAGCTGGCCGGGTTGGCGCTGTGCCTGCTCCTCGCGCTCTTTACGCTCAAGCCGCCTGATCGGCTGCGGGGCTGGGCGTTTGGGCTGCTGGCGGGCGGGTTGGCTAGCCTGCTCTTCGATCGCTTGAGGAACGGCGCGCCGGCGAACTATCTGCTGATCGCCCAGCTTCCTGCGTTCAGCCTGGCTCATCTGGCCGTGCTGGCCGGCGCTGCTATTCTTGCCTTGGCTATGCTGCGATCAGCGTTTGCGGGACAGCGAGAGGACGCGCAATGAAGGACGCAGGAGTGACCAAGTCTGGAGCGCCCACGATCGCGCTCGCCTTGAGCATCGCCCGCAGGCTACTACAGCGCTACGGCATCCTGGCCATCACCGCTGGCGCGATCCTCATCGCCGACATCATCACCAAACGGATCGTGGAGGCGCAGATTCCGCTCTACACGTCCATCCCCGTGATCGGGCGCTATCTGAGCTGGACACACACTCAAAACACGGGCGCGGCTTTTAGCCTCTTCCAGAACGGCGGGGCCTTCTTCATCGTCATTGCCATCATCGTCTCGGCGGTGATCGTGTATTACGCGCCGCGCCTGCCGCCTAGCGACCGCCTATCGCGCGTTGCCCTGGGCCTCCAGCTCGGCGGCGCGCTCGGCAACCTGCTCGACCGGCTGCGCCAAGGTTACGTGACTGACTTCATCCACGTGCAAATCCCCGAGATCGGCTTTGACTGGCCGGTCTTCAACATCGCCGATAGCGCGATCGTGGTCGGCGTCATCGCGCTCATCGTCATGAGCCTTATACGGGAACGCAAATGACCGCGCCTGCTTCGCCGCGCGCCGTGCTCTGGGACATGGACGGCGTGCTGGTGGATTCAGCTGAATATCACTACGCTGCTTGGCGCGAGGCACTGGCACGAGAAGGCGTTGACCTGAGCTACGATGCCTTCCGCGCCACCTTCGGCCAGCGCAACGACACCATCCTGCGCTATCTTTTAGGCCCAGATTTGCCGGATTCAGAAGTGGCGCGCATCGGCGACTTGAAGGAGTCGCTCTATCGTGAGCTGGTCCAAACGCGCGGCATCACGCCGCTGTCCGGCGTGCTGGACTGGCTGGCGCGCTTGCGCGATCAGGGCTGGCGACAAGCCATTGCCTCGGCTGCGCCGCGCGCCAACGTGGATGCGATCGTGCGAGCGCTGGGCATCGCGCATTACTTCGGCGCGATCACATCCAGCGAAGACGTCACGCGCGGCAAGCCCGACCCACAGGTATATCTGATTGCTGCCCAGCGGCTGGGCGTTCCGCCGGCGCGCTGCGTGGTGGTAGAAGACGCGCCCGCCGGCGTGGAAGGCGCACGGCGGGCCGGCATGCGCTGCATCGGCGTTACCTCAACCCATCCACACCTGGATGCTGATCTCGTGGTGGCTGCGCTGAGCGACCTCCCTGCCGATAGCTTCGAGAAGTTGGCCTCCGAAAGGCGTTCAAGCTAAGGATTACATCACGGCCGCTCGGCGGGCTAGATATTCTCTTGCTCACCAAGCGCTGGCCGTTCCTCTGCGGGGAGAGGCTCGATAAAAATCTCGCCGAACAGCCGCTCTTGGTAGCAGCGCACCTCGTACCGCTTCAGCAACTCCAGCAAAGCCAGCAAGCTCACGACGATCTCCACGCGCGAGCGCATCTCTGAGGTAACCTCGCTGAAGGAGACACGCCGGCGCGTTTGCACAGCCGAGCGGATGCGCGCGATGCAGTCATGCACCGTGATCGTCAGGCGCGCGACCATGCGCTCAACCTCTGGCGGCGGCAGCCAACGGTTGACCACGCGCTGCATCGCAGCGGCCAGCACCTCAAGCGTGACGTTATCCAGCGGCAGCCGGCTTTGGGGGCGCGGCAACGGCGGCAACACCGCGTAACTGCGCTGCCCCTCCTGTTCGCGCGCCCGCAGCATCGCGGCCACTTGCTTATAAAACTGATAGGCGCGCAACTGCGCCACCAGATCATCGGCGTCGCTGTCCTCTTCCTCCTCCGACGCAGGCGCAAGCTGTGGCAGCAACGCCCGGCTTTTAATCACCAACAGGCGCGCAGCCACCGAGAGGAAATGCGCGATTGTCCTGGGGTCACGCTGCGGCATGTTCGCCAGGTAGGCGATGAACTGATCGGCGACCATCGCCAATGACACCCGCGTGATCTCTAGCTGTCGCTCCTCGATCAGCCGCAACAGCACATCCAGCGGGCCTTCGTATACCGGCAAGCGCACCTCAAACTTGGCTTCTGCCTCCACGTCAGCCCTCCGCCTTCAACAGCACCCAGTAGTCAAAGCCATTCATGGTGAAGCGGTGCGCCCAGTAGTAGTTGCGGAAGATCGCCTCTTTCACGTCGTCGGGGTAAAAGAGGGCGCGAAAGATCACCGCGCCGAAGGCGCGCCGTTCGATCAGCGCGATCATCTGCGAGGTGTCGAGCAAGCCGCCTTCGATAGGTTCAGCAGTTGCGTCGGGTTGGTCACCACGTCCTTGCCGGCCAGCAGCGTGAACATCGCCTCTTCGCTCCACACCGGCCCCTCCACAGCGCGGACGATCTCGACGATCGCCCAGCCGGCGGCAGCGTCGGCGGGATCCAGCAAGTGGCCGAGCTGCGTGAAGCCGGCGGAGTCGTAGTAGGGATACGGCGGATACGACGACGGCGCGTCGGCCACGCCGATCAGCCGAGCGACCGCGCCGAACAGCCGTCCGCTGGTCGGCAGATGGACGTTGAGCGCGCTTTGGGCGAGGAAAATGACGCCCGCCAGCAGCGCGAGGGCTGGCCGCCACAGCGTCGCCCTTACGGATTGGGCTATCGCCCCCCACAGCCGCCCCAGCAACCCAACGGTGCACACGCAGGAAGCGGCGATGGCCGCGATCAGATACGTCGGGCCGGCCCCCCACTTGCCGGTCAACAGGCCCATCGCGCTGCCGGTCACGAAATACAAAGACCAGACCGTGATCGGCTGGAGCGACCGCGCGCGCAACGCGCGCGCAGCGTCCCAGCCGACATACAGCGCGCTACAGACGATCAGGACGGCCTGAAGGCGAAACCACTGGCCGTATGTCTGCCAGGTCACGGCGATGTCATACTCGTTCACGTTGGCCAGCACCACGTTCAGCCAGAACTGGCCCTGGGTGGCGACGTTGAGCGCCAGCACGATCGCTGCTGTGACACACGCGCTGATCAACAGCGCGCGCAAACACCAGCGCGGCTGGCGAAGGAGCAGATAGCCAAAGCCGGCAGCCAGCGCGTCCACCGCCTGGAGCTTGGTGAAGCCAGCCGTCACCAGCAGCGCGACGCCTAGGGCAGCCCAGCGCGCCGACGGCTTCGCCGCCAACGCGACATCCAGGCAGAGCAAGCCAGCGAAGGCGAACATCACCATCGGCAGGTGGGCGCGGGCCAGCGGGCCGACGTGATACACGTAGTTGGCCGCGAAGAAGGCCAGGCCGGCGAAGGCCGGCAGCAGGATCGTCCCCAGCATCGTCGGCGTGTGCGCCTCGGCAACCCAGAGCCGTCGCGCGGCCAGGACGATCAAGCCGCCCAGAACCAGCGACGTCGCAAAGGTCAGTGCCCGCCCCACCCAGATGTGCGGGCCAAACAACGCCACCAATGGCGCCAGCATCAGCCGATAGACAGGCGGATAGTTCGAGGCGTAGAAGGGATACTGGGCGTTGTCGAGGTAGATATTCTCCCCCCTGGCCAGGCGGATCGCGTCGTATAGCTCAAAGCCCTCACCCTGGTCGTAGTCGAACGGGAAGGCAAACAGCGACCGCGCATAGACCAGGTAAGTGACGAAGTAAAAGAGCAGCGCCATGAGCGCCAAGGCAAGCGCGGCGGCTGCGGGCGCATAGCGCGCGGCGCTTAGACGCGCCTGCTTTACTTTCAATTCTGTCCCTCTTTCAATCGAGAACGAGTGCGCCATCAGGGAACGCTTGCAATGCGGGCCAATTCGAAGAGACGCAGCACGGTAGAGAAAAGGACAACAGCGGCGACGCACATCAATAAGCTTCCCCAGAACACAGCTAGGACACCCTGACACCGCTGGGTGCGCACCATGATCTCGCGCTTTATCACGCCCCGCAGAGCATAAACGAAGGAGAGAATAGGTATCAGCAGTCCTAGACCAAGGAAAAGCGCTTCGCCGGTGATCCTATCCATGGTGGCCAAGGTCTTGGGGCAGCGAGCATCCGCTCAGCGCGGCAACAGAAAGGGCGTGACCCCCTGGACGAACTGAGTGACCTGATACACAATGATGCAGCCGCCGGACGTGCCCAGGCACATGAGCATTGAACTGACGATCAGCGCGGCAATCCCTTTGTAGTGGTGACCGCGCAGGACGATCTCTTTCATCGTTATCCCTTGCCAGCCCCAAACGACGCTCAACACAGCAAAAGCAGCGCTGATCAGGAGGATCAGGGCATCTACAAGTAGCCTATCCATCTTGAAGACAAATCAAGCGATCGACATGAAGCGCGTTGGCAATGGTGTTAACCAGATTCACAACGCGCGACATTGTATCAAGCGCATGGCTGCGCAATGGTTGTGTTCGTATCTAATTCTGGGTGGGCAAACGCGCCCCGCGGCTATCCATGGCGCTGCATAAAGCGGTGCATACGCTCCAGGGCTTGCTCGATCTTCTCGTAGGACTGTGCATAGCACATCCGCACGTAGCCGGCGCCGCCCTCGCCGAAGGCGTTGCCCGGCACCACCGCCACCTGCTCTTCCATCAATAGGCGCTCGGCGAAGTCATCGTCGCTCATGCCGGTGCGCGCCACAGAAGGGAAGACGTAGAACGCGCCGCGCGGCTCGAAACAATCCAGCCCCAGCGCGTTACAGCCATCAACGATCAGCCTGCGCCGGCGGTCGTATTCGGCCACCATGCGCTGCACATGCGCTTCGCCCACCTCCAGCGCAGCCAGCGCTGCGTGCTGGCCGGTGGTGGGCGCGGACATGATGGTGTATTGGTGCACCTTGCGCATGGCGGCCAACAGCTCAGCCGGCGCAGCGACGTAGCCGATCCGCCAGCCGGTCATCGCATAGTCCTTGCTGAAGCCCCCTAACAGGATGGTGCGCGCACGCATCCCCGGCAGCGACGCAAAGCACACGTGCTCCACCCCATACACCAGCCGGTCGTAAATCTCGTCGCTGATCACGATCAGGTCGTGCCTCTCGGCCACCTGCGCGATCTCGCCCATCCGCTCGCGGCTGAGCACAGCGCCGGTGGGGTTATTCGGATAACCAATCAGAATCGCTTTGGTCCTCGGCGTGACGCGCGCTTCGAGCGCCGCGCCGGTCACCTGGAACCCGTCTTGAACGTAGGTCGGCAGCGTCACCGCGACGCCGCCGGCGAAGATCACCTCCGGGACGTAGGAGACGAAGCAAGGCTGTGGCACTATCACCTCGTCGCCGGGATCGAGGATCGCCGTGACCGCCAGGTACAGCGCTTCGCTCACCCCGACGGTGATCAGCAGCTCGGTCTCTGGGTCGTATTCGACGCCATAGCGCCGGCTGAGGTGGGCGCTGAGCGCCCGGCGCAATGCGAGCGTGCCGGAGTTGCTGGTGTAGGCCGTCTCGCCGCGCTGGAGCGAGGCGATGCCGGCGTTCAGGATCGGCTCTGGCGTGACGAAGTCCGGCTCGCCCACGCCGAGCGAGATCACNTCGGGCATNGTGGCGGCGATGTCGAAGAAGCGGCGAATGCCAGAGGGGGGCACAGATGCAACGCGGCGGGAGATGAAGGTNCGCATGGCGATACTCTCGGGCGGATTATATGGGCGAGGGCAATGGGTGCGTTCACGGTTGGAGGCAAGACCGATCTCACGCGGAGAACGCGAGGAACTTGAAGGCACAGCATCCTTGGTCGCTGCCTAGAAGGCGCGCTGTCTTGCCCCTATTGGTGAAACGCACCCGATGAAAGAGGGCTGTCATGCTCAGCGACAGCGAAGCATCTAAAGCGCCTCAGCCGGCCGCGACTTTAGACCCTTTGCTGCGCTCAGGGTGACAGGGTGGGGTAGGGCGCCGGTGATTCCCAGCGCCTCAGCCAACCGCGACTTTAGACCCTTCGCTGCGCTCAGGGCGACACAGGGTGGGGCAGGGCACTGATAGGGGGAGATTGCTCCGATGGGCTTGATAGAAGATGTTGCTCAGCCTAGCACCGCTCTGCTGTGCAGCCAGGCGCGATCCATAAAATCTTCCAGGTCGCCGCTCAGCTCATTCAGTGCGTCTAAGAGGCGCTGGCGCATGGCATCGTCGGCCCGCCACATATCTCGCGCGATGGCTTCCAGTAAGCGCTGGATGATCTCGCGCAGCGCCCAGGGGTTGCTGCGCCTGAGGAAGGNTTGCGCCTCGGCATCCAGCGCGTAGCGCTCGGCCACCTCGGCGTACATCCAGTCCTCCATCACCTGCGCTGTGGCGTCGTAGCCGAACAGATAATCCACCGTCGCGGCCATCTCCAAGCCGCCCTTNTAGCCGTGCTTCATCATGGACCGCAGCCACTTGGGGTTCACCACGCGGGCGCGGAAGACACGCATGGCCTCGCTCTTCAGCGTGCGCACGCGCGCTTTGGAAGGATCGCTGCTGTCGCCGAAGGCAGCAAACGGCGGCTTGCCGCGCAGGGCGCGGATAGCGGCGACCATGCCGCCGTGGTACTGGAGGTAATCGTCGTAGTTGAATAAATCGTGCTCGCGGTTGTCCTGGTTTTTGGCTGCGACGTCAGTCGTGGCGAGGGCGGCGCTGAAGTCATCCAGCGCCTCGATCCCCTCCGCATCGCGGGTGTAAGCGTAGCCGCCCCACGCGACGTAGGCGCGGGCGAAGTCGCGCGCGTCCTGCCAGTTGCCGGCCTCGATCAAGGGCAGGATGCCGGCCCCGTATGCCGTGGGCTTGCAGCCGAAGATGCGATAGCGGGCGCGACGGTCTGCCTCCGCCGGCGCAATGCCTGCTCGGATCAGCGCGGCCATGCGCTCAAAGTAGAGTTTGCGCGGGTAGTTCTGCTCTGGCGGCTCGTCCAGGCTGATGACGCGCTGAATTGCCTCGTCCATCAGCGCGATCACGTGCGGCAGCGCGTCGCGGAAGAATCCGGTGATGCGCGGCAACACGTCAATGCGCGGTCGGCCCAGTTCGGCCAGCGGGATGACCTCGACGCCGACGACGCGGCGGTTCTCGCGCTGCCACACCGGTCGGACGCCGAGCAGCGCCAACACTTGGGCGATGTCGTCGCCTTGCGTGCGGATGGCCGTCGTGCCCCAGACGCTCAGGCCAACTCGCTGCGGGTATGTCCCTTCGCGCTCTCGGTAGAGGGCGATGAGCGATTCAGCGAGCTGCTGGCCGACCTCCCAGGCTGTTGGGCTGGGGATGGCGCGCGGGTCAACGGTGTAAAGGTTGCGCCCGCTGGGCAGGATATGCGCTGCGCCGCGCGTGGGCGCGCCGGCAGGGCCAGGCGGGACGGGGCGCCCCTCCAGCGCATCCAGCAGATGGGTGATCTCATCGGTAGTGCGTGCCAGCGCCGGGACGAGCTGTTGGCAGGCGTAGCGCAACGCTTGAATCGCTGCATCGCACCCTGGGCCGGCGGGCAAGCGGTCGCGCGCGATGCGCGTCACCTGCGCAGCGTCAAAATTGACCGCGGCCAGGGCGCGCAGGAGCGCCAGGGCAAGGGCATCCGCTTCTCTCTCTATGTCAACCTGGCTTGTGCCAAGCCCTCCTTGCGCGTCTCTCATCGCTTGTATCACCGCCTGCCGCAAGCTGGGCACGTCGGCGTTCGGCAGGCGCAGGAGGGCGTATAGCGTGTTGAGCAGCACGTCCCCATCCGGCGCTTGGCCCAGCGTATGCAGCCCATAGTGAATCTGGATCCCCTGGAGTTCGCATAGGTAGCCGTCCACATCTTCGAGCATGTGGGCGAACTCCTTGCCGCTCAGCTCGACGATGCGCACGGGTATGCCTTCTGGCGTGAGGGTCGGATCCCAGTCGTGGGCGTGTTTAGCGTTGCGTCGCTTTAGGATTTCGCCTATCTCGCTGTCCAACTTGGCGCGGCGGATCAGCGACCAAATCTGTGATTGGAGGAGCGGCAGCTTATCCGGGCTGGTCGCTTCGCAAGCATAGTACTCGGTCACCAACTGGGCCAGCTCGGCCAGGTCGCCGTATAGCTCGGCCGTGGTTTGGGGCGGCATCAGGTGGCCGATCATGACGGCGTGCGTGCGCCGCTTGGCCTGGGCCGCTTCGCCGGGATTGCTGATGATGTATGGGTAGAGGAAGGGCACATCGCCGATCAGCGCGTCGGGAAAGCAATCGGCAGAGGGGCCAACACCCTTGCCCGGCAGCCACTCTAGCGTGCCGTGCGTGCCCATGTGGACGATCGCATCTGCGCCCCAGCCGCCTGCCTCGCGGGGCGTGGTGAGCCAGCGGTAGAACGCATGGTACTGGTAAGTTGGTGGCAAGTCAGGCGCATGGTAGATCGCATCTGGGTCGTCGCCGTAGCCGCGCGGGGGCTGGAGGGCGACCAAGACGTTGCCCAGCTCAAGCGCAGGAAACCGCAATGCGCCTTCGCACACATACGCCGGCCCGGGCGGTCCACCCCAGCGCGCGTCCATGTGATCGCGCTGCAGGTCCGTCAATTCGGCGTGCCAACCGTGATAGCACGCCAACGGCACGCCGTGCAGTTGGCGGCCTTGGAAGTCGGCCAGGAAGTCTTTATCGTAGCTGCCGCGCGCGATGAGCGCGTGCATCAGTTCATCCGCGGAGTCCGGCAGCTTGCGGATGTCATAGCCGCGCGCTTGCATGGCGCGCAGGATGCAAATGAGCGAAGCCGGCCCGTCCAGGCCCACGGCGTTGCCGATCTTGCCGGCTTTGGCGCTGCTGTTGGTGAGCACGAACGCGATGCGCTTCTCGGCGTTTGGCGTGCGGCGCAGGCGCGCGTAGCCCACGGCTAGCCTCGCCAGGCGCGCCGCGCGTTCCAGATCGGGTGCGTAGCGCTGCTCGCGCTTGAAGCTGATCGGCACCGTGATCACGCGACCGTCGAACTCCGGCAGCACGACGTTCATCGCGGTGTCCAGCGGACCAAGGCCGCGGCCTGAGGCCTGCCAGTGCTCACGAGTCCCGCCGCTGGTGATGGCTTGCAGGATGGGGAAGGGCGCGCGTTCGACCACCCTGGGGGCGAGGGTGAAGCTGGTGGTGGTGATCAGCACATCGAGCGGCTGTGTCCTCCCAAGGTCGAGGGCTTCGACGATGTGCTCTAAGTCGTTGCGGCTGCTCACGAAGAACGGCAGCGCATGCGCGTTTTGGCTTTCCAGCGCGTGCACCAGCGCGTCAACGAAGTCCAGGTTGCTGCTCAACCAGTGTGCCCGGTAGAACATGACCCCGATCGTCGGGCGGTCTGGCGCGGCGTGCGCGCGCCAGCGTTGGATGTCGATCTCGTAACCCAGCTTGGGATGGTAAAGCCCCCACTTTGGCTGTGGCCGCGGCGGCTCAAAGCCATAGTCCGTAGCAAAGTAGTGATCGCAGGCGAAGCGCAGCGCCTGGGCGATGTTCTCCGGGCCGCCCTCCTGGAAGTATGTGTATATCTCCCTGGCGATTGCCGGGTCGGTGGAGATCGCGTCGAGCTGTGGGTCCGGTTGAATGGCCGAGATGGCGATCAGCGCGCGGTCTGCTGCGCGGCAGAGGTCGGCCAGCCGGCGCAGTTGTGGCGCGTTCTCCAACCCGCCTTCCACGCGAGCCACGACCAACTGCGCATCGCGCAGCACATCGCGGCTAAAGCGCTGCCACGTTTCCGAGTCGCGCAGCGGCTCCAGCGGATGCGCAGAGACCGTTGGGAAATCCACCGGCAGGAGCGTCTTTGCGCGTTCTACAGCCAGCAGATCGGTGTCGGCGTGAGAAAGCACGACGATGGGCGCGACGATCGGCGCGTGGTCAGCCTGGACTGGCACCGTCGGCGCGCCCGCGCTCTGCCAAGCGTAGAAGTTGAAGACGAACGGCTGAAGCGGCTCGGGGACGGGCAGCAGGTGGTCGGCGGAGAGCATCGCCTCGATGTAGTCGTAGAGCGCCGTCACCTGCCACTCGGCGTTCATGGATTGAAACCACAGGGCGCTGCCGGCGAAGTTCAGCATCACGACGTTGGCCAGCGGACACGGCCCCAGGCACCCCCCGATCGTGAGGTGGACGCGCTGGCGCAGCCGGCGCCTTTCCCACTCGTCGTGATAGCGGGCTTCGGGCACTGGCGCATGGCCGCGCTCCACATGTCCGCAGCAGCACCCCCGACAGACGAAGAGGTGCGCGGTCTTCAGCACCACGTTAATGTATTTACCGTCGCTGCGCAGCACGCGCGCGTGAGGTTGGCCCTTGTTGATCAGCCGGGAATTGGTTTGCATATCTAACTATCCTCCTTGAGTTGGTCAAGTATGATCTGCGCTTGTAGAACGGGAACGTCTTTAGTGGCCGTGACCCAGACGATCTTCCAATCCACAGCGAAGTATTCATGGACAGCGACGTTCCGAAA
>JGI24185J35167_1000605_pt1 | contig 16028 bp, 14 predicted proteins | sample YNPBryunderm2012_FD_35167 | JGI IMG/M metagenome (IMG submission 35167) | reverse complement strand
ACGCTGACATGAAGAAGATATACCCCGGCACGCGATACCGCACGAGGTTACCGAAGTTGCCTGACGTTAGTCCCACCATAAAAAGAAAAAATACCGAGTAACCAAAACAAAATATCAGAAAAGGATCGGATACGGCCCTTTTGATAACGCCGAGTATGCCATATCGGAGTTTTGATAATGCCGAGTATGCCATATCGGAGGAGGTTTATTAGCGTCAGGATAAGTAGGACGAAAGTTTCCAGCGCTGCCATGAGAACTACAGGCTTGCCTGCCTCCCACAAAAAAGGCCGATACATAGCTGTCAGCGTAGCAATGGGAAACTTACTCAGCATTCCGCCCACCGTGGGCTCAAAGTCTCCAATATCGTATACACTTCCTCCTGTTTCCTGGTAATAGGTATAGTTTTGCTTAAGGTCTATATAAACCAGGTAGGCTTGCCCAGGTATATTTGTCAGGCTGTACTTTCCAGTCTCTGCTCCTAATGATAGTATGCCTAAATACGATAGGCCTGTAAACATGAAAAAAAGTATCGGCGAGAAGAAATATCGGTATAGCGGATGTCGCATGCTTTTATTGAGTTTCAGGTATACCCACATAGCTGTCCAGGGTAGAATAGCCAGTGCCACATAGGGTTTCACGGTATAAGTCATCCAGACACCAAAAATGACCAGAGGTAGCCAAAGCCACTTTCTCTGATATAGAATCTCATAAATGCCATAAATCATCAAGCTAATTCCTATCAATGCATATGTTTCTTTGAAGGGAGAGCCTGTCCAGACGTTCAGGGAAGGTAAATAGAGCAAAGACAGGGCCAGCGGCTTCGCATGGCGTGGGTATTGTCTCAAAAAAACTCTATAAGTAGCCCAGCTTGCCAGAAAACTTATCGTACCCATCAGTATCAGAGCCGCATAGCGGGAGCCAGCAGCAAAAAGCATAAAAGGTAGTGTAAAGAACGCTACCATTTCTGAGCTATAGTCAGTAAGATAGGCAAGAAAGTATGTTAGATTATTTCTCGCAAAGTAGTAGACATCATTTACTTCTAATAAGTTTCCCAAAAAGTCTTTTTTTGCAATGGAAAGAATAAGGTATTGTAATGCTTGTACAGGTATCTCGTAGAGCATAATAAGCAGCGTCTGCGCATCTTGCAGGTAGTTGATAGTATCTCCACCGCCGTAATACCAAGCGTAGAAGATGTAAATAAAAATACCACCCCCTATCCGAAACAGCCATCCCTGTATAAAAGCTTTCTGCAAAAATCGGTTTCTTATTTTGCGCCTGGATAGATATCGTAAAAAGAGAAAAATCATCAAAAAGTAGAAAAGCGCAACCAGAATATCTATGAGCGGATTATGCTCATAAGGTTTGATGTTCGTCCAGGCGGGCGGAAGGATTAGCCGGCTATCTATAACACGCAGTTCAGGCCGCATAAGTTAGCAGGTCAAACACTTCTGCAAGGAGGGTGTCAAGCCATAACCACCCCAAAGGCAAAAGCTGCATCCCCTCCGCAAAGAGCCTCACCCACCCCCGCTCAGCCCATGTTTCCGCCAGCGCTCTAAACTGAGAAAAACTTTTTTGCGGAAGGGGCACGGCTGCCCAAGGAATCTCCCGGCTCAACCGAAAATGTAATATAAACCACTCTAATGTAGCCATTTCCGGCGTTATGAGCTCCCCTTCTACCTGGCGTGCCCCTTGCACACTTCCCAACTGGCTCACGTAGAATTTTAGGTCAGGTCTATTCCACCACCGATAGGGGAAGATGTAGCTGTGCGCCGACGGCCCCAAGCCAATATAGGGACGCCCTTCCCAGTAGCCTAAGTTGTGCTGGCCGTACACCCCTGGCTTAGCCCAGTTAGAAATCTCATAATGCTCATACCCGTAACTCGCCAGAAAGTCGTGAATAAAAAGATACATCTCCGCATAAATTTCGTCATCTATCCCTTCAAACTGCCTACGGCGATATTTTTTGTAAAGTACTGTGCGCGGCTCTATGGTCAAACCGTACAACGAAATATGTGGCACCTGCACCACTTCCGATAGATAACGCAGCTCTGCCTCAAGACCCTGAATCGTTTGGCCGGGCACCGCAAAAATTACATCCACACTCCAATTCGCCCAGTCGGCTTGTTTTATCTCTTCGATGGCCTTTTTAGTGCGAGAGGCAGAGGCTTTTCGGCCTAAGAGGTGTAAGATATCATCAGAAAAACTTTGTACACCCAGGCTGAGGCGATTGATCCCCAGCGCTTGCCAGAAATGCAGGTTTTGCCGGGTGATGTCTTCGGGATTGGCCTCGAGGGTGATTTCTATAGGCTGCCACCGGGCATGGGCCCGGAGCGTAGAGAGGATTTTTTCCAGGAGATGGGGAGGAAGCCAGCTTGGCGTCCCGCCGCCCAGATAAACGGTACGAACGGCTTGAGCTGAGAGCCAGGGCTGCCAGGCGGAGATTTCTGATAGGAGGGCCTGGACGTAGTCTTCCATTTGACTTTGACGGACAGAAAAGTAAAAATCGCAGTAATGACATGCTTTTCGGCAGAAAGGGACATGGATATAAACCCCGATAGGCTCTGTGGGATGGGGTATAGCCTCTTGGGCGATTATAGGGGTTTGCGTTTCTGGCCGATGAGGAAGCATTCGGTACTGCTTTTCCGGGTGGCTTTGGAGCGAAAGACGTGTGCCTGAGCGAAGGTAGCGCGGGCCTGGGTAAGGAGATGGGGGAGGTCGGGGCCTTCCAGGATTTTGGCGACCCAGAAGCCGCCGGGCCGTACCCACCGGGTAGCGAGGTGGAGGCTACGTTCTACGAGGGCAGCCGAGCGCGTTTGGTCGACGATCTTTTGGCCTGTCGTGAAGGGCGCCATATCTGAGACTATCCCATCCACCGAAAGCGCCGCTATCAGGGCTTCTATCTCTGGTGCAAACACATCTACCTGATATAGGGTGAGTATGGGCGCCTGAACCTGGATAGGTTGTAGGTCTATGGCGTAGACTTTGCCCGTGGGGCCGAGTTTTTGAAGGAGGTATTGGGTCCAGGAGCCGGGTGCCGCTCCCAGGTCTACCACTGTCATGCCCGGCCGCAAAAGCCGATAGCGCGCGTCTATCTCTTGCAGTTTATAGACGGAGCGGGCTAAATACCCTTCGGCTTTAGCCCGGCGAAAGTAGGGATCACGGGGGTCATAGTTCCCGCTCATAGACTTTTCGGAGGATAGGGTGGCGTTCGGACCTTTTGAGTTCGCGCAAAAAACTCCTGACGGTGGGGTCAGTGCTAGCTATGCGGCGCAGGCCACGTACGGCCAAAAGGCGCATATACCAGGGGTTCTCATAGCGGGCGATTTGCTGGAGGGCCGGTATGATGGTAGGGCGCTCATCGGGGAAAAGCTGGAGGCATGAGGATAGGAGCGAGATGGCGGTGGAGCGGCCTTCGAGGCTGGCGAGGCAGGGTTGGCGCTCCACCAGGGCGCGCAAGCCTTCGGGGGCTTTTTGCCGGATGAGCACGGCACAAGCAGCAAGGAAGACCTCTTCGCTGGGGTGGGTGAGGAGTGTGCGGGCGGCCTCACGGGCGCGGGCCGGATCGGCGATATTCAGCAGGCGTAAGGCCTCCTGGATGACGGCGGCGCTGCTATCCTGTAAGGCTTTCTGGGCGGCGTCTACCCAGTAGGCCGGCCGCAGCACCGCCGCAGGCTCGCTCCCCTCCCCGTCTAGCTTACGTGCTTTCTCAAACTGACTTACCATCTCGGCTACCCACTCCCAGGCCGCCGCTCGTACCCGCGCCTCCGGAGAATTGATCTCCTTCTGCGCTAAGGGAATCACCTCCTGGATAGCGCTTGTATCAGATAAGTAGCCAAGGGCATCCCATACACGCCTTTCCCAGAAAGCGGAAGCCCCTTCATACGTACGGAGAATAAGCTGCCGGGTGGACGCCTCGTCGTTTATGGTATTCTTGAGCCGGTTCAGCGCCTCTACGCGGGCTAAATAGGGGGCTTGCGTGAGTATAGCTTCCCACCAGCTTGGCGGATAGTCTCGCGTGGCAGCGCCGATAAACAGGCGCTCCGGGTCGTAATCCGCATACCGGAGGCCTCTGCGCACAATCACCACCTCCGTATCCCCGGTCAGTTCCAGCGGAAGCCTTTCCACGCCCTGTGCTGAGGCTACTTCTATGGGGAGGCGATAGCGGTAGGGGCCTTGGTGTTTTGCGTAGCCACGCTGGAGGATTCGCAGGAGCGCTGTGTCGCCTCGTGTTTGGGCTGTCACCCGGAGCTGCACCTCATCCCCGCGCCGGAAGTGCTGATCAAAGAACCAGGTCCAATCTTCACCGCTGACGGCCTCAAAGGCATGCCGCAGATGATCGATATCAGCCGCTTGATAGGCATTTTTTGTCAGGTAGGTTCGTAGTGCCGAAAAGAAGATAGAGTCTCCGGTATAATAGCGCAAGAGATGCAGGATAAGGCCGCCTTTTTGGTAAGAGTGGGCATCAAACATGCCCATGGGGTTTTTTTCTTCAAATCGAATAAGCGGCACTTGCTTGTTCATAGCCTCGGCGAGGTAGGTGAGCTGGGATTGGCGGCGATGGTCTTCGGCGGCTTCCAAGCCCCGATCGTACGCTAACCAGAGGTATTCCGAGTAGTCGGCGAAACTCTCATTGAGTGGGAGCTGTGCCCAGCTCTCACAGGTTACCAGGTCACCAAACCAGTGATGAAAAAGTTCATGCGCTACGACGGTTTCCTTTTCGTCATCGGTGAGTGCTACGGACTTATCATAGAAGAGCATTTCACCATGAACGACGGCAGTGGTATTTTCCATAGCGCCGGAGACGAACTCCCGGACGATGACTTGGCCGTACTTGGGCCAGGGAAAAGGCACCCCGAGAATCCGGGAGAAGTATTCTATCATGCGAGGGGTATTGCCAAAAATCGTTTTGACGTGAGGTGCCCAAGTACGCTCCATGTAATAGAGAACCTGTTTATCCTGCCACTTGTCTTTGATAATCTCAAATGGGCCCACGATGAGGGCAAAGAGGTAGGGGGCATGGGGCTGGCGCAGCTCCCAGCAGTCACGACGAAGGCCGCCGGACAGCTTTTCAGAGCCGACGAGCAGGCCATTAGAAAGGGTCTGGAAAGTGTCGGCTACCGTGATGCAGAGGCGTTGGGTAGACTTTTGATTGGGGCTGTCCAGGGTAGGGAACCAAGCGGAGGCGGACTCCGGCTCGCCCTGGGTCCAGAATTCGCGCGGAATACACGGCCGTTCGCCCCGGGCATTGATGAAGTACGCGCCCTTTCGTCCGGAAATAGCGATATCGAGCTCATCCCCGGCGAGCGTATCCAGCCAGTTAGGATGGGCCCGGTAGCGCAGCCGCAGGATTAGGGTATCCCCTGGCTGCAGCGCTCGGCTCAGGCGCAGATGCAGCTGCAGCGTATCATACCGCTGCCCGGTAATCTGAAGGGCCGCTGGCCGCTCCACCCGAATCTCCTCAAACGTGAAAGCTTTGGCGTCTATGGACAGGCTATCCCGAGGGGCCGCATGGGGCACCAGCCACAACCGCGCCTCACCGTACACCTCTTCGCGCTCCCAGTCCAGCCCCAGGTCTAAGTCTGTATGCCACAAGCGCCAGCGAATAGGCTTACTGCCATAATAGGGTTTAGCTCGGTCAGCACGTAAGGTATCTTCCCCAGGGGCAGTCGTATCCTCTTCTGCAAAGAAAAGGAAATCTTCCTCCGGAGAAGTCACCTGCTTTGGAGAAGATTTGTCAGAGCGGGAAGGCTTGCTAGAAGCATGGATGTTTTTCCCGCAGGATAGGAGGAGGAGGCTCACTAAGGCAAACAGGCCCACCTTTCGCATGCGTACAAAGGTAACGACTCTAAGCGTAACTTTGTTTCGTCTAATATGCAGGAATGGCTTTTTGCGCACGACAAGCTTCACACCGTGGCGCTCGTCGTGCTGATTATCTGGATGGGATTGGCTATCCACCTTTGGCGCCTGAGCCGGCGCATAGAAAAGCTGGAGAAGCTAACGGAGAAGCCTTAGTATGCCCTCCGCGCTGGCCCCTTCCTCCATGGCGCCTTTGCGGCTAAATTCCCCCTCCCCGTATACCCATCTGTCGGCGTAATTTTTGCATTTTTGTTCTACGCCTATGCACCGAAAATCGAGCGGCCTCTTGTGCCTTGTACTCTCGCTCCTGAGTTTGTCGCCCGCGCAGCCTACGCGCTACTTGGTGTATTTCCAGCCTAAGCCGGATAGTCTTCTTCCGTTTGTGGAAGCGTACTTATCGCCGGAGGCGCTTCGGCGCCGTTACCAGCAGGGCATTCCCATAGATGCGGGAGACCTTCCGGTTCCTTCCGCCTGGATAGCTCAGCTTGGCCAGCATGGACGCGTGATGGGTGTTTCCCGCTGGCTCAACGCTGCTCTCGTAGAGGTGCCCGTCTCTTCGGCTTTGCCAGCAGCCCCCTTCATCCGGTGTGTAGAGCCTTTTACAGCTACCCAACCTCGCCCCAAAATCCCCCAAGAGTCCATTACTGGCGCTACGCACCAGCTCATCTCTTCTTTGGGGGCATCTGCCTGGACGGGTTCTCTTACGGCTACACAGCTTAGTATGCTTCATATTCCCGAGCTGCATGATCGGAATCTCCGGGGGCGGGGTATCCGCGTGGCGGTCCTGGATGCGGGTTTTCCGGGTATAAACCAGATAGCGGCCTTCCAGCATGTCTTCAGAGAGGGACGGTATGTGGCCGGGTATGACTTTGTTAGCGGTGACTCGCTCGTCTTTGATGATAATAGCCATGGCACCATGGTAGCCTCTATTATCCTGGGGCAAGATGATACCGCAAACTACGTCGGGGGGGCTCCTGAAATAGAACTGATTTTAGCTCGCACAGAAGACGCTGTTTCAGAAACCCGCCAGGAAGAGTGGAACTGGGCCCGCGCCGCCGAATGGGCCGACTCGCTCGGGGCCTATATTATTCAGAGTTCGCTGGGGTACAGCACCTTTGATGATCCGGCTGAGAACTACACCTATGCAGATATGAATGGCCAGACGGCTATTGTAACCTTGGCGGCGCGTACGGCGGCCCGAAAAGGTCTTCTGGTCGTTTCCTCAGCGGGCAATGAAGGCGGCTCTGCCTGGCGGTACATTACGGCCCCTGCTGATGCGGATAGCATCATTGCTGTGGGGGCCGTAGATGTAAATGGGCAGATTACGTTCTTCTCCTCGCGGGGGCCGGCAGCGGATGGCCGCATAAAACCCGATGTCGTAGCGCTGGGCCAGGGTGTATCGGTCATTCGTCCTAATGGGACGGTGGGAGGCGGAGCGGGCACAAGTTTCGCCGCACCCCTCATCACGAGCTTAGCCGCCTGCCTCTGGCAAGCCCAACCCACCCTNCACGCCCAAACCCTCCGACAAATCATCCTGGAAAGCAGCGACCGCTATGCCNATCCCGACACGGCCTATGGCTATGGCCTCCCGAATGGTGCCCTGGCCCTGGCCCGCCTCACTACCCTCACGCAAAACTCCTCTGCCCCTACCCTCAAGGTTTTCCCAAACCCTACTCGCGAAGACGTTTCACTCGTCCTTCCTGATACGACCCTTAGCTGGTACACGCTTACCATCTGCGATGCCACTGGGCGCCAAGTCTATTCTACCCCTTATCGGGGCTTAACCCTCCTCACCCTCCCTACCGCTACCTGGCGCTCCGGCCTCTATTGGATACACCTTCACCACCAGCAGAACCCTAAACAAACCTTCCAGACAACCTTCATCAAGCTATGAGGCAGTACCTCCTCATAGGACTTCTGCTTCTTTTGGACCTGAACTGCCGGAAAAAGTCCAGCGATAGTCCGGGCTTTAATCTTTTCACGGTGGANGACGACCTGGAGTTAGGTGCTAAAGTCGCCGCCGAGATTGAGAGCGACCCCAGTAAGTATCCCATCTTAGACTCTGCGCNGNACCCGCAGGCCTATAGACACTTGTATCGGCTGCGCGACAGCATTCTCNANACGGGCAAGCTCACCTACNCNACGAAGTTTCCCTGGCGCCTCCGNATCATCCGNGATGATAGCACGCTCAACGCCTTNTGTGCGCCGGGGGGGTATATTTANGTCTATACCGGCCTCATCAAGTATCTCCGCACAGAGGCGCAGCTTATTGGGGTGATGGGGCATGAGATGGCGCATGCGGACCGGCGCCATACCACACAGATTCTTACGCAGGCGTATGGTGTTCAGACGCTGCTCCAGCTCATTTCGGGTCAAGAGCAGCCTGGGCTGATAGGTCAGATTGCTTCCAGCTTGCTGCTGCTTTCGTTTAGTCGGGACCATGAGCGCGATGCGGATAAGCACTCGGTGATTTATCTGTGTCCGACTACCTACCGGGCCGATGGGGCGGCAGATTTTTTTGAGTACATTACGCAGCAGGGGGGCTTGCGTCCACCGGCTTTCCTGAGTACGCATCCTGACCCTGGCGAGCGCGTCCAGAATATCCGCTCCACCAAACAGGAGTTAGGTTGCACCGGCACCCAGGATTATGAGTCCCGATACGCCCAAATCGTCGCCAGCCTCCCTTAGCCTCTCCATCCTCAAGGAAGTAGCTCTTTACATTCAGGACACGGGGCGTAGCCGCGCGTTTTACGAGGGGGTATTGGGCCTACCCGTCCTGGTGGAAATCCCCAGCGCCTATGTTTTCTTTCATGCGGGGCCGGTTATGCTCTTAGCCTTTGTGCGCGAATATGCCCTGGCTAATCAGCAGCTACCTTCCCACGGGGCGACGGGCATTCAGCATATAGCCTTTGAGGCCCCTTCCACGGAGGCTTACGAAAAATGGAAAGTTCTCCTCCCGCAAAAGGGCATCGCTATAGACCGTGAGATAACCTGGCCCAATCAGCGCCGTTCGTTTTACTTTACTGATCCGGATGGGCATAGCCTGGAGATTTTGGAGCCGGGGGTGTGGCCTCTCCCGCCTGAGAGGGGCAGTCTGCCGCCTCAAAAAACCTAACGGGCCTTCAAAAACTATGCTGACAGCCTTTTGAGGCGAGCGAAGTAGCGTATTACTCTATGGCGGCCTTGCTGTCGAGAAAGTCCCGGTACCAGTACGCTGACTGTTTGGGTTGGCGCTGGAGGGTCTTTCGGTCTACGTACACGATGCCGAACTGGGGCCGGTAGCCTTCCGCCCACTCGAAATTGTCCAGGAAGGTCCAGATGAAGTAGCCTTTGACCTGGTGCCCTTCTTTTTGGGCGCGGTAGACTTGGCGGAGGGCGGCTTGCAGGTAGCTTATGCGCTGGGGGTCGTCGGTGGTTTCGTTTTCGGCGGCATAGCCGTTTTCGGTGATGATAATGGGCAGCTGGTGGTCGTAGCGAGCGAAAAGCTTGATAGCGAGGTAGAGGGATTCGGGGTAAACTTCCCAGCCCATAGCCTGGTAGGGGGCGCCGCGCCGTTTGGCTGGGATGGGGCGTCCTTTGATATAGGGTACGAGGGCGTGGTGCCGGATGACCTCCCGGGTGTAATTCTGAATCCCGATGAAGTCTGGTTGGGCGGCCATCCGCTGCTGGTCGCCGGGCTGGGCATGACGCCGTTCGATTTCCTCTAAGAGGGGGAAGGCGTCGACCGGATAGCCCAGACCCATGAGCGGTTCTATGAAGAGGCGGTTGAAGAGGGCGTCATAGCGGCGGGCGGCAGCCTGGTCCTTCCAGCTCTCCGGGCGATAAGGGAAGGTCGGCGAGGTAGAGAAGGTCGTTCCTACCCGGGCCGTGCTGGGTAGGAGGGCTTTGAGGAGCTTGATGCTCTCGCCCTGGACGAGGGCGGCATGGTGGACAGCGGCTAAAAAAGGTTTGAGGCCGCGCAGGCCAGGTGCATGAACGCCTAAGAGATAACCGACAGCCGTGAAGGCGAGAGGCTCATTGAGGACCATCCAGTAGCGAACCTTCCGGCCATATTCTTTTGCGCAGAAGGTGGCGTAGGCGAGAAAGTCGTCTAAGATTTTTCGGTTTGTCCAGCCGCCATATTCGGTTTGGAGGGCGAGGGGCAGGTCCCAGTGATAGAGGGTGACCCAAGGTTCAATGCCGGCGGCGAGGAGGGCGTCGATGACTTGGTGGTAGAAGGCAACGCCGGCGGGGTTGGGCTGGCCCCGTCCTGCGGGAAAAAGGCGAGGCCACGATATAGAGAAGCGAAAAGCCGGGATGTGGAGGTCTTTGAGGAGCTGGATGTCCTCGAGGTAGCGGTGGTAGAAGTCGCAGGCGATGTCGCCGGTTTCACGGCGGTCGATTTTGCGGGGGCGGTGGACGAAATCATCCCAGATGGAGGGGCCTTTGCCGTCAGCATTCCAGCCGCCTTCTATTTGGTAGGCGGCGACGGCAACGCCCCAGTGAAAGTCTGTGCCGAAGTCGGAGCGGGTGAGGCGCATCAGGCGGCGCGGCTAAGCACGCGGGCAACGGTGCGGCCGATTTCGGCGGGGCTTTCCACCACGGTCACGCCGCACTGCGTGAGGAAGTCCATTTTTTCGCGGGCGCCGCCTTTGCCACCGGTAATGATAGCGCCGGCATGGCCCATGCGGCGGCCTGGGGGCGCCGTCTGTCCAGCGATGTACGCAATCACCGGCTTCGTGCCGTGGTCGCGAATCCATTCGCCCGCCGTCTCCTCATCCGTACCGCCAATCTCCCCAATCAGGACAATAGCTTCGGTTTCGGGGTCTTCCATGAGGAGCTTGATGATGTCCAGGTGTTTAGAGCCGACGATAGGGTCGCCGCCAATCCCTACGCAGGTGGATTGGCCTAAGCCGACTTGCGTCAGCTGGTGCACGGCTTCGTAAGTGAGGGTGCCCGAACGGCTCACTACGCCAATAGGTCCCCGTTTATGGATGAAGCCGGGCATAATGCCGAGTTTGCAGGCGTCAGGCGTAATGACACCGGGGCAGTTAGGCCCGATCAGTCGAACATGGGGATAATCTGCCTGAAGGGCGGCCTTTACCCGCAGCATGTCCCGTACGGGAACCCCATCCGTAATCGCAACAATCAAGCGAACGCCCGCATCAGCGGCTTCCATGATGGCATCTGCTGCGCCGGGCGCCGGCACGAAAATAATAGACGCCTCTGCGCCGGTGGCGGCTACGGCTTCTCGCATGGTATTGAAGACGGGCAGGCCTATATGGGTTTGGCCGCCTTTACCGGGGGTCACGCCCCCCACGACCTTGGTGCCGTAAGATAGCATCTGCTGGGCATGAAAGGTGCCCTCCTTCCCGGTAAAGCCTTGAACCAAAACTTTTGTATTGGCATCTACGAGGATAGCCATGCGGCAAACTTACGGCAAAGTTTCAGTATCCCCAGAGGGTTTTGAGGGTGCTGAGGTAGAGGAGGGCGGCGGTTTCGGCGCGNAGGCGCAGGTGGCCCAGGCTCACGCCCTTCAGGCCCAGTCCATGTAGGGTAGAGAGCTCCTCCGGAGTAAAATCACCCNCTGGGCCGACCACCCACAGGGTGCTCTGCGGGATGGAAGGAAGAGCTTCCCGGAGGGGGGTCGCCGCCCCAATCTCGCCAAAGAGTCGCTGCGCAAACGCTTCCCATGGTACGGCATGAAGGCTTGGGCAGACCTGGATGTGGGGGAGGATGCTGCGCAGATTTTGCTTGACGGCGGCGAGGGCAACGTTGCGCAGGCGACTTTCGCTGGGCTGCCGAGGAAAGCTCCGGGCAAACGGCACGAAAAAGATATGCGTAGCGCCGAGCTCTACGGCTTTTTCCACGAGCCAAGCCATGCGGTCGGGGGCTTTCAGGATGGCGACCACGAGGGCGATAGGTGCCGGCGGCTCTCCAGGCCGCTCCCATACTTCCAATATTTCCACTACGACGCGCTCGCCCTTAATTTCCACGAATCGGCCTCGCGCTAAAAGCCCCTGACCATTACTGAGGTAGGCCTCTTCGCCCACTCGGCAGCGTAGGGCTCGCACGGCATGCCGGGCCTCCGCAGTGGGGAGCACCACTTCTCCCGCCGTCGGCAAATCTGGCACATAAAACCCCGACACCGGGCCAAATTTGTTACTTTTGCCGTATGCTGTACCATATTGGCTTCGGCCCAAGCGATGTATATGGCATCCTGCAGCGGCGTATCCTGCGGGATGGGCTGGATCTCGTCATGGACCTGGAAAAAAGCCACGGCGTTTGGGTGTATGATAAGCTTCACAACCGCGAACTCTTAGACTTTTTCGGGTGCTATGCTACCATCCCGCTGAGCTACAACCACCCTAAAATGACCGGGGACGAGACCTTCCTCAAGCATCTGCTTCAGGCGGCGCTCATCAATCCCACCAATGCCGATATCTACACAGAGGAGTATGCGTACTTCATGCAGGTTTTTGAACGGGTAGCGATTCCAAGCTATCTTAAGTATGCGTTTTTCATCGCTGGCGGGGCCTTAGCCGTAGAAAACGCCCTCAAAGTAGCCATGGACTGGAAAGTCCAGAAGAACTTCCAGAAGGGCTACCGTCGGGAGGTGGGGACGAAGGTGATACACTTTGAGGAGGCGTTTCATGGGCGGTCGGGCTATACGATGAGCCTCACAAATACCGACCCGGCGAAGATTCGGTACTTCGCCAAGTTTGATTGGCCGCGGGTAGTCAATCCTAAGCTGCGTTTCCCGATTACGGATGCGGAGATAGAGCGGGTGGAAAAGGTCGAGGCGCTGGCTATCGCGCAAATCAAGCAGGCCTTCGTGGAGCATCGGGATGACATTTGTGCGATCATCATAGAGCCCATCCAGAGCGAGGGCGGGGATAACCACTTCCGGCCGGAGTTTATGAAGGCGCTTCGGCAGTTGGCCGATGAGAATGACGTGATGCTCATTTATGATGAGGTGCAGACGGGGGTAGGGGCGACGGGGCGCTTCTGGGCGCATGAGCACTTCGGGCCGAAGGCGCGGCCGGATATCATCAGCTTTGGTAAGAAGATGCAGATTTGCGGCATCCTCGTCGGGCCGAAAGTGGATGAAGTGCCGACGAATGTCTTCCGGGTGCCCTCGCGGATCAACTCCACCTGGGGCGGCAATCTCGTTGATATGGTGCGCGCGACGCAGATTCTCTCCATCATAGAAGAAGACCACATCGTAGAACACGCCGCTCGGGTAGGCGACTACCTCAAGCACCGGCTGGAAGCCCTCCAGGAGGCTTATCCCGACATGATTTCCAACGTACGGGGGCGGGGGCTCATGGTGGCCTTCGACCTGCCTACGAAACAGCTGCGGGATAAGCTCGTCCAAGATGCCCTATCCAAGGAAAACATGCTCCTGCTCAAAGCCGGGGAGCGCTCTATCCGGGCCCGCTCGCCCCTCACGATAACCGAGCAGGAGATAGACGAGGGGCTAAGCCGGCTTGAACGCCTGCTCAAAACGTATACAGTTCCTCGGCAAGTAGCGGTAGTAGGGTGAGTTCTCTTCGGGTTGCCCTGCAAAAGAAAGGGCGATTACACGAAGATTCTATTCGGCTTTTGTCGGAGGCGGGAATCGGTTACTTTTACATGGGGATCGGCTGCGGGTGCCGGCCCAGGGTTTTCCGCTGGAGGCCTACCTTTTGCGGGATGATGACATTCCGGCTTACATCGCGAATGGGACGGCGGATGTAGGGATTGTAGGGGAGAATACGCTCTTAGAGTCGGGGTTAGCGCTGAATGTTTTACGGCGGTTAGGTTTTGGGCGGTGTCGGCTGTCGCTGGCAGTGCCTCGCGAGTCTGGCGTTCAGCGTTTAGCGGATTGTGAAGGGCTACGGGTAGCGACCAGCCATCCTCACCTGACCGAGCGGTACTTTTCGGAGGCTGGTCTTTCCGCTACGATTCTCCCACTGGAAGGTTCGGTGGAAATCGCTCCCAGCCTGGGCCTGGCTGATGCCGTCGTGGATATCGTAGCTACCGGCACCACCCTCCTCATGAATGGCCTTCGGGAAGTGCATGTCTTCCTGGAAAGTGAGGCCGTGCTGGTAACTTCCCCGCGCACGCCTAATGACCGCGTAGAGGCTTTCCTTTTCCGGATAGATGCGGTGCTGGCCGCCCGTACCCGAAAGTACATCCTCCTCAACCTCCCCGAGCGCCAGCTGCCAGAGCTTCTGAAAATCCTGCCTGGTCTCAAAAGTCCCACTGTCATGCCTCTCGCCGAAAAAGGCTGGATTTCTGTGCATACGGTCGTGGAGGAGAGTCGTTTTTGGGAGACCCTTCATCAGCTCAAAGCGATTGGGGCGCAGGGCATCCTCGTGATGGATATTGGCAAACTCATCTTGTGACATGTGGCGGGTTTTCGCCTACGAGCCGGGTTTTTCGGGCGCGACGTTACGGGCGCAGCAGCCGCCTTTGCCGGAGGTAGGGTTTATCTTTGAGGCGATAAAGGCGGAAGGGGATGCGGCGCTGCGGCGTTTTACAGCCGAGTGGGATGGGGTGGAGATAGAGGGGGATTTTCGGGTGGCTGTGCCGCCCCCGGCCGAAATCCCCCTCCCATCTGCGCACAAAGCTGCCATAGAGAGGGCCTATCGGAATATTCACGCTTTTCACCAGCATCAGAAGCCCCGGCCTTATGAGGTGGAGACGATGCCAGGGGTGCGGTGCGGGGTGCGGTATGTGCCATTGGAAAGGGTGGGGCTGTACGTGCCTGGGGGGTCGGCGCCGCTTTTTTCCACGGTGCTGATGCTGGGTGTCCCAGCAGCGATCGCTGAAGTGCCAGAAGTGTATCTCTGCACGCCGCCGGCGCGGGACGGTTCCGTCCATCCGGCGATTTTATATGCGGCGGCGCTCTGTGGAATCCGGCACATTTGGCGGTGTGGGGGGGCGCAGGCGATTGCGGCTATGGCCTTAGGCACCGAAAGCCTCCCCCGCGTGGATAAGATTTTCGGCCCGGGCAACCGCTATGTGGAGGCAGCTAAGTTAGAAGCGGCTCGGCGGGGCGTGGCTATTGACATGCCGGCGGGGCCGTCGGAGGTGGTGGTGATCGCCGATGCGTCGGCCCGATCGCTGTGGGTAGCTTGGGACCTTTTGGCGCAGGCTGAACACGGCCCCGATAGCTTGGTAGGCCTCATCACTACCTCACCTCCCCTCATTGAAGCAGTCCAGACGCACCTCAGGGAGACACTTGCTACCCACCCCCGCGCCTCTTACATCGCGGAGACGCTCCGCCACAGCTGGGCGCTCACCGTGCCTTCTCTAGAGACGGCCCTCGCCCTGGCTAACGCAATCGCCCCTGAGCACCTTATCCTGGCCTTATCGGATGCGGAAAAGTGGCTCCCCGCCGTGAAAACCGCCGGCTCGGTCTTCTTAGGCTATTGGACGCCTGAGAGCGCCGGCGACTACGCCTCCGGCACCAACCACGTCTTACCTACCCGAGGTTTTGCCCGCTCCTATGCGAGCCTGACGGTGGGGGCTTTTCTGCGGAGCCTGACGTACCAGTCCCTTTCGGAAGAGGGGGTGCGCGGACTGGCTTCTACGGTGATCACGATGGCCGAAGCCGAAGGCCTCCCCGCCCACGCCAAAGCCATGACCTTGCGATATGAAGCGCTTTCGTAACCACCTCCTCGCCATCCCGCCCTACACCAGCGCCCGGGATGAGTTTGAAGGACAGGCCCGGATTTACTTAGACGCTAATGAAAACAACTATGCCGAAGCTTGGAGCGAAGACCACACCTTTCGCTATCCCGACCCCCACCACAAAGCCCTTCGCAAGGCCTTGGCTGCCTACCTTGGCGTGCCACCCGACGAGATTCTTTGCGGTAATGGCAGCGATGAGATTATAGACTGGCTCATTCGGGCGGTGTGCGAACCCCACCAGGAGGGTATCTTGACGGTGGAGCCTTCATACGGGGTGTATGAGACGTATGCGCGCATCCACGGGGCCAAAGTGCAGAAGGTTCGCCTGGAAAAGGACTTTTCGCTCCGGGCGGAGGCGATTCTGGAAGTCCTCACGCCCGAAACATGCCTGATTTTCCTCTGCTTGCCGAATAACCCCACCGGTAACGTCTTTGACCCGGTAGAGGTGGCGAAAATCTTACAGCGTTTTCCGGGGTGGGTGGTGATAGATGAAGCATACGGGGAGTTTTCGC
>JGI24185J35167_1000601_pt1 | contig 16134 bp, 15 predicted proteins | sample YNPBryunderm2012_FD_35167 | JGI IMG/M metagenome (IMG submission 35167) | reverse complement strand
AACGGCACCCAGTACGGCACCTGCGCGTTGATCTGGTAGACGCCCACTTGGCCCGGCGTCATCCCGGCAAACAGCACGGGCAGCTCGACGCCGCCCAGCCGGACCACCGGCCTGGCCACCGCCCAGGCCAGCGGGCTGACCGGTCCCGGATAGCCGTCGGGCACCTCGGGCGTGGTCGCCCCCAGCCCGGTCAGGTAAATCTCGATCACATCCTCAGGGTGGATCGGGTTGGAGAGCGTCACCAGTTGGTTGTTCTTGCGCCGGATCACGGTGGCCAGCCCGCGATCCTCGCCCGCNNNGCCCGTGCGGAAGACCGCCGGGGCCGCCGGCTGGATCGTGAAGCGGAAGCTGTTGGAAACCCCGCCCGGCGTGCGCAGGATCATGGTGGCCGCCCCTGTGACCCCGAAGGGCAACTGGGCGTTGATGCGCGCCGGCGACACCAGGACCATGGGCACCAGCACCCCGTTCACCGTCAGGCAACTGTCGCCCAGGGCCGTGGGCAACGGCACTTCGCGCGTGGCCTCGGTCGTCAGGTTCAGCTCGCGCCCCAGCACCGTGATCAGCCCGCCCGGCGCCACCGCCTCGCTGCCGTCNGCGGCGTTGATGATGCGCTCGATGCGCGGATCGGCCACNGCCGCGTCATAGTCCCAGGCCAGGGCGGTGAAGCCCGAAGTGGAAAGCGAGACGATCAGNCGCGCCCCGGGCAGCACGGCCAGCGTGCGCGTGAAGGCGGGCGGNAGCGTCGGGTCGGGCAGCCGCGGCGCCTCNGTCATGCGCGTGGGCCGCANCATGCGCGGCTCGGCCAAATCCACCCGCTGGATGGCCCCGGCCGCCGCCGCATCGGGCGCCGTGGTCCGCAGGCCCAGCCCGTCCACGATGGCAAAGCCTGAACTCTGCCCGGTCAAGGTCTCCAGGTCGCGGACGGGCGCCAGCGCGCCGTCCAGAAGATGATTGTCCACCAGGAAGCGATCCTCGCTCAGCGCCGCGTAGGCCCCGCCCAGCTTGCTGAAATCCTTGCGCGAGACTACGAAGGTGTCCTCGTTGGCGCTGTACAAAAGCACGTTGCCGTCGCCCTGCGCCGCCAGGATCGCCGCCCCGTTGGGCGTGGCCGCCAGCACGGTGTCCACGTGGATGTTGTTCTCCCAGACGCCCAGGCTGGGCAGCTCGGTGGCCCGGCGCAGGTTCAGATCCACCCGGTCTATGAGGTGCTTGGGACCGGCCACGCGCGCCGCCGCCAGAATCGCCCGGCCGGAAACCGCCAGCGAGCGCGGGTAATGGCCGGGCGGGAAGATGATGAAGTCCTCGGCCTCCAGCGTGTCCAGGTTGTAGACGTGGGCGATCTGCGAGTCGTCGGCCCCGATGAGCAGCCGCCGCCCGTCCAGCGTCATGGCCATCTGGGTGGGCGTGGCGCCGGTGCGCAGCGTGGCGATGTGCCGGTAGCCGTTGGCGTCAAAGACCAGGACCTGGTTTTTGTCCTGCCGCAGCACGTAGATCCGGTTGCGCGCCGCGTCGGCCAGCACGTCCACCAGCCGCCCGGGGATCGGAATCAGCGTGCCCCGCTGATCCGGCTCGCGCATGTTGATGAGCACGCGCACCGGCGGGGGCAGGTTGACCGCCGCCTCCGAGCTGATCTGGATCCAGCCCTCGCTGGTGCCGCGCTGGTTCAGGAAACGGTTGGGATCCACCGTGACCCGCACCCGCGCCGGGGTCGTGCCCCGGGCCGGTGAAACTTCGATGCCCGCGGAAGCCGTCAGCGTGAACTCGGTGCGGCCCCCGCCCGGATCCACCAGCTCGATCTCCTCGCTGAGCATGCGCCGGTTGCAGAAGCCCGAGCGGAACAACACCTGTTCCTGCCGCGCCGTCACGCGCGGGTACCGCCCGAGCTCGCCCACCGGCAGCACGGCCAGCCCGTTTTCGGCCACCGCGTAAAGCACGCGCCCGTCCGAGCTGAGCACGGACTTGCCGGCCAGATTGGCGGGCAACCACAGCCGCTCGCGCAGGGTGAGGTTGTCGGCGTCGGCCACCAGCAGCACGGGCGGATCGCCCGGCTTGGCCCCCACCTGCTCGTACTGCGCGTAGACCACGCCGCGCACCGAATCCAGCGCGATCGAACCCCGGCCCAGCCTCCCCGAGGCGTTGCGGAACTGCGCCAGCAGGATGGCCTCGGCGGTGAACACCCCCCAGCCGGTGGCGAAGGTGGAGCCGTCGCGGGCCGGCGAGATGGCCCGGGGACCCAGCGGCGGCTGGGTGACGAACAGGCGCGGGCGCACCTGGCGGCGGGCGACCTCGTAGACGAACACGATCGCCGCCTGCTCNCCCTGCGCCTCCAGGATGCCGAGGATGCGCGTGCCGTCGGCCGAGGCGGCCACCGAGGCGCGAATGAGATCGGTCGGCCAGGTGGCCAGCGGCGCGGGCAGCGTGTGGGAGACGATGTCCTGGAGCCGGGCCAGGACCTGGGTGGCGCCGGTCTCCGGCTCCACCAGCACGAACTCCTCGGTGGTCACCACCAGCGCCCGGTTGTCCAGCCCGAAGGCCACCCCCAAAGGCGGCGCCCCCAGCAGGAAGGTCTGCCGGCGATTGGTGTCCGGCTCGAGTACGGTCAGGGCGTTGGAGGGACGCAGCGGGGCGACGAAGGGAGCATAGTGGGTCGCCAGCAGCCAGCGCCCGTCCCAGGACAGGGCCAGCCCCGAGGGCTGTTGGGCCACGTTGAGCGGGCTCAGCAGGCGCAGCTCGCCCAGCGACACCACCTCGATCCGGTTCGCCGTGTAGTTGGCCAGATACGCCACCCCCCGCCGCTCATCCAGCACCACATCCGCCAGATGCCCCTGCACCGGCACAATGCGGCCGAAGACACCCGCCGAGGCGGTGACCGGGAGCCAACAGGCAATGATAACGGCCAGCCGCCAAAGAACAGGGAAAGTTCCCGCGGCTATTTGTCCGAACGGAGACACAAATCTCGCGCGCATAAGAAGCTATAGGCAATCTCTACTAACTGCGCACCAAAGTCAAGATTGCCGTTGGTCAGGGTAGTACCGTTAGTACTAACTGTGGCTCTTGGATACCATGCCCGGTTTCAAGAGGCGGGATGGGGGCTACCCCCTCAGGGCAGCGCCAGATTGCGCCAGTAACGCAACCAATCCTCCGATTCGGATTGCCACTGCGATCCCAATTCGTCCTGACACTTTATGCAATAGCGTGTCCAGGGAACGGCCTCCAGCCTTTTGGCGGGGATGGGTTGATCGCAGTTCAGACAGAGCCCGTAGTCGCCGACCTCGATCCGGTCGAGCGCTTCGTTGACCAGGCGCAGCCGTTCGGCGTCCAGCAAGCTCAAACGCAGGTGAACAAAGTCTTCGTGCAGCCGTTGTGCCTGCTCGTCGTCGGAAACCCGCTCGGCGGCAGAGAGTCCTTGGACCTTTTTGTGAACTTCAGCCAGCAACGCCTCCCGCTCTTTGAGCAGGCGCTGCCGGTAAGTCTCTGTGGCGGGCATCATGAGGCCCCTCCCTGTCCTGCGATTGCCGCCCTCATATTATCGGCGGCGGCGTGCATCTTTTTAGGTGGCGCCGGTGGGAGAATTTCTCGGGCTGGGCGATGCGGGGCGGTCAGTCCCGACGGGGCAGCAGCGCGACGTAGTCCTCGAGGATGCGGATTTCCGTTTCGCTGTGCAGGCTGCGGAGTTGGTCGCTTTGCAGCCGCGCCCGCCGTTCTTCGGGCATGAGGCCGCGAAGGCGGTTGAACTCTTCGCGCACCAGACGCCGGCGGTCCTCCGGCAGCTCCAGGAATCGGCGGAACAAATCGCGCGCCGCTTGCTGGCGTTGGGGAGGCAGGTTCCGGAAGCGCGCGAGTTGCTCTTGAAGTCTTTCACGTTCTTCGGGCGGCAAGCTGCCGTAGCGTTCCAGTTGCTGCTCCAACCGCTGCCGGCGTTCCGGCGGAAGTCGTTCGAGCAGACGCTTGCGCTCTTCCGGGGGCATGCGGGTCAGGCGTTCGAGTGCGCGCCCGGCTGGGGGCCGGATGGTCCCGGCAGCCGGGCCCGGCCGCGGCCGTGGCTGTGCCCGCATGGGCGCAAGCGTGAGTGTGCCGAGCAACAGGATGGCCACGAACCTGCACGCCCATGCCATGGCGCTACATGCGGGCAGAACCCGGGACATCGGCGCGGGCCAGCAGCTCCAGGGCACGCAGCATCTCGATGTCTTCGAGCGCCGCTTCGACGGTCTCGACCTCGACCACGCTCGTGTCCTCGCTTTCCGGCGCAGCCGACCACCACGGTGAGCGCAACCACAGCACCGCCGCCAGCAGCAGGGAAGCTGCCGCGACCGGTACATGCAGGCGGAGTCGGGCGCGCCTCGAGGTTCGCCGGTCCCGTTCGATCCGGGCGAACAAGCGGACGTCGAAGTCTTCCGAAACGGGCGCGCCTTCCCAGGCGTCGAGCGCTTCCCAGACGGCTTTCTGCTGTTCGGCGAAGGCGCGACATTCCGGACAGCGTTCCATATGCCGCTCCAGAACGGCGCGGGTTTCCGGCTCCAGCTTGCGAGCGCAGTAAGCCAGCAGCAGCTCCGCGGTTTCCTTGGTCTGAATGGGGCACCGCATCGGCATCCTCGCTTCAAACCAAATGGGCCAATCGCGCCCGAAGCTTTTCGTAAGCCCGGAACAGGAGCGACTTGACCGCTGATTCCGAGCAATTCAGCACGCGCGCGATTTGCGCGTACTCCAACTCCAGGTACTTGTGCATGAGCACGGCCGCCCGCTGTTTCGGCGGCAGCGCTGCCACCGCCGCACGGATCTGTTCCCGCCGCGCCTCCTCCAGCAGGTCCTGCTCGATCGTGGGACGGCGATCGGGAAGCTGACGGAGCGGCAGCCCGGCGGTTTCCTCGTCCAGGCTTTCGCCGCTGCGCTCCTTGCGCCCGTCGCGCAAATAGTTCAGCGCGAGATGGGTCGCGATCCGGTAGAGCCAGGTCGTAAACCTGGCCGAAGGCTCGTAGTTGGCTCTCGCCTTGTAGACGCGCAAGAAGACTTCCTGGGCCAGTTCTTCGGCGATGGCCTGGTTCTGGACCAGCCGGTACAGATAGTGGACCAGGGGCGTACGATGCCGTACAAGCAACAGGGTGAAGCTGCTCGCATCCCCTTGCTTGACGCGCAGCATCAGTTGCGCGTCCGGCTCCAGGGCCGCCACCGAAGCCATACCCTTGATAACCCGACTCCCCACGCTAAGGTTGCGCCGTTTCTATTGTACGCTCGCCGGCTACTCGTCCTTCAGCGAACGCTCCATCAGGGCTCGCACAGCGTCCGGGGGCGATTGGCCTTCGAACAGGACGGCGTGGATCTGCCGACAAATGGGCAGTTCGACCCGGCAACGCTCGGCCAGTCGGAGCGCAGCCCGGCAGGTGTTGACGCCTTCGGCGACCGTCCTCGTGCGGGCGAGAATCTCCCGGAGCGAGCGGCCACGAGCCAGCTCGATGCCCAGACTCCGGTTGCGGCTGAGATCGCCGGTGCAGGTCAACACCAGATCGCCCAGCCCGGCCAGCCCGGCCAGCGTGGAAGGCTGCGCGCCCATGGCCACGGCGAGGCGAGTCATTTCAGCAAGCCCTCGGGTCACCAAGGCCGCCACCGTGTTACCACCCAGTCCCAATCCGTGGCATATGCCGGCCCCGATCGCGATCACGTTTTTCAGGGCGGCGCCCAGCTCGACGCCCACCACGTCCGGGTTCCGGTACAGGCGCAGGGAAGGTCCGGAAAAGGCGGCTTGCACGAGCCCGGCCAGATGGTCGTCGCAGGAAGCCACGGCGAGCGCCGTCGGATCCCCTCGCGCGACCTCGCGCGCAAAGCTCGGCCCGGAAAGCACGGCCACGCGCGGGGGAAACTTNTCACCGACCACTTGTTCGATGAGTTGGGAAACCCGGAGCAGGCTGTCACATTCCAGTCCCTTGGTCGCGCTCACCAGCGCCATCGCGGGACTCAGATGGGGCAGCATGCGCCGCCAGAGCGATCGGGCTGCGTGGGATGGCATGGCCCCGACGACCACTCCCACCCCGTCCAGGCATTCCGCCATTTCGGTCGAGGCCAGCACGTTTTCAGGCAGGCGGAAGCCCGCCAGGTACAGGTCGTTTTCCCGCGTCGCTCGGATGCGCCCGGCGAGATCGGCCTCATGGACCCAAAGCTGGACGCGTTCGAAACGCGACGCGAGCACGATGGCCAGCGCGGTCCCCCATCCGCCGGCCCCGACGATCGCCAGCCGCCTCAGTTTTTCCGGGCCTTCCATGAAAACACGTTTTCGGTGCCGGCCCGCAAACGCTGGATGTTCTCCTTGTGCCGCCAGATGATGAAGGCGCCGCCCACGGCCGCCGCCGCTACCACGATCCAGGGCGGGTGCACGATCAGCCAGACCGCCAGCGGGAAGGTGCCGGAGGAGACAAGGGATCCCATCGAGATGTAGCGCGTACGCCAGACCACGAGCACGAACACGATCAAGGCCGCGAGCACGGCGGGTGCGGCCAGGCGCAGGAAGGCGCCCAGCAATGTCGCCACGGCCTTGCCGCCGCGGAAACGCAGGAAAACCGGGTAGGCGTGGCCCAGCATCGCGGCTACCGCGGCGGCGCTCATCAGCACGGCCGAATCGCCGCTCAGCCTGCCCGCCAGCCACACCGCCGCGTACCCTTTCGCGATATCGAGCAGCAGCGTGAGGATCCCCGCCGCCCGCCCGGTCGTGCGTAGAACGTTCGTTGCGCCGATGTTGCCGCTGCCCATGGTCCGCACGTCCCGCCCGGTGCGTACTTTCACGAGGAGGTAGCCGAAGGGGATGGCGCCCAGCAGGTAGGCCAGCAGGATGCAGACGAGGGCCGTCGTCATGGAACGAAGGAAAACTCCGACAGCTTAGTATAGACAGAGCCGGCCGGTCGGAGTTCGCTCGAGTAGAGGTAAAAGCGATCCGCCCGGAACTCGCCGAATTCCGCCGTCTCCAGTGGCGCGATGGTCTGCCTGAGCCTGGCCAGCGGGACTGGCTCCTTGATGCGGCCCAGCGTCAGGTGCGGCGAGAACGGGCGCGTTTCCGGCGGCACGCCGAGCCGGGCCAGCGCCGCGTCCGTGCGGCGCGCCAGTTCGGCCAGATCCGGGCCTGCCTCTACGCCCACCCAGAACACGCGCGGCGCGTGAGGGTTGGGGAAAAAGCCCAGGCCCCGCAGCCGGATCGGGATCGGCTCGAACGATCCCAGGCTCCTCAAGGCCGATTCCAGCTCCGCGCGCCGGTTCTCCGGCCATTCGCCGATGAATTTGGTCGTGATGTGCAGGTTTTCCACCGGGCTCCACTTCAGTCGCGCGGTGGGTCTCAGTCGGTCCAACAAACGAGCGAGGGCCTCCAGCACGGGCGCGGGCAGATCAATGGCGGTGAACAGGCGCATTGTATCTTAAGAGTAAGCCAAACCGGCCGCCCATGCAGTGGCGCGATCGCGTTCCTTTCCGCGAGCTCGAGGCCGAGACCGAAATTCTGCCCCGGAGCTTTTTCGAACGGCCCACCGTCGAGGTGGCCCGTGAACTCTTGGGCAAAGTGCTCGTGCACCGGTGCACCGCGGGCATGATCGTCGAAGTGGAAGCCTATCTGGGCCAAGAGGACCGTGCCGCGCACGCCTCGCGCGGGCTGACGCCGCGCACGCGTGTGATTTTCGGACCGCCCGGCCGCGCCTATGTGTACTTCATTTACGGGATGCACGAGTGCCTGAACATCGTGGCCGAGCCGGACGGCGTGCCCGGGTGCGTGCTGATCCGCGCATTGGAGCCTCTTGCCGGCATCGCCGAGATGAAACGACGCCGTCCGGCCGCCCGCACTCTGGCCGACCTGGCTTCAGGGCCCGGTCGTTTGACGGCCGCCTTAGGCGTCACGCGGCGCCACTACGGCGCGGATCTGACGAAGCCCGGTCCCTTCACCGTGCGCCGTTGGGTGCGGGAGCCCGCTTTCGAGATCGCCTGCTCGAGCCGCATCGGAATACGCCATTGCGCGGACTGGCCTCTGCGCTTTTTTATCCGAGGAAATCCCTTCGTAAGCCGGCGATAAAAGCGTCCTACTCGCGATATCCTGTTAGCAAGGGCCTATGCTGAAGCCGACCATTTTCCGGGAATACGACATTCGCGGCGTCGCCGACGTGGATTTGCTGGATTCCGATGTGGAAGAACTGGGCCGGGGAATCGGCACGTATCTGGTTCGCCACGGCGCCCGGCGCATCACCCTGGGCAATGACGTGCGCCTGAGCTCGGACCGCCTGCGACAGGCGCTGGCGCGCGGGCTGGTCTCCTGCGGCCTGGAAGTCATCGAGCTGGGTATGGCGCCCACGCCGTTGCTTTACTACTCGGTGTTCCACCTGAAGACCGACGGCGGCGTGATGATCACCGGCAGCCACAATCCGCCTGAGTACAACGGCTTCAAACTCATGTGCGGGCAAACCACCATTTATGGCAAGGAAATCCAGCGCATTCGGGAGCTGATCGAAAGGAAGGACTTCGTCCGCGGTGAAGGCTCGCTGCGCTCCTGCGACGTCGTTACGCCTTACGTGGAGGAGGTCTCCGCACAGTTTCAATGGCCGCGGCGGATCAAGGTGGCCCTGGACGCGGGCAACGGCACGGCAGGCCCTGTGTTGCACCGCATTCTCGAGCGCCTCAATGTCGAGCCGATCGAACTGTTCTTCGAGCCGGACGGGCGCTTCCCGAGCCATCATCCGGACCCCACGGTGGAGGAGAACCTCCGAGCGCTCCAGACCGCGGTGCGCGAGCAGGGCGCCGAGCTGGGCGTGGCCTTCGACGGCGACGCCGACCGGCTGGGCGCGATTGACGAGCGCGGCGAGGTGCTCTGGGGCGATCAGCTCCTGCTCATCTTCGCGCGCGAGATTCTTCAGCGCAAGCCCGGCGCTACGTTCATCGGCGAGGTCAAGTGCTCTCAGGTGCTCTACGACGAAATCCGCCGCATGGGCGGCAACGCCATCATGTGGCGCACCGGGCACTCGCTGATCAAAGCCAAAATGAAGGAAGTTCACGCGGAGCTGGCGGGGGAGATGAGCGGCCACCTGTTCTTCGCCGATCGCTACTACGGCTACGATGACGCCATTTACGCGGCCTTGCGGCTGATGGAGATCGTGGCGCTTTCCGGCCGCCCGCTTTCCGCGCAACTGGAGGGCGTACCGCGCATGGTTTCCACGCCCGAGATCCGCGTGGATTGTCCGGACGAGATCAAGTTCCAGGTGATCGCGCGGGTGGCCGAGCGCTTCCGCGGTCGTTACGAAGTCATTGACATTGACGGTGTGCGGGTTCTGTTCCCGCACGGTTGGGGTCTGGCGCGCGCTTCCAACACGCAGCCGGTGCTCGTGCTGCGCTTCGAGGCCAAGGACGAAGAGCACCTGGCGCAGTACCGTCGCGAGGTCGAGGAGGCGGTGGCGGAGGCCAAGGCGGCTCTGGGCGTGGCGGCCTGAGCGGGTGCTGGACCAGCGAGCGGCTTTACTCGGGCTGTCTTGAGCCTCGCGGAGCGATCCTCGCGGGAAGACGCCGCGCGCTGATCCCAGGCTCAGGCCACGGACAGCGGCGAGCCGCCGCGGAAACGGGGCAGAGTGCCCGGGCGGCGGCGCACTCAGGTGGCGTCCCGGGTGCTGCGTTCACGCGAGGTAGCGGGGACAATCCTCAGGCTTGACCTCGTCCGGGGTGGCAAAGTTTCTTTTAATTTCAATGCGTTACAAGAGGCCAGCGGGCCCGCGACCTCACATCGCGAAGTTTGGCCTTCCGCGGGTGTTAACATTTAACTTAACATTAAAGATGGTTGGCGCAACGTCCGATCGCATACCAAGGCAGGGTGCATACCATCGGCTACGCCGTGGACAAGAACGGCCGCTCGCCGGGCAAGGAGTTCTTTGATGCCCTGCCCGTCAGGGACCAAGCGAAAGTCATGTCGCTGTTTGTGCGGCTCGGCGATTATGGGAGCATCAGGAACCCCGAGAAGTTTCGGAAGCTGGAGGGCAACTGTTACGAGTTCAAATCGTTTCAAATCCGCATGCCGTGTTTTTTCTCGCCCGACGGCTGGGTTCTGGTTACGCATGGATTCTGGAAGAAGCGCGACCGAACGCCACGCCAGGAGATCGAGCGAGCCAGGAGAATCTTTGAAGAAGATCAGGAGCGGGAAAGGGGAAGCAGCCCGCAAGGTTGCGATCCGTAAGGTGATGCGTATGCAGACCAAAACGCAGTTTGAACAACTGATGGCGGACCCCGAATTCCGCCGGCTCTACGCCATCGAGGGCTTGATCACCGAGGCCGGTGAGTTCATCGCCCGGCTGATGCAAGAGCAGGGAGTGAGCAAAGCGGAGCTCGCCCGGCGCTTGGGCCGGTCCCGGGCCTATGTCACGCGGTTGCTGAGTGGCTCGGCCAACATGACGATCCGCACTCTGGCCGAGGTCGCCTACGCCTTGGGCGCTGAAGTTAAATTGCGTGCGGAACCCATCGAGACCGCGGAGCGCGATGCGGTCGGTAGCGGCATGCAGGACCGGGTCTGGTGGTCTGGCAAGCTCGGCGGCTGGTACCTAGAGGGGGACACCGCGAGTTTCCCGACCAAGCCGCCGGGCCGCTTGCGTCCTGACCCTGCCGGCCGGTTCTGTTACGCCGCATGACGCCGATGATCATTCAACAGACTGCTGAGCAGGCGGCGCTGGCATTCGAGTTGCACACCCGCGCGGAGATCAAGTCCATTCGCCTGTTGAAGTCTCGAGTCGCCAGCCGCCCGTTGTTCGAGCCTCCGCAGGGCCCGGTTGTCCTGAGAATTGCGCACAAGGCACGACAGGCGGAGGGGCCCGAGGGGGTCCTACGCTTGGAGGTCAACTTTCGAGTAACGGGAGTCGAGGAGCAATCGGGTCCCACGGCGCAGGCAGCAAAGGCTCGGGAGCCTTTGCTGGCCGTCGAGTGCACTTGGGCGTTGGACTACCAACTGGCTTCCGGGTATCGTCCAGGGCCCGAAGCGGTGAAGGCATTCAAGGACGGTAACGCCGTATTCCATTGTTGGCCTTACTTCCGCGAGTACGTGCAGAGCACGGTCAGTCGCATGAACTTGCCGCCGCTGACGCTCCCCTTGCTTCGCTTGATACCAAAGCCCCCGAGCCAAAAGGTGGCAAAGCAGAGCAAGGGGCCGCGTGGGCAACGAGGTGGCGGTTAGGCAACGGAATCGGTCCAAGGCTACCACTCAGGTGAATCCCGCCCGCCGTGCCCTTAACCCCGCGCGATCGAGGAGGCGGTGGCCGAGGCCAAATCGGCTCTGGGCGTGGCGGCCTGAGCGGCGTCAGCCCGCGAACTTGTAGCCCTGACCGCGGACGGTGAGGATGAACTGGGGGTACTTCGGGTTGTCCTCCAGCTTTTGCCGCAGCCAGGCGATGTGAACATCCACCGTTCGCGTCGTGGTCCCCGGTTCGTAGCCCCAGACCTTCTCGAGCAGTTCCTCGCGCGATAACGCAACGCCGCGGTGCTCGATGAGATAGCGCAGCAAGGCGAACTCGCGTGCCGCCAGAGTGACCGGGCGCCCGTCTTTGAGCACTTCGGCGCGACGGAAATCCACACGGACTGAGCCGAAGCGGTGGCTTTCTGCAGGTTTCGCCGTCCGGGCCGGCGCCCGCCGCAACAGCGCTTCGATGCGAGCCAGCAACTCCATCATGTCGAACGGCTTGGTGACGTAGTCATCGGCCCCGGTTTTCAGCCCTACGACCTTGTCCACCACCTGGCTGCGCGCGGTCAGCATGAGGATGGGCGTCTGGATTCCGGCCTGCCGCAGCCGACGGCAAACTTCGAACCCACTGAGCCGGGGCAGCATGATGTCGAGAATGATCAGGTCAAAGCCGCCAGCGGTAGCCTTCGCCAGCCCTTGTTCGCCGTCGGTGGCCGTCTCCACGGCATAACCCTCGCTCGAGAGACGATCCGCCAGGGTGAGGACCAGGCCCGGCTCGTCCTCGATCAGCAGGATGCGGGGCTCGACCGTTGGTTCGCTATTGCCGGGCATCGCTGCCCTCCGGTGGCGGTGCTTGCTCGGCGGCAGGGAGCCGAATAATGAAGGCCGCGCCCTCGCCCGTCCTGCTCTCGACACGGATGAAGCCGCGGTGCGCCTCCACCACGCCTTTAGCGAGAGTGAGACCGAGGCCGGCGCCGTGGATCTGCGCATCGCTGGCGTTGCGGCCACGATAGAACGGCTCGAAGACGTGGGGCAGGTCGGCGGGCGGGATACCCGGACCGCGATCCTCCACGCGGATCTCCACCCACTGGCCGCTGTCGGTGCCTTGCGCCCGGATGCCCACCCACTTGCCCGCACTCGCATACTTCAATGCGTTGCCGACGAGGTTGCGGATGGCTTGCGCCAGCGCGAGCGAATCGGCCAGCACCGGTGGCGCGGCGGGGTCTGCGTGCACTTCGAGGGTCACGCCGGCTTCCTGCGCCGCGGGCTGTGCGGCCGCCACCGCCTGCTCGATCACGGAGCCGATCGCCACCGGTTCGAAGTGATACTTCACCCTCCCGGCTTGCGCCCCGGCGAAGGCCAGGATCTGCTCGACCATCTCCGTGAGCCTGCGAGCCTCGGTGCGGATCAGCGCGCCGTAGCGTCGAGCCTGCTCCCCGCCGGAGACGAGCCCATCGGCCAGGTTGTCCCCCGCCGAGCAGATGACGGCCAAGGGTGTGCGCAGCTCGTGCGATACGCCGGCCACGAACTCCATTTGGAGCCGGGCCAGGCGTTGGGCACGCTGGGCCGAGACGATCAACGTCGCGAAGCTCACGGCCATCAGCAGCAGAATGGCGGAGCTGAGGCCGAGGTTACGCCGGCGCAGGCGATTCACGGCGGCTTCCAGCGAACCGGCGCGGTGCTTGGCCAGGACCTGCCATCGTCCTTCCGGTTCGAAGCGCAAGGGCCCGGACGGCGCGGGCGGAAGAACTCCCCCTGATCCGGGCACGACCTCAGCCAGCCAGCGCAGCAAACCCGGACGTAACTCGAACAACCCGGCCGTCGCATCCGGCGAGCTCATGGGTTCGTCGGGCAGGGAAGGATCCGAGCGATAGAGCACGCGACGATCCGAGCGCCTTACCACCTGCAACAGGAAATCGAAGCCCTCGGCGCGCCGGAAGTGCCTGTCCACGAGTTCGGGCAGGAGGACCTTGACCAGAACGTCGTGATCCAGCTCCACGATCGTCCAGCCTGCCGGCAAAGGGGGCCGTTCGAACCCCGGCCTCCAACCGGGCTCGCGGGGCCGTGGCCGCCCGGCCCAGCGCCAGCGGGGCGAGGCCAGGACGCTGTGTTCTTCATCCAGCAGAGCGCGCCAGCCTCCCAAACCGCCGCGGCCGCGCTCCCCGGCGCGCAGCGCGAGGCGGGCCCGCAGGGGCAGCAAGCGTTCGGGCCAGGCGGACGGCTGGAAGCCGCCTTGGTCCTCCTTGAAGACGAGGACCTGGTCCAGACCCTCTTCGCCTCCCTCCGTGATGTAGTAAGCGCGAACCAGCTCGGGATGAGGCGCCGATTCTTTCCACGCCTGCCAGCGCTCGGCCAGCTCCTCGAGCTCGCGCTCCGGCGGCAAGGCCCTGGCGGGCGACAGCATGGCGAGGGCGCGCGCCAGCTCCCCGTTGAATTCCTGGGCCAGACGAGAGAGCGCCGCGCGCAGGTGGATGCGCAGCCGCTCGCGTTCCGCTTCACCGAGCTGCCCGATCCATTGATACTGAAGGAGAGCCAGCAGCAGCAACAAGCCGAGCGCCGCGCCCATCACCAGGAAAGGAATGGCTGAGCGATCGCGCCAGGCTCGCACATGCTCATTATCGCGCCGCCCGCTTCGCATGGCGGACGAGCGGAGCCAGTTGAAGCACAATAAAGCTGATGGCCGGTTCGCCCGCACGGGTGTTGATCGTGGACGACGAAGAGAGCCAGCGCGCCGGACTGGCAGCGATGATCGGCTCCTGGGGTTTCCAAGCGGAGACCGCCTGCGATGGCGTCGAGGCTCTGGAGAAACTCAACCAGGCGCCGGTGGACGTGCTGGTGACCGACCTGATGATGCCGCGCATGGACGGCTTCGAGCTGCTGCGACGNCTGGCCGCGCAGGGCGGCGGCCCTCCCGCCGTCGTCATCACGGCCTTCGGAAGCATCGAAACGGCGGTGGCGACCATTCACGATCTGGGCGCTTTCTGGTTCCTGGAGAAGCCCATTCAGCCGCAGGCGTTACGCTTGCTGCTGGAGCGGGCCGCCTCGCAGCGTCGCCTGGCCCAGGAGACCGAGCGATTGCAACGGCAGTTGAGCTACCAGGGAGTGCTGGGTGAGCTCACCGGACGCTCGCCCGCCATGCAGCAGGTCTTCTCTCTCATCCGGCAGGTTGCGCCAACCAAAGCGGCCGTTTTGATCACGGGCGAGAGCGGCACCGGCAAGGAACTGGTGGCCCGCGCCATCCACGCGCTCAGTCCCCGGCGCGACGGTCCCTTCGTGGCGGTCAACTGCGCGGCGATGCCGGAAACGCTCATGGAGAGCGAACTGTTCGGTCACGAAAAAGGCGCGTTCACGGGGGCCTTCGAACGGCGCGTGGGTTGCTTCGAGCTGGCCCACAACGGCACGCTTCTGCTCGATGAGATCGGCGATATGCCGGTAGCCACGCAGGCCAAGTTGCTCCGCGTGCTGGAGGACTCGCGGGTGCGGCGACTGGGCGGGCGCAACGAGATCGTGGTGGACGTGCGCGTGATTGCCTCGACCAATCGCTCGCTGGCGGATGCGCTGCGCCAGGGCGCGCTGCGCGAAGATCTTTACTTCCGGTTGAACGTGATTCACATTCATCTGCCGCCCCTGCGCGAACGCCTGGAAGACCTGCCTTTGCTGGCGGAGGCGCTGCTGGCCGAATTGAACCGCAAGCATGGCGCACGCGTGCAGGAGGTGGCCGCGGACGTTCTCGATCTTTTCCGTGCCTATTCGTGGCCGGGCAATGTGCGCGAGCTGCGTAACGTGCTGGAACGGGCCGTGGTTCTGGCCGGGGAGGGAACGATCCGTCGCGAGCATCTGCCCTGGAACTTCCCGCCCGGCGCCTCCGTTCGCCAGGCTGCGCGGATCGAAGAGCCGGGCGTGGTGCGGGTACCGCTCGGCGCGACGCTGGAAGATGCGGAGAAGGCGCTCATCCTGCGCACACTGCAATTCACCGGCAACAACAAGACGCGGGCCGCGGAGATCCTGGGAATCAGTCTGAAGACGCTGCACAACAAACTCAAAGAGTACGCCGCCGGGCACGGCTCGGCCCCACCGGGCGGTCCAGGGACCGAGGATGCAGGCTGAGCAAGCAGGTTCCGTCGGGGCGCGCACCAGCCGGGAGCGGCAGCTCCGCGTCGCCTCGCTCTCGCTGAAGCTCCGGCTGCGCCTGGCCATCCTGGCGCTCATCGTGCTGGCGGTGAGCGCGGTTTCGGCCCTGAACCTGCACCGGCTGGCGGAAACCCGGTTTCAGGACTTCGCCCAGCGCGCCCAGATGGCGGCCCAACAAATCAAGACGTTTTTGATTTATCGTGTGCGGGATCTGGCGGCGCGGCGGGAGCCGGGCCCGGCCAGCCTCGAGGAAGCCATCGCGCTGTGGGAGCAGATGGTGCGCGAGGACGCCGATCTGGCGGCCATGCTGGACTCCACGGTGGCCGGCGCGCGCGTGGTGGTGGAAATCCTCATCACCGGACGAGACGGAACCGTGCTCGCCGCCTCCAATCGCAGCCGCATCGGGGCGCGGCATCATCCCCTGCCCGACCTCAGCGTCTGGGACACTCGCAGCCCCTGGCAGAAGCTGCGCGAAGTCTTTTCTCGCCGCGAAGATTACCAGACGACGGTGGCGTTGGGACTGCCCGGGCAACCGGAGCCGGTCTTCACCATCCACGTGGTGGTCTCCTCCATCCTGCTGCGCGACGCGCTGGTGCCGCAGCTCACAGGCATCGCCCTGATTTTCGCGGCGTCGCTGGCGCTTTCGGTGGCGCTGGCGGTGACGGTCTCCAACTGGAGCCTGCGCCCGCTGGCGCGCATCAGCGAAGCCATCGAGCAAATTACGCGGGGCGAGTACCGGCCGGCGACGGCGGACGGGCCGCCGGAAGCCATCGAGGTCGCCGCGGTCCGCAGCAAGCTGGACCTGCTGGGCGAACAGTTCCGCGGAGCTCGCGAGG
>JGI24185J35167_1000578_pt1 | contig 16549 bp, 18 predicted proteins | sample YNPBryunderm2012_FD_35167 | JGI IMG/M metagenome (IMG submission 35167) | reverse complement strand
TGAAGCCGAAGCGTCCAAGATGTTGAACGAAGCCAAAGAGAAGAGGCAGAAGATGATGCAGGAGATCGAGCTTGAGAGACAGCAGTTTCGGAAGTATGTTGNGGAAGCTTCGCAGCGACTCAACGNTTTGGTATCGAGCTTTCAAAGGCAGNTTGATCAGAAGAGGGAAGAGATGTTCGAAGAACTGACCGATCTGTTGAGAATCTTGATAGAGAAGATCGCCTTCAGATCACTCGACCAGGTTGATTTTCGCCAGAAGATGAAGAAGATTTTCTCAAAACTGTCCGAGGTCAGGAGCGCCAAGGTGATCTTCAACGAAAAGGATGCCGAGACTTTCCCAGAGATTTTGAAACAGTGCGAAGCAATGGGTTTCGAGGTCGTGCGATCTTCATCTTTGAAACCGGGTGAGGTGCTCGTAGATACGGAACTTGGAGTCCTCGATGGAACCAACAGAGCGGCCGTCATGTTGGTGGAGAGGTTGATAGAGGAGGTCTTCGGCCCTGTCGGAACCAACGAAGTTTCTCAGACAGTTCAAGGAGAAGCTCAGCAATCTTGAATTTCCCAAGTACAATGGCAAGATCGTCAGAATCCTTGGTTTGACCGTCGAATCGATCGGACCAGACGCTTCTCTGGGGGAGGTCTGCGAGGTTGATCTCGACTCGAGGAGGGCGCTCTGCGAGGTCGTTGGTTTCAAAGATGGACGAGTCCTCCTGATGCCACTTGAAAACATTTCTGGTGCCAAGCATGGTACTCTGGTCTTCGGCACGTCCAGACAGCTCGATGTCGCCGTGGGTGAAGATATGCTCGGCAGAGTCTTGGACGGTCTGGGACGTCCGATAGATGGCAGACCGCTGACCGCTGCGAAGAGATATCCACTGTTGAGGAACGCTCCTCATCCACTGAAGAGAATGCGCATCACAGAGCCACTCCCTGTGGGGGTACGNGCCATCGATGGTTTCATCACGATTGGGAAGGGTCAAAGGATGGGTATCTTCGCTGGTAGCGGTGTCGGAAAGAGTACTCTGCTCGGCATGATTGCGAGGAACACGATCGCTGACATCAACGTCATTGCCTTGATTGGGGAGCGCGGAAGAGAAGTGAGAGAGTTCATCGAGGAGGACCTCGGAGAAGGGCTCAAAAGGTCTATCGTCGTTGTTTCAACATCGGATCAGCCCGCGCTGTTGAGAGCCAAGGCTCTGTACACTGCCACGAGCATNGCCGAATTCTTCAGAGACTTGGGATACAACGTCCTTTTGATGGTGGATTCGCTCACGCGCTGGGCGATGGCACAGAGGGAGATCGGCCTGNCGATAGGTGAACCGCCCACTTCGAGGGGCTATACTCCGAGTGTTTTCGCGGGTTTACCCAGCATCCTCGAAAGGGCTGGAAACTCTGACAAGGGCAGCATCACGGGCATATACACCGTCTTGGTGGAGGCAGACGATTTCAACGAACCGATCTCCGACACGGTCAGGAGCATAGTTGATGGGCACATAGTGTTGTCGAGGAGACTTGCAGAGTTGAATCACTATCCAGCGATAGATGTCTTGGCGAGCATAAGCAGGCTCATGATAGATGTGGTGAGTGAGGAGCACTTGAAGGCGAGTAGAGCGCTCAGAAGTTTGATGGCGGCCTATCAGGAGGCTAAGGACCTCATAGACGTGGGCGCATACAAACCCGGTTCGAACGAGTTGATAGACAAAGCCATAAAAATGAAGGGCTTGATAGATGCCTTTCTCAAGCAGGACATCGCAGAGAAACCATCATTCGAGGAAACAGTGAACGTGCTTGTGAAACTTGCCTCGATGTGACATCAGGGCGTTTGTGGCTTGAGCGGCGCGATCTTCACCATCTCGAGGTAGAAGACTTGATCGTACAGTTCTTCCTTCGTCACTTTGAAGCCTCTCTCTCGCGCGATCTTCTTCACTAATCCGATGGGCTGTTCCCGCCTCCATTTCGTCACATGGACAGTCCTGACCAGTTCCTGCCCCGTGTCCATCAACAGAGGTACCACGAAGAAGCTCTTGTGTGCCATCTTCTTTGGTATCACGACGTCCCAAATGTAGAGTTTTCCCCACTTTTTTAGAACACGATTGACGTTTTCGATTATCGCTTCGTGTTTGGGCAGATAGAAGAACGTGAAGAAAAGGACCGCGGCANCGAAGGTCTCCGNGGCAAAGGACAGCTTCGTGGGGTTCATCACCAACCTGATCGATCTTGGATCGGCGAGTTTCAAGAATTCTTCGTCGGTCGTTGTGAAGACAGCCCTATCCACGAGGAGTTTCGTGAAAACGTCCTCCGCACCCGTGTTGACGACTATCACGCGCTGTCCTGCTATTTCCGAGGTGAACCTTAGAATCTGGTCCCTTAAGCTGTAATAGCCTCCCATAGCACCAATTGAGTATAACAGAACACGTCACCCAAAAAGTTAACTGTGCGAACCAATTTCGCAACCCATTTTTGGTATGACTATGGCTGGGTGGAGAACTTGAAATATTCTTTGCTGAGACAATCTGTCCGTGGAGACGAATTGAGATTCATTTCGAAACAGCTCTTGAAGCTTGCCATTCCNTCGATGGCCGAGAACTCGCTTCAAATGCTGTTTGGAATGGTTGACACAGCCTTTCTGGGACATCTGTCGTGGCAAGCGATGAGTGGAGCCGGATTGGCGAACCAGTTGATCTTCGTTTTCCAGGTCGTGNTTGTGGCAGCGGCTGTGGGTGTGAACGTCATCGTTTCGAACGCAACAGGTGTGGGCAACAAACACAAGGCGAGCGGTTCACTGTGGAACGGAGTGCATCTCTGNTTNCTTTGGTCGGCCCTTCTCATGGGGTTGGCTCCGCTCTCTTCGAATTTCTTGAGAATCTTCGGTAACGTGGACAAGGTTGTCTTCGAGTATGCTTCGACGTATCTGAAAACGATCCTGTTTGGCATGCCGAGCATGGCATTGATGGCGGTCCTGGGTGCCGCTCTGCGCGGTTCGGGTGATACGAAAACCCCCATGTTCGCGACAGGGATTGCGAACTTGCTGAACGTTTTCTTGGACTACGCTATGATCTATGGTAAATTCGGTTTTCCACGTATGGAAGTCTTGGGCGCAGCCCTGGCCACAGTGATTTCGAGGTTCGTGGGCGTGTTTGTGCTCTTACTTGCAGTCATGAGAAACCCTCACCTCGACGAAGACATAAGGANAGTCATCAAGTTGGATTTGACGAACCTCAGAGACATTGTTTCGGTTGGTTTACCAGCTGCTGGCGAGAACTTCATGTTCTCTTCNGGTCTACTGATCTTCGCGAGTATACTCTTGGCGTCTGGTCCAATGGCGTACGCTGGTCATAGGATCGGAATCAACATCGAGTCACTGTCTTTCATGCCGGGCTGGGGCATCTCGGTGGCGGTCACCACGCTGGCGGGNCAGTACAACGGCAGAAGACGGCTCGACAAAGTCACNGCGGTGGCAANGCAGGGTTTCATAATAGCCGCGCTGATACAGGTCTCNGCGGGTGTGTTCATCTTTCTCTTCCCCGAGCTNTTGATAAGTTTGTTCACCAGTCAAGCTGAGATCGTCCAGCTTGCGAAGATACCTGTACGGTTGGTTGGGATTTTTCAAATCTTCCTCGCGCTGGAATCCAGCATGAACGGTGTGCTGAGGGCGACTGGGAACACGACCTTCGGAATGATCGTTTCCACCGTCTCGATGTGGGCCATCAGGTTGCCTTTGGCGTACTTTTTCTCGGTGAAGATGGGCCTCGGTCTTCTGGGCGCCTGGCTCGGGATGATGAGCGATATGGGCTTCAGGAGTGTGCTCAAACTCTTGTTCTACATGTCAGGAGCATGGGAAAAAAGTGCGCTGAAGGTCTCTTCGAAGGTCACGCACGTGGGAGGATCCGATCTTTCTTGACCATACGTGATAGATCGCGTACAATCTTGTACTCCTGAAATGCCTTCTCGTTCTCACCGATGCGCTCGTAGAACATGGCGAGCAGAGTCCTCAAGCGTATGTCGGTGGGATCCTTGCTGAGCTCCTTTTGGGAAAGCTTTATCGCAATCTTGTAAGCCTTAAAGAACGCGAAGAACGATATCTTCCATCTCCTAGGCAAGAGGAAGAACGTTAGGAAGAACGCCGAGGGAACCAGGATCATTAAGTCGATGCGAAATCTCCAGCGCGTCATGAGTTTTTGTAGGTTCTTGCGATTTTCAAGCCCTTTCCTTGAAGAGTCTTGAATGCCAGATCTTTCTGCAAGATGTGACAGGATCGCCTTCAAGTTGTCCTTCTTTAAATTCAAGTTGTTGAGGGCCCTTGAGAACTTCTCGAATTCTTCATTCGAAAGACGTTCAGATGAGTATCTTTCCAGACTCGTCATGAGTTCTATGTACCTGCTAAGTTCACTTTCGAGCTGAGAATCAGCTCCATCGAGCTGTTTTGCAAGGACCATCAGTCTGTACAGAGCTGGGTAGTCCTTCTCCTTATCCTTCAGCTTCTCACATTCTTGCCTGATTTGTTTGGCGATCACGTCTTTGTTTGAAGAATTCTTCAGGAAGAACACCAAGTTCCAATCGATCAAGAAAGGATCACTCAAGAACGTTTGAACCAGCCACGCTGCGAAACCTTGTGGAACAACGGGTTTGTATCCGAGCTTCCAGAGAGCGCAAACACTGTTCAACTTGGAATTATCACCGCGCTCGAAACTCGCAATGTCTGCTTTCAACTTTGGNAAAAGCACGAAGCACTCGTCCAAAAGATCGTCCCTCGTTTCACTCATTTCGGACAAGTTCGCCACGAATTTGTCGAGGTTCTCCTCGAGAACCGAGTCTTTCAAAGTTTCGAGTTGTGCGAGCCTTCTCTTGGCAGAAAGTTTCCTACCGAGTTCTACAAGTTCGTCCGAGTCGGGTTCACGGACGACCCTCTGTAGCAGTTCAAGCCAGCTCTTCTCGAGATCTTCCAAGCTCTGCGCGAGTACACTCACGATGAGGAAGAAAGACAGAACCAAAAGGAACTTCTTCATACTCATGTTTCCTCAAACCTTGCTTTCAAAAAGTGTTTGTAGAAGATCGTGGCATACGCCGCCATGGGTGCACCGACGAACACACCAGCAAAGCCGAACAGCATGCCTCCAAGCACGATCGATAGAATCATCAAAACAGGATTGACTCGCATCGTGGTCTTCGTTACCTCGAAAAACAACACGAACACAAAAAGGTGAACTATGACCGCAAATACGAACACCCACAGGAGCGTTTCCAAACCCAGAGTGAGAGAAAACAAAAGGATCGGCACCAGTTCGAGAGGAACGCCAACTATGGGTATGAAGTTCGTCACGAAGGCCCATATTCCAATTAGNGGCGCATAACGCGGGCTCAGGAACGCGAAAAGAACGCCAAAAGCCAGGCCAACTATCAGCGCGTTCAACGCCAAGATACCTATGAACTTCCTCATGCTCACCTTGAAGTCGTTCACGAACTCATTCACCANGTTTCTGCAGCTCGCTGGATAAAGGTTCGGGACGAATCGAGCNATCGCCCCTGCATGGAAAGAGGCGTAGATTCCACACAAGATCGTGAAGAATATAACGATAAAGAAGTTCGGAGCATTGGTTGCTATCCATTTCAGGACGAACTCCAACAACTTATCCAAATACGGCACCAAGTAATCGGCCAGGTCGTTCAACAGTCCTGCAAGACCTTCCTGCTGAGCAAGGTATTCTTGCCAAGCCTTCTCACGGATCACCTTTGCCATCAGGTTATAGAAATCGGCGAGCTGTGTGATCGCCTTCGGTAACACTTCAACGAGAGCCCAGCCGAAGAGAAGCAAGAACAGAACCAAAGCCAAGACCGTGGCAATTCTTTTATGTGTCAATCTGAAAAACCTCTTCAGCAGGCTTGCTATTGCATCGACAACCATCACGATTATGAAGCTGAAGAGACATATCTGAAAGAACGACTTGAAAACGATCCAGAGAAACATAACGATGCCCGTGTAAAGCAACGTGTAATAGAGAGCGAAGTTTCTCTCCTTCAAGAAGCTTCCCTCCCGTTCAAGACCGCACCGTTCTTCTCGATTTTCAACATCGAGACTGGCACCATGATGATCGAAATCGCGAAGAGTACCATCAGCTGTGCTGATATGTTATCACCGAACGGGAGTATCAAGAGATATCTGAGTGCGACACCGCACGCCCAAGCGAAACCCATGACAGTTGATGATGCGAGCGCTGCGTTCTCGGNCATCAATTGCTGTGCATGAGCAACGTTTGTGGACATGGTGAGATAGCCACATCCATTCACGAGCAGATAGCCTACGACCAGTAGGAGCGCAGACACTGGCTGAGAGAGGATCAGAACGCCGATCGCCATTCCAGCGAAGCTGACAAGATTCGTGATGTGGTTNCCGAATCTATGACTCATCCACGTGCCCACCATCGTTGTAGCCACACCGAGCCCAATTCCCAGCGTCAACAGAAGGCCGCCGAACACGAGCGAAAGTCCTCTCTTGCTCGCTATGATGGGCCCGTACGTGTTCGACAGGGTGATCACCAAAGTCCTCACGGTCACGACAAACCACAGTATGATTATTTTCCTGAGCCCCTGAAGACTATCCCTCAACCTGGTTCGATCTTTGACTTTGTCCACATTCATCTTATTCGGTTCTCTCACGTACAGCAACAAGAAGATCACGAGGCTCACAGTTGCAACAATCCAGAGCTCTTCAAAATCATAGTGTGATACGAACTGCGTTACAAAAACTGGGCCCAGTGCTGTTCCCAATGTCCCCGCAGCGACGAAGATCGATAGAGAATAAGGACTGCTTCCCCTTGCCATCACAGCTCCAATGGGATGGAAGGCGGAGTTACCGAAGTAAGCCGCCAAGAAGAACAAGAGTAAAACAACGATATTCAAGGAGAAACCCACCAGCGCCATCGAGCCGATCGTGATCAGCATACTGACGAACAAACCGCGCTCCAATCTTACGAGTTTGGAGGCAATCATGCCAAAGATGATCTGGAAGATGGAAGAGAAGAAACTGATCGATGTTATGAGTAGCGCTATCTCCCTCACGCCGATGTTGAACTTCCGCATGAAGAAGGGCGCGAGCGGATTGAGAAAAGAAACGAAGAAATCCGTTATGAAGTGTGATGCAACGGCCAGAAGGTTTATGCGTGTTCACCCCCAAGTTTTGAAAGTATGTTCGCTGCGAGTTCTCTGAAGGCTTTTTCGACTTCAGAGCCTCTCATGTACAATAAAGCGTTCTTTCCTTCATCCAGTAACTTTGCGAGCTTCGGTTCCAATGGAATCGTCGCGAGACATTCCAGACCAAGAAGTTCCGAAAGAACGTTCGAGGAATCCTGACCAAAGATGTCTATCCTCCCACCACAGTGTGGACAGATCAAATAAGCCATGTTGTTGACGAAGCCAAGCACCCGATGGCCCATCTCTTGGCTGAAGTGCATGGCGCGCAGAACGTCGTCCAAGGCGACCTTTTGTGGTGTTGTCACTAAGACGACTCCGTCGAGCTTCACCAGTTGCATCAAACTCATCGCCTCATCACCAGTTCCGGGGGGAAGATCGAAGATCATAAAATCGAGTTCCCCCCAAGCCGTGTCCGCCAAAAACTGCATTATCGCTGAATGTTTCAGCGGTCCTCTCCATGCAACGGCTTGCTCAGGTTCAACAAGCATGCCGATGGATAGAACCGACATGTTGGGCCCATATTTCACGGGTACGATTAAACCATCGCGTGCAGTTGGAGCGTCATCGATTCCGAGCATGCGCGGTACGTTTGGTCCATGAAGGTCCAGATCCAACAATGCCACCTTGAAACCTTCCTCGGCGAGCGCGACAGCGGTGTTCACAGCGACGGTTGTCTTCCCAACCCCACCTTTGCCGCTCAGGATGGCTATCTTGTGCTTAACGTGTGCCATGCTTTCTTCCAATCTTTTCTGCCTCTCCCTGACCTGTCGAAGCGTTTGTTCGTTTCCACGTTCGTCACCTCTCCTTTATTGTACACAAACTCTTGATGATAAAATGAATTCGGAGGAACGAATCTTGGAACCACTCAGGGTGGAAAACGTGACCGTCGTCTTGAACGGGCAAGAAGTGATCAAAGATGTGAGCTTTTCAATAAAGAAGGAAGGTTTGTATGTGATCGTAGGACCCAACGGCGGTGGCAAAACCACCCTCGTGAGGACGATCATGAACCTTCTGAAGCCCGCTCGTGGTAGCGTCTACATCTTCGATCAACCCAACTNCGAATACCTTCAGAGAAACGTCGTAGGTTATTTGCCCCAACGTTCGAGTTTCAGAAGGTTCTTTCCAATAAGAGTCNACGACGTCGTGAAGATGGGTCTTCGCGAAGCGAAAAACGAAAGAGATCTGATCATGACCGCTCTGGAGAAGGTCGGTATGCGTCAGTTCTCTCAGGTTAACTTTTCCACCCTGAGCGGAGGACAACAGCAAAGGGTGCTCATCGCAAGGGCCATCGTCTCACAACCTAAGTTGTTGGTCTTGGATGAACCTGTCACGGGACTCGATTACGAGAGTCAGAACGAGTTTTATTTGTTGATTAAATCTTTTGTAGAAGACGGAACCACGGTTTTGATGGTAACTCATGATGTTGGTTTCGCGATGGATTTCAGCGATCAGATATTCTGCATAAACAGAACGCTCGTCTGCCACATCTCTTCGCAGGATAAGTTCTCGATGGATTCTTTCTTGGTGAAGCTCTACGGTTACGGTGTCAAACCCTTGACACACGGGCACGGTGAAGGCGAATGATGAGTTTTCTCGAACTCTATCAAAGGTCCCTCTTGGCTGGGATCTTGACGGCCATTTCGACTGCTATCATGGGCGTTTATGTCGTCTTCAGAAGGATGGCGTTCTTTGGTGATGCGATCGCCCACGTTGGTTTCGCCGCGGCGGCGATCGGTGTGATCTTAGGTTTCTCGAGTTTCTTCAGTGCATTGATCCTTTGTGTGCTGGTCTCTCTCTTACTCGGAAGGATTTCTCGAAGAGGCTTGGGCGAAGATGCGGCGATCGGCGTTCTCTTCTCTTTGACCATGGCTGTTGGCATCGTCCTATTTTCTGTTGCGAAGAAGCAACGAAGCTTAACATCACAGCTTTTTGGCGATGTTCTCACTGTGACCAACAGCGATCTGTTGTATCTTTTGATGATCACGGGCATCGTTGTTTTTTTCAACATCTTTTTCAAGGATGCCTTGGTTCATTTCACGTTCGACGAAGATTTTACCAGACTCATGCGACCAAAGATAGATCTTGTTTACCAGCTCTTCTTGGTGATCCTCGCAATCAGCGTGGTTGTAGGCGTTCGAACTGTTGGTGTGATACTCGTTTCGGCTTTCTTGATCATTCCAGCTTCGACAGCGACCATCTCTCTTAAGGACTACCGTTGGGCCTTCATCTTTGCTCCCTTGCTTTCCTCGATCAGCGTAGTTCTGGGGCTGCTCCTATCCCTCGGCATCGATGCACCGCCCGGAGCACTCATGGTTCTCGTTCAAGGCGCGATGTTTTTTGCAGCGCTGTTCTTGAGAAGGTGATGCGATGTTCTTGTTGTCAAAGGATTTCGTGTTCGATGCAGCCCACAGGCTGGAAAAGTACAAAGGCAAGTGTGAAAACCTCCACGGTCATACATACCGTCTGCGTGTCACGTTGATTGGACTCCCAGACGAAGAGGGCATGGTCATGGATTTCGTGGAGCTCAAGCGCTTGGTGAACGAACAAGTGATCTCTTTGTTGGATCACAACTATTTGAACCAGATCATTCCTCAGCCGACAGCTGAAAACATAGCCAGATGGGTTTGGAGCAAGCTTGAACCACTCCTGAGGAATGAGAGAAGGAGACTCTACGAAGTGACAGTCTGGGAAACTGCGGACTCTTTCGTCACGTACAGGGGATCGAACGATGAAGGACGTACAGAGTCAAAGGGATGACAGGAACGTCTATCTGCAGAGAGTCGGGATAAGGCATCTTTCCTATCCCATAACGGTAATGGACAAGACCAACGGTTATCAAGACACNGTGGCAAAGATCAACATGTACGTGGATCTGCCCGAGCATTTCCGTGGAACTCACATGAGCAGGTTCGTGGAAGTCTTGAACAAATACCGTTTGGGAATCGATCCAAAACTCATCAAACAGATGCTCGAAGAGCTGAGGAACAAATTNAAAGCCTCCACGGCGAGGGTCGAGATAGAGTTCCCGTACTTCGTGGTTAAGAAGGCCCCCGTTTCTGGTCAGAAGAGTTTTCTCAGTTACACCTGTAGGATCGAAGGACAAAAGACCTTTGAAAAGTACGATTTCCTCGTGGGTGTTGGTGTCCCCATACTCACGCTTTGTCCCTGTTCAAAAGAGATAAGCGAGCGCGGTGCGCACAACCAACGTGCCGTTGCGTGGATACATATAAGATCCAAGAAGCTGGTTTGGNTCGAGGAGCTCATCGAATACGCGGAACAAGCTGCGAGTGCGCCGGTCTATACTATACTCAAGAGGCTCGACGAGAAATACATCACCGAAAGGGCATACGACAATCCCCGATTCGTCGAGGACGTGGCAAGGGAAATCGCATTGAAACTGAACGCGGATGAGAGGATCTTTTGGTATCGAGTAGAAGTGGAGAGTTTCGAATCGATACACGCTCATAACGCCTACGCGTGTGTGACGAAGCACAAGGAGGAGTGAGGATGCACATCGATGTCTTGGACCATGGTTTTGTGGNGTTGATCGATCACATGGGTGACGATACTTCCGTCGTGAGGGCTGCCAGGATCTGCCATGCGTCACAACCAGGCGATGAAGAGCGCGACAGACAGTTGATTGAATTTTTGATGAAGAACAGGCACGAAACTCCNTTTGAGCATGTGACGTTCACCTTTCACGTCAAGTGTCCCATCTTCGTCGCGAGGCAGTGGATGAGGCACAGGATCGCCTCCTACAACGAACTGAGTGGACGTTACAGTGAATACGAGGATGAGTTCTACGTTCCAGGGAGAGACAGACTCGATGAGAAATCGATAGAGAAGATCGAGAAGACCTACAGGCTCGCTTATGAAACTTATCAGGAGCTGATCGCATCGGGCGTGCGAAAGGAGATCGCCCGCATGATACTCCCGATGGCAATATACACCCAGTTCGTCTGGACGGTCAACGCGAGAAGCTTGATGAACTTTTTGTCTCTCCGTGCCGATTCGCATGCACAATGGGAGATGCAACAGTACGCTCTCGCCGTTGCTCAGATTTTCAAATCGATTTGTCCGAAGAGCTACGAGGCGTTTGTGAAGTACACCTACAGGGGTGATCTGCTGAAGGGGTGAGCCGAATGAAACTCACGGAGATCTTGGCNGAGCTGAAGGCCAAGGTCCTGGCCAACGCGCACAAAGTGGATCAGATGCAGTTCGAACACGCGGCTGCTTCCGATCTCATGAGCGAGGTTTTGGCGATCGCCAAACCTGACGTAGTTTTGATCACCGGCTTGTGTACACCGCAGGTCGTCAGGACAGCCGAGGTGGTCGGCATACCGGCGGTGATAGTCGTGAGAAGAGAAAGCTTACCGTCCGAAACGGTCGAGATGGCAGAGACTGCCGGCATCGTGCTTGCCGCGACCAAGATGTCCATGTTCGAGGCGTGCGGACGACTCTACGCGAAAGGCATCAGACCCATCTGGGAAGTGTGAAGGATGGAGAAGGTCCTCGATCGTGTTCAGAGTTTCTTTCTCGACATGCCCGTGGTTGAAGTGATGAACCCGAACGTCATTTCGGTGCATCCGGATAGAACACTCAGGCAGGTNAAGGAGATACTGAGGATAAAGCGGATCTCCGGCGTGCCCGTCGTTGATCATGAGAGAAAGATCGTTGGAATAGTGAGCATCGAAGACATCATAAAGGCTCTCGAGGGAGGTTACATCGACGGAAAGGTTCAAGATCACATGACGAAGGACGTCGTCTGCTTGAAGACCTCAGACACTTTGAAGGAGGTAATAGAGACGTTCGAAAAGTATTCTTACGGACGCTTCCCTGTGGTCGACGAGAATAAGAAAGTGGTGGGCATCGTCACGAAGAACGATGTGATGATGGCACTGCTCGCGAAGCTTGGATTGGTGTATTTGCACGATGAACGAAGGAAAGAGGTGCTCGAGAGTCCTGAGTACTTCGGTAGATCCTTGATCACAGGTGAGAGGCTCGACAAGACCGGGGCCGATTTCTTNTTTCCGATAGATTATTACGACATCAACCTCGCTGGTGTCGGTGCCTCGAAACTGAGACAGTTTCTCCTTTCCAAGGGGGTCNATCCCGAAACTGCGCGAAGGGTGGCGATCGCCACCTACGAGGCGGAAACCAACGTCGTGATACACAGTGGAAGCACGGGTGCGATCTACTGTTTCATAAAGCCTGACAGCATCTTCGTGCGTGTAGAGGATNCAGGAAAGGGTATCGACAACGTTGAGCTTGCGATGAAGGAAGGTTACTCGACCGCACCAGATTACGTGCGTGAATTGGGTTTCGGTGCGGGTATGGGCTTCACGAACATGAAGAGATGTTCAGACAATTTGATGGTTGTCTCTAAGGTCGGAGCGGGGGTTGTCGTGGAGATGGAATTTCGCAGAAGCAAGGAGGGAAGCAAATGAAGCTTTCTGAGATCGTTAAAGCCTTGAACTTGGAAGTTTGTTGTGGCAACTATGAGATCGATGTGCAGTACGGTTGTGTGGGGGACCTTCTGAGTGAAGTGATGGCACATGCCAAAGCGAATTCGATATGGGTCACGGTCCAGTCGCACGTCAACATCGTCGCTGTTTCGGTTATCACGGGAATACGTGCTATCGTTCTCTGCAACGCTCACAGTTTCTCAAGCGAGACGATCGAGAAGGCGAAGGCTGAAGGTATCTGCTTGCTGAGGTCAGATAAGAGTCCCTTCGAGATAGTCGGAAGGTTGTACGGGATGGGTATAGAGCCGTGATCAAGGCCGATCTTCACGTACATTCTTGTCTTTCGCCCTGCGCCGACATAACCATGGTTCCGAGTGTGGTCTGTTCCAAGGCGAAGGAGAAACGACTCGACGTCATAGCTATCTGCGATCACAACAGTTGTGCGAACTTAGAATCTTTCACAAAAGCATGTGATGTGCCCATGTTAGCGGGTATAGAGATCACGTCTCAGGAAGAAGTTCATGTACTTGCGTACTTTCGTTCAACCGAAGCGGCGAACAGGTTCTCCAAGATCTTGAAAGATCACCGACCGAAGGTTGAGTTTGAGCCAGAAACGTTGGGTTATCAACTCATCGTGAACGAGAAGGACGAATTCGTGGCCATGGAGGAAGGATACCTGCACGTGGCTATCGACATGAGTTTGGAGAAAATCGTGGAATTGATCCTGAGTTTCGATGGTGTTCCAGTTTACGCGCACATCGATAGGCTGTTTGGTGTGCTGTACCAGCTTGGTATCTTTCCCGCAGACGATCGCGTCAGGATGGCCGAGGTCAGAACGAAGGAAGGATGGCAGAAGGCCCTGAGATCAGGTTACATACCCTTGACCAATTCGGATGCTCACAGACCAGACGAAATCGGCTGTAGGTTCACACGTTTCGACCTTGACACACTTAACAGTGAAGAATTCTTCGACTTCTTGAAGAACCCTGATCCAACTAAGGTGTTGACAATATGGGGCTGAGAACGATCGTTGACCACGTCATGGACATAGTTCAGAATTCCTTCAAGGCAAAGGCCAAGAGAGTGCGACTGAAGATCTCTCAAACGCGTGACAGTTTTTGTTTCACTGTGGAAGACGATGGCATTGGCATGACGCAAGACGAACTGAACAGGGTCTTCGATCCTTTCTATACAACGCGCGATCCGAAAGTCAGAAGGGTAGGATTGGGCCTTCCGTTCCTAAAGCAGGCGGCAGAGGCCACTGGTGGGTTCGTAAAGTTGGAGAGCGAAAAGGGCAAAGGCACGAGAGTGACAGCGTGTTTCAACACGTCGCATGTGGACTGCCAAGAGGTGGGAGATCTTGTAGGTTGCTTGGTCACGTTGCTGACTGGAACCCCGGAAGGTGTAGAATTGTGCGTAGAAAGGTGCTACGAGGATGTGTGCTATGAGATATCGACCTTGCAGTTGATCGAGATCTTTTGTGATCTTTCTTCTCCAGTTGTGATCAGATCCCTGTACGATGTTATCGATCAGTTGGAGAAGAGCTTGTTCGAAGGGGAGGTATCGAGATGAAGAGGGTTCTCACGTTGTTGGTCTCATCGATCCTGGGATTGGTTCTCTTTGGTGTTGTCATATCGGACGTGAAATTCGTGGGTCTGGTGACCATATCGGAGAAAGAGTTACTGCCGTTGGTGAAGGACTATCTTGGGGTAGAGTTGAAGGATGAAGCCATTCGGGACATGGCCAAACAGATTTTCGATACGGGTTACTTCTCCTCCCTGGAACCGAAGTTGGTTGCCTCTGAGGGCCGTTTCATCCTACAAATCGTCGTTCAGGAGAACCCCATCGTGAGGGATTGGCAGGTCAACCTCGAGGGTCCAGAGATAGTGAAAAAGGCGGAACTTGCCAGTGCTGTCACGCTCGAAAAGAATAAAGCGCTCAGCATGGTGAGGGTCAAGGATAGCCTCAGTGCGATGAAGAAGATGTTTGACGACGCCGGTTATTTCCTCGTCGAACTCAGCGGAGACTTCAAAGATGGTGTTTACGTCTTCAACGTTGTTCCATACGCGCTGTGGGACGTGTACTTCGAAGGTGAAACGGAAGGACTGANCATTTCGCAGGTGCGACAACAGATAAAGATCAGCACACTCAAAGATTTCTACACTACTCCAGCGCTTCTGAGATTCCTGATCAAGGACATAAAACGTTGCTATCCAACTTTCAGTGACATCTCTTCCGTTTTGTCCACGCTTGCAAATTATGTATACTTTGNCAAGGAAACGTCCGTTGATTTTGAGAAGATAGAAATACCAAATGTTTCTGAAAAAGCCGTCGTCATGAAGGTGAAGGTCGTCCAACCGAAGTTCGTGCCCGAGGAAGGCAAGGTGTACGAGAAGATCGAGTTCTCAGGAAACAATCTGATAAGTTCCGAACAACTACGCAAGGTCGTATCGGTCAGCGAGTACAGACTCGTTAGAAACCCAGAAGTCTTGAGATCAATGCAAGCCATAATCGATCTTTACAAAGAAAATGGTTATCCCATGTGTCACGTCGTGCCAGTGGACGAAGGCAAGACGCTCCGCTTCAACATAGTTGAGAAGTACGTTGCGAACGTAGAGTTCAAAGGTTTTGACAGAACGAAGGTCTACGTGGTGGACGATCTTGTGACTTTCAAAGCGGGTGAACCTCTTACGGAGAAAGACTTCTACGACACAACGTCGGCTCTGAACAGGACACAGTTCTTCGAAGGCGTTAGGGTTTACCCTGTTGGTACGCCAGAGAGTCGCGATGTGAACGTCGTGGTGGAGGTCAAGGAGAAGGACAAAAAGTTCACGCTGTCTGGGGGAATTTCTTGGAGTCCTGTCAAAGATAAACCGTGGTACGAAGGCTTCTTCGGTGAACTTTCATTCTCAACCATAAACCCGTTCGGTTACGGCCAGACCTTCTCCACCACGCTGAAGCTGGGATTCGAGAGCAGGCTCATCCAGTTCGATTACTCGATCAGAAAACCGTTCAAAATACCCGCAACTCTCGGTGCGCTGTTCAGCTATGAATGGACAGACAGCGTGCAAGTTCTCAAGGTTGGAGGTAACGCCTCCACGCTCAGATTCTTTGGCCACGCCTTCGGTGGTGGTGTGACGTACGAGAACAGAATGTACACTGACTTCACCGAGAACACGCTCGTTCTCTCTGGTAACTACTCCTACGATACGAGGAGTGATCCTATCTTTCCGACCCGCGGTCAGTACATATACCTTGGTGTGGACAAGGCCGGTCCGTTCGGCTTTCTTGCGGACCGAGACTACTGGAAACTTCGACTGGATGCACGCATGTTCATGCCCGTGTGGAACGATCAACTCGTCACCGCCTTCAGGTTCTTCACGAGCGCGGTCCTCTTTGAAAAATACAAGAACCCTGGGACCACTCCAGAGACGATCCTCTTCTACGGGATCGACTCAGTGCGAGGCGTGGATGGAGGCAAGGCGAAGGCTGGAATCTTGGCCAGCGGAGAGTTGAGGTACAACCTCAAATCCCAAACACTGCCCATGTACGCGCTTGTTTTCGTCGATGCCGGTGGAACGGGCGAAACCTTGGCTCAGCCCACTCTTAGGCTCACTGCGGGTCCCGAACTCGACATAGTGATACCGTTGCTTGGCGTCTTGGGCTTTGGTGTTGCGTACGACTTCAACGGTCAGTGGAGCTGGGAGAACTTCAAGCCTTTCTTCAGGTTCGGCGCAGGTTTCTGAAGAAACAAGGAGATTTTGAGAGAAAACGGGCCCATCCTGGGCATTATTTGCTGTGCAAATGCTATAATGCATAAGGAAGTGATATCTTTGCCGAAAAGCATGACGGGGTACGCCAAGGTCGAAAGGCTTTCGAAAGAATACAGGATCAGC
>JGI24185J35167_1000573_pt1 | contig 16607 bp, 8 predicted proteins | sample YNPBryunderm2012_FD_35167 | JGI IMG/M metagenome (IMG submission 35167) | reverse complement strand
GCCTCTCCCCTGGCGGGAGAGGCCGGCCGAGGCGAAGCCGAGGCCGGGTGAGGGGGATTTAAGGGGCACAAAGCACCCTGCATTCCTGCTCACGCAGGAATGACACATTGCCCCCTTACATTCGGCTAATTTGATTGTATCTGCCCGGCCCGGCCCCTACCAGTTGTAGGGGCTAAGAATTGGATCGAATACCACAGATTGGGGTCATCGTTCCGTGGGGATACAGTCAAGCTAAAAAGTTACGACCTCTCGTATTTTCTGCATTCCCGTTTTCTGGATTCCCGCTTTTGCGGGAATGACACGCTAGGATTAGTCCACCAGGGAGAGCCGTATTACTTCCTTCGGCTAAAGTATTGGCGGGAACTCAGGGGGTGGCCGGGGCGGGTCTGGCCGGCCGTTTGCGAGCCGCTGCGGGGAGCCGATCTTGCAAGGCTTCCACTTCGATCGGTTCACGGCGGAGGGTTTCCATGGCTTGGACGGCGGCTTCCATGGCGCGGATGGTCGTTAGATACGGGATGCTGTAGCGGACGGCGGCGGCGCGGATGCGGCCTTCATCGGTATGGGCGCCTTTGCCGCTCGGCGTGATCATGATCAAATGTACCTCTCCGCTGCGCATCAGGTCGATCAGGTTCGGATGGCCTTCCTGCACCTTTTTGATCAGTTCCACCCGGATGCCCGCATCGCGGAGCACCTGGGCGGTGCCGCGCGTGGCTATCAGCCGATAGCCCAGCTCGTCCAACCGCCGGGCGATCGGGGCAATTCGGCCTTTATCCCGGTCGGCCACGCTGATGAAGATGCAGCCGGTCGTCGGAAGTACGGTGCCGGCGGCCAGTTGGCTTTTGGCAAAGGCCATGGGGAAATGTCGGCTGATGCCCATCACTTCACCGGTGGATTTCATTTCCGGTCCCAGGATGGTATCGATCCCAATGAATTTGGTGAAAGGAAATACACTCTCCTTCACATTTACCCGGTTGGGCACGGGTTCCCGAAGGATTCCTTGTTCGGCCAACGAAATGCCCACCATCACCTTGGCCGCTACTTTGGCAAACGGCACGCCGGTGGCTTTCGAGACGAAGGGCACCGTTCGGCTTGCCCGGGGATTCACCTCTAGGACATAGAGAACCGGTCGGCCCTGTTCCCATTTGACAGCGTATTGAATGTTCATCAAGCCACGCACGTTCAGAAACCGGGCCAGGCAGAGCGTTGCCTGCCGAATTTCTTCCACGCTTTCCGCCGGCAGGCTATAGGGCGGAATCACGCAGGCCGAATCCCCCGAATGGATGCCCGCCGCTTCGATGTGTTCCATAATACCGGCAATGACCACATGCTGACCGTCGCTGACGGCGTCCACATCCACCTCGGTGGCATCATCCAGGAAGCGGTCGATCAGGACCGGTTGGCCGTCGGAGGCGGCAAAGGCCTCCTGCATGAACCGCTCGAACTGGTTTTGGTCGTAGCAGATTTCCATGGCCCGTCCGCCCAGCACGAAGCTGGGCCGCACTAGCAGGGGAAAGCCCAATCGGGCGGCCTCTTGGCGGGCCTGGGAAAGAGTGCGGGCAATACCGCTGGCCGGTTGCCGAAGCCCCAGCCGATCCAACACCACCCGAAATTTCTCCCGATCCTCCGCGTCTTCGATGGTATCGACGGAGGTACCGAGGATCGGCAATCCCGCATTGGCCAACGCACGAGCCAAGTTCAGCGGCGTCTGCCCGCCAAATTGCACGATCACCCCATCCGCCTGTACCCGATCGTAAATATTCAGCACGTCTTCGGTCGTCAGCGGCTCGAAGAACAAAATGTCGCTGGTGTCGAAGTCGGTGGAGACGGTCTCCGGGTTGGAGTTGACCATGATGGTTTCGATGCCCAACTCCCGGAGGGCGAAACTGGCATGGCAGCAGCAGTAGTCGAATTCGATGCCTTGGCCGATACGGTTCGGCCCGCCGCCCAGGATCATCACCCGGCGGACACCGGGCTTTTTGGGCGGTGTTTCGTCTTCTTCTTCGTAGGTGGAATAGTAGTAGGGGGTATAGGCTTCGAATTCGGCGGCACAGGTGTCCACTGCTTTGAAGGTCGCCACGATGCCCCGCCGGCAGCGCTCTCGCCGGACTTCCATTTCGGTGCTGTTCCAGAGGGTGGCCAATTGGCGATCGGAAAAACCCGCCTGTTTGGCCTGCCGAAACACACGATCGGGCACCTGCTCCATGCTGCCGTATTGCCGAAGACGGTCTTCCATCTCCACCAGCTCGGCAATTTCGCGTAAAAACCAGGGGTCGATGGCCGTCAGCGCATAGACCTCGTCGATCGACATGCCGTATTTGAAGGCGTATCGGAGATACCAGGCGCGATGGGCATTGGGGATGGCCAGTTTCTGGCGTACCTCTTCGATGGAGGGTTGCTCCGGCGTGCCCCAGAGGTCTTTGGCGTCGCAGCCCAGGCCGAACCGGCCAACCTCCAGCCCCCGCAGGGCCTTTTGGAAGGCTTCTTTGAAGGTTCGGCCGATGGCCATCGTTTCCCCGACGCTTTTCATCTGGGTGGTAAGCGTCGGATCCGCTTCGGGGAACTTTTCGAAGGCAAAACGTGGAATTTTGACCACCACATAGTCGATCGACGGTTCAAAACTGGCGGGCGTCTTGAGGGTAATTTGATTGGCAAGCTCATGCAGGCGATAGCCCACGGCCAATTTGGCGGCAATCCGAGCGATGGGATAGCCAGTGGCCTTGGAAGCCAGGGCACTGGATCGGCTCACCCGGGGATTCATTTCGATGACGACCACCCGGCCGGTTTCAGGATGGATGGCAAACTGGATGTTCGACCCGCCTGCCGTGACGCCGACGGCCCGGATGACCGCAAACGAAGCGTCCCGAAGCAACTGATATTCTTTATTGGTGAGCGTTTGGGAGGGGGCCACTGTAATGGAATCCCCGGTATGGACGCCCATCGGATCGAAGTTTTCGATCGTGCAGACCAGGATGACCGTATCGTCGGCATCCCGCATGACTTCGGTTTCAAACTCTTTCCAGCCGAGCACCGATTCTTCTAGGAGCACTTCGGAGATGGGCGAGGCAGCCAGCCCCCGGGCGACCAACTCCTCAAATTGCTCCCGGTTGTAGGCAATGTTCGATCCGGTTCCCCCCAGCGTGTAGGCAGGCCGAATCACACACGGAAGCCCAATTTCCGAAATGGCCTCTTTGGCTTCGGCCAACGTGTGGACAATCCGCCCCCGACAAACCTCCAAGCCGATGCTTTCGACGGTCTTTTTAAACAGTTCCCGATCCTCGGCTCGGGCAATGGCCTCCGCATCTGCCCCGATGAGTTCCACCCCATATTGCTGGAGCACTCCGTGCCGATGCAAATCGGTGGCAATGTTTAATGCTGTTTGGCCACCCAGAGTGGGCAGGAGCGCATCAGGCCGCTCCCTTTCGATCACCTTGGCCACCACCTCCCAGGTGAGCGGTTCAAGGTAGGTGCGATCGGCCATTTCAGGATCCGTCATGATGGTGGCCGGGTTCGAGTTGACCAACACCACCTCATACCCTTCCTCCCGAAGGGCTTTGCACGCCTGGGTACCGGAATAATCAAACTCACAGGCCTGGCCAATGACAATCGGCCCAGAACCGATGATCAGAATCTTATGCAGGTCATCTCGTCGGGGCATACAATCTCCCTACGGAGAAGCAAAACCCAACCCATCCGAAACAGTACTCGGAAGTTTCATCCCATTTTAGCCGAGTGAAGCAAATCGCCTCTGCCCCGGCCGTCAAGAGGCCGACGGGGTCAAAGGCACCGCCGAGTGAGGGGCTTTTAGGTGGCACAAGGCGCCTGGATACCAGCTTACGCAGACACATTGGGTCCCGTGATTCGGCTAAAATGTTATGAAATTTCTAAAATTGCCCTATTCTAGCATTCCCACAAGGGGCCTGAAAAGTCCCTGCTGTGCGCGCAGCGAGAGAAGGCATTTTCTAGTCCATGAAGCGGGGAGGACCTGCCACCATGAAGTGGGGGATACCTGCCGGCCAAACTGCCACGAAGCGGACCAACCCACAGAGGAAGCCTCTTTCCGCCACTCCTACGAATCCGGACCCACTACGGGGAGGCGGTGGCACCCCCACCAAGGGCTTTCAGCACCAATCGGAGCGACTGGGTCCAGGTTTCCATCAGATTGGCCACATTCTCAAACGTCATTCGACCGTCCCAGAGGCATTTGCCGATCAGGCCCCCTCGGCCATGGTCCAAGGCTTGGCGAATCCGGCCGACCCACTGTCGGCAATCGGCCGGAGTGCCCCGGAGCAACACCTCGGTCGGATTGCCGCCCCAGAACGTAATCTTTCCCTCAAACCGGGAGGCCAAATCCTGCAGATTCAGCCCGCCTAAATCACATTCTACCGCATCCACGCCGATTTCCACCAGATCTTCCAAAATGGCCGTCAAATTCCCCGCCGATTCGAAGAACACATATTTGTCCTGCTTCCGAAGAATCTGGCAATATTGGCGATACAGGGGTTTGAAAAGATCCCGCCAGAGATCGGCAGAAAGCACCAGGCCTTCGGCCGTGCCCCATGCATCCCGGAAGCAGACGCCGTCCACCTGAGTATGGGCCCACCACTGGATTTCCTGCAGGTAACACTCATGCACCATCTGGAGCAGATCCCGTATGGCCCGATTGCCACAGGCTAGGTCCACCCGGGTGGCCTCCGCCCCGTGTAAAAATTGGAGCCGTTCAAACGGTCGGACATCGGTCCGGGCCAACACAAATCGGTTCGTGGCCGCACAGGATCGATTCACCTGCTCCGGGCTGAGTTTCTCGAAAAGCTTTTTGGGCGGCTTGTAGGAAACGGCAGCAGCTAAATCCACCAAGGGGGAGTCCACCAACTGGGCCGGTTTGCCCAACTCTTTGACTTCCCACACACATCCCCAGGCATCGGTAAATTGCCCCAGCCGATCGGGGCTCCCCCGGGAACGCTTCCCCTGGGGATATTGGAAATCGGGTTCCTGAATATCGCTCGGATACCGGAAACACATCTCTTCCACATCATCTTTCTGCACCAACTCCAGCCCGGGGAAGATATCCAATTGCCGGGCAATCCGCTCCACCGGATGATGGCACAACGTATGAATCACCAACTCCCGGGATGTCATGTGCCTGGTCCTCTTCCAACGTCCTTTTCTAGCTTTCTACAGCTCGGCTGAATGGTGGTACCTCGCCTTGGTAGCAGGCTTCCGCCCAGGGAAAGGGGAGGCAACAGGCCACCCAACCCCCTCCAAACAGGTCATTCACCCCCCATATTCCAGGTGGTTTTCTTCACTAAGTGGACTGTATCTACGGGACCAATTCCCACAATCTGGGCTGTTCGAGGCGATTTTTAGCCCCTCCAAGTGGTAGCGGCCTGGCCGGGCGGATACAGTCCACCGAAAGCCAAAGTATTTCCCGGTGGTCTGCCCTGTTGGGGTGGGAAAATTTCCCTATCTTGAGTGTTCCACCGGGAAGAGCCATCACCATCTGTGGTGTTCGATCCGATTTTTAGCCCCTACATCTGGTAGGGGGCAGGGCGGGTAGATACAGTCAAACTATTATTCTTTGCCGGAGGCGTTTTGGAAAGAGTCTGGACCGTCTCGAAAAGCTTTAGCATACCACCAACTCAATTCTTCGGAACCCTGTGAGGGGTAGGAAGTTTCGACGGTNGNGAATCAATATCTTAGCAACAAGAGGGGGAATTCCCATTTGGATTAGGATCAATTCCCTCTGCAGAAGGGGTGGCAAGAGAGCCACTTGCGGAAAGGTCCTTGCCGAGAGGCTGGACGTCGGAAGAATTCCCTTGAATGATAGGGGAAGAGGGAGGTGTTTCGGTACGTCGGAAGCCCAACGTTCGGAGGATTAATTTCCCTGCCAGTAGGATGTATTGGACCCCCCAGAGGGCGGCAACAGCAAAACACACTCCAGCCGCATACAACGCCGCATCATGCTCCGGATTACCCCCCCAAATCCAGAGCATTCCACAGCCCAATACCAGACTGAAAACAGTGGCCAGGAATTTGGTCCACACTGCCGCCAATGTCTGTCGTCGCTGATGTTGCTCCAGCGCCGTATGGGCCGACAGATTGGCTAAATCTCGCATAGCTTCCAAGTTGACCCCCCGTTCGGGGGCAACCGTTCGGGGCACCCATTCCGCAGTACCCCGGCGCCGGCTCCGTTCCGGCCGGGATGGCCCCCAGCCGATTGTTTCTTCTTCCTTCTGGGCAGCAGGTTTTTCTGCTGAGCACCCGTCCTGGGCAGGCTCTACTTCTTCGGCCGAGCGGGGTGGGGAGGTTTGTGGCCACGACCGGCCTAAAAGCCGTTCCATATAGGCATGAATAATTCCCTGCTCATGTTCGGAACTTTCCGGGGAGGAGGTTTCTGATCGGCTCTGGGGCGAGGAAGGGGCAGGAGCATCCGGCCGGTCCGCTGTTTCTCGGCCTTCTTGGGCATCTTCCTCCAAACGAGGCATCATCCCCAACCGGCGAAGGATTTCCTCGGCGGTGGAACCACTGCGGGGTTCCGGCGCCCGGGTGTACCGCTCCAACCGCTCTTGCGGAACCGTGGCTTCCGGAACGGTGGCCTCTAGCTGGGCTTTCTGCTCTTGCCAGTGTTGCTGCTCCTGCGCCAGAAGGTCCCGTTGGTGTTGGAGGGCCTGTTCGCCTTCGGCTATGGCAGCTTCTCGGTGGGCCAAGGCCTGGGTTTGGGTTTGCAGACGTTGTTGCCAGTCGGCCAGTTCCTGTTGTTTTTTGGCTAGCAACTCCTCCTGGGCCTCCAGAGCTTGTTGCTGCTGGATCTGCTCCTGGCGGAGGGCCTCCTGGTGGGCCTGGAGTTTTTGGAGTTCTGCTTGGAGGGATTGTTGGGCCTGGCGGAGTTCGGCCTGTTGTTGCTGGAGGGTTTGGACTTGCTGCTGCAGTTCCTGCTGAAGCCGGGCATGTTCGGCCTCCCACTGGGCCCGTTGACGCTCTAGTTGCTGGCGTTGGGCTTCCAGTTGGGCGGCCTGTTGCTGGAGTTCAGATTGCTGGCGGAGCAAGCGGTTTTCCCAATCGGCCAACCGACGGGAGCGTGTTTCCAACTCAGCCGCCTGTTCGGCGAGAGTTCGAAGACCTTCTTGACGGGACCGAAGGGCGTCTAAATCGTGGCGAAGTTGCTCCAGTTGGGTTTGCATCGCGAGGGTCTGATGGCGTGCCTCACGAAGCAGAGCAACAAGGCGTTTGACCCGGCGATGGCCCAGTTGTCGGACTACCTGGTCCTTTCGGGGGGACGATTGCCCCACTGTGAAAGCGGCAGCCTCTACCGAAGCGGCCGCTCCTCCAGAAACTCCCACACTTCCCAAGGGAGCAGGAGCCTCAGCGCCTGGAGACTTTGGGGCCGAAACGGTAGGCTTCGGTGCGCCGGCCCCGTGAACAGCTATCCCTGGAGCATTCGAGAGAGGTTTCGTTTCGGGGCCGGGGCTGATCAATTGGATTTGAATAGGCCCGAGCTGGAGTCGATCCCCCGGTCGGAAAAGGGCGGTGTGGAATTCCCGCTGATTTAACCAGGTCTTGGGAGCCACCCGCTCCACATGGATTTGCCGGTGGGAACGAATAATGACGCAATGGACCGGTTCCACTCCCTCGGCCACCAACCGTAATGTGCAGTCAGGCCCGGAACCAACCACACATCGGGTGGATTTGATGGATACTTTTCGGGGGGGATAATGCGGCGCTAAAATCTCCAAGATCATTGCCCCCTCCGAAGAGGGGTAATTTTCCACCATAGGTAGGCTACCCGCTTCAGGGGAACCGGCTGACATCTCGAAACCTCCCCCCTAGGAACATCATTTGGAGCAACTACCCTGCTCCCGGCAGGATGAGCCCTTTTCCGGGGGGCTCGGATCCCTAAAAAGGCTCAAAAACACCCCCAANAGGGTTGCTGTCCACCCTCCATATGGGAGACCATGCTCCACTCCGAACAAGTATGTACCTAAAACTTCCAAGATTTCCAAGTCCGGATTTTGGAATTTTCGGTTTCTGCACGATTCCGAAGAAAACGGCTGTATATCCATGCGGATTTTGACGATTATCGGATAGCGTTTTTTATCTGGTTTTGGCAATGGTTTTGGGAACCCTTTTCGGGGAGCGTGTATCGAATTTACAAGTGTCCCCAAAGTGCTCGTATGTCTCCACAAAAAGTCCCCGAGAAATCCTGCTAACCGAAAATACCATAACTCTTTTACTTACATAGGGTTATGACAATCGAAAACGAAGGATTACCCGGAAAGGGCATTTTTTTCCGGTTATGGGTGTCTAATATGACTCTGGCACTAATATAGTTATAAGTCTTTGGGCGGGCGAATAAGGCTTGGTGGGATCAACGTAAACAGTCCGGGTAGCTCTCTGAAGGATCATCCGGGGGGTTGCGTGCCACCTGAAAGGAGGAAATAGTTCGGGGAAAACCCGGAGAGCGGAAAAACCCGGAGAGATTGGGGGGAGAGGGAAACCAGGTTTTCGGCAAAATGCTAGGGAAACACACCGGTCTGAGTATTTTTTTCCTGGAAGGTGCAAGCGGCGGCTTTCCCTAAGTTGACTGTATCCATCCGAAGTCATTACCACAATCTGTGGGGTTCGGGCCAATTTTACCCCCTACAAATTGGGGGCCTGGCCGGGCGGATACGGTCAAACTCACGGAAGCCCCGGCATATTTCAGTTTTCAGTGGAGGAGGTTGACGGGGATCAGGTGGGAACCACAACTGTTCTTGAATATTTTGCCTAGATAAGCTATTTTTTCTAGATTTCCCCATTTGTACCTTTGAAAATCGTAAAATTGAAAAAACAGAGAATTCGGTAACTTTTGTCAAAGAGGATTCGTAAAGAATTAGGACGAACAGAGAGAGGCTTTCGAGACTTCTGAGGTTGTCTTGGGGGTCTCGACCAGGAGGTTGGAACGGATGACCCGAAAAGAAGCATTGATGAATCTCCGGCAGATCTTGCTGAAACGGCGAGATGCTCTGCGGAAAGTGTTGGCTGGCGATTTGAGCCAGTTGAATTCGGTCCGGCCGAATATGACCGGCGATATGGTCGATGCGGCCTTGGATGCGGTGCATGATGAAATTCTTTCTCAACTGGCCGAGGTCGAAAGCCGGGAATTAGCCCAGATCGAGAACGCCTTGGAACGGATGCGTACCGGCCAGTATGGGATATGCGAATCCTGTGGGCATAACATTTCCCTGGCCCGTTTGCAGGCTTTGCCCTATGCCACCTTGTGCATTAAATGCCAAAGGGAACTGGAACAGGAGATGGCCTCCAGTGGTTCGGAGGTGGATTGGAGCCGACTGACCGAATTACCCTCCGATGCCGACACGGATGTCTCCATCAACGATATCGAGCTGGACGTCTCTTAACCCCGATTCTTTGGCCTTGTCGGCAAAAAGGAACTCCTTCTGACCGAGCGGAGCTGTTCTGGCGGGTCAGAAGGAGTTTTTCTTTTCCCTCGTGGAAATGGCTAGACAGGGCAAGCTGGTTTCGCTCTTTCGGGCTGGGTGAGAAAGGAGGGGGTGCATTTCCCCGGCAACTCTTGACAAAAGCTTTCCGCAATCCGAGAATCAAAACCGTCTGAGGCCCTGGAGTGGGGGTGCTTTGGTGGGCGTAGATCCTGTTCATCTTCGTAACATCTAGCAACACCCCAATGACGGATAACCAGAGAGTTTCGTCTTTCTCCAATTTCCGAACATCAACAAAAAGTCCGGTGGACAAAGAAGTGGACAAAGAATGGGAGGCTGGACAGGTGGCTGGGCCGCAAAAAAAGTCGCTATCGTCGGACGCCTCGCTGAAAAGCCGGGCGAATCGAATCGTTCGGCTTTTGGCTGAGTCGTATCCCGATGCCAAATGCGCCCTTCTGTTTACCAACCCGCTGGAACTTCTCGTAGCGACGATTCTTTCTGCCCAATGTACTGATGAGCGGGTCAATCAGGTAACCCGTAGCTTGTTTACCAAATATCGTTCGGCAGCCGATTATGTAAAGGTCCCTTTAGCTGAACTGGAGCAGGATATTCGGCCCACCGGGTTTTACCGGAATAAAGCCCGGACGTTGCAAGCCTGCTGTCAGCAGTTGGTCCAGCAGCACGGCGGCCAGGTGCCGCGAGATATGGAGGCCCTGGTGCAGTTGCCCGGTGTGGGGCGAAAGACGGCCAACGTGGTCCTGGGCACCGCCTATGGCATTCCCAGCGGAATTGTCGTGGATACCCATGTGAGCCGGATTGCCCGTCGGCTGGGCCTGACCCAAAACACCCAAGCAGAAAAAATCGAACAGGATTTGATGGCCTTAGTGCCGATGGAAGAGTGGATCAATTTCGGACATCGCCTGATCCACCATGGCCGACGGATTTGCACGGCCAGAAAACCGAAATGCCCGGATTGTCCCTTGGCTCATGTGTGTCCCCGGATCGGTGTTGGCTAGTCCGAAAGGTTCCGACCGGTTTGTGCCAGTAACAAGGCAGCCCCTTTTATTGAGCTTCGCAAATCGTAGAGGCGCGGAATTCACTGGTTTGGCCCCGTGGTGTCCCTTGGTTTTGCAAAGAGGAATAGTCGTTTTCGCGCCGATGGCATCTGGAGGTCCGGGGGAGAGGCGAGTGGGTTCCTTCGGCTAAAGTGTTACCTCGGCAGGAACGGCTCCGCTCGGCGGAACCGTTCCAAAGGTAACCGATCCAAAAGTTTCTCAACCATCCTACTGATTTTCCTGACGGAGTGAGGTGGTGATATGATTTTGTCGGGTCCGGAGATTAAGGCGCAACTTGGGAAAAACATTATCATTGAGCCATTCGACGAGTCCCGGCTCAATCCCAACAGTTACAATCTGACGCTCCATGATGAGTTATTGGTGTATGAGGAGGTGGTGTTGGACATGCGTCGGCCGAACCGCACTCGGCGGATCAAAATCCCGCCGGAAGGATTGGTCCTGACGCCCAACCAACTCTATCTGGGCCGAACCGTCGAACGTACCGAGACCTACAATCTGGTCCCCATGATCGAAGGCCGTTCGTCCGTGGGCCGATTGGGCCTTTTTGTTCATGTAACCGCCGGGTTTGGCGACGTGGGCTTTCGAGGCTATTGGACGTTGGAAATGTTCGCCATCCAGCCGGTACGGATTTATCCCGGTGTGGCGATCTGCCAGATCTTTTACCACGATATTCGCGGCCCTATCGTGGAATATTCCAGCGACAAATACCAAAACAATACCGATATCCAACCCAGTATGTTGTTCAAAGAGCTCAGTCCGCGTTCTGCTTGGGAGATTCCGCAACCGCTTCTTTTTAACGGCCAGGAAAATCCCCCCGGGCCATCCTAAAAGGCTGTTCCGTAATTGCCCAATCTGGGTGTTGGCAACCAAGGCTGCCCATTCAGTTGCTAAAACCCTAGAAAAGTAGGGGTTTTCCGATAACCTCTCGCTCCGGGCTGTAACCGCTTGGATAAGGCAAAACGGATTTTCGGGCCAGCCTCTAAGAGACTGCCCGGGAATTCCGTGTTCATGGGATTTCCCCCCAACCGGCGGCCTCAGCCTGCCGTAAACTCCCAAAAACGGGTATTTTGGCAAACCTGAAGGGTTGGGCAACGGTTCGGGCCACCGTCCGACTACCATTTTTGGGACAGCCTCGAAAGCCGATTTTCCCACCGCTGAAAGCTGATTTTCCCACCACGGGAAGATGCAGGAGAAGTAATCGGAGGGCTGTTTTACTCTGGGCCGGCGCGCAGATAATCCAGAGCGAATTGGCCGGGCTGATCGGACGGGTCGAGCCGAAGTCCCGTGATCACTTCTCCGGCCCAGGCAGGGTGATGGCCCACTGGGAGGCGATATTCGTGGAACTGGCCGTCGGCTTCGATGGGAAAATGAATCGACTTTTGTTCATCGAATTGAGGACTGGTTTCGGTCGCCCAGAAAAGCTGGCCGGTTCGACCGGCGGTGGTCCGAAGTCGAAGGCGGAGCACCGGTGCCTGCCGACCCGCCACCCGCAGCAAATACCGGCCGATATACGGGTCTGGCCCAGTCATTTCCGCTTGCAGCAGGCCGCCCTCCGCCCGAAGATTTTCCACCTGGTGAAGTCCAAGCCAACCTTCGGTCGAATCGGCAAAGTCAAAGTCGATCTTCTCCACCAAGTGGGGCACCCGGCTTACCTGCCGATATGCCGCTGGCCGGACAACCACCTTCACCGGCCCAGACCGTGGAATCCGAATGCATAGATAGGCATATCCGGGGTCGTATCGCCAGCCCGGTTCCTCGGACTGCTCCAACTGGGGGCGTTCCGGCGCCGGTTGGCCGTCCAGTCGGACTTCTTCCGGTCGGCTCACCGGCGAGACCAGCACCACGCCCTGCTCCCCGTCCGGATAGGTGATCGTAAACTGAAGGCCATTTTGATCCCAGACCGGTTGGTCGATTCGGGCTGTGGCCGTCAGATGCAGCCGACGATCCCCCTGGCCCACAATCACGGTGCGGGGTTCTTCCGGGCGATCCAAAAGTTCACATATACACTGGATGATCTGCCGGGGGGCAAAGACCCAGGCACACCGTTGGGCGTCGATGGCACTGATATTGTCCGGCCAAAGGGCCACATCCGGACCGTCCGGTGCCTGTTGATGGATCGCACTATGGACGATCAAGGTAGCCAGTTTCCGCCAGGGGAGACGCTGATCATACGGAGCCAACTTCAAAAGGGCGGCGGCATACCGCAGGCCGTTCCACTGGACGGGTCGGCCAAACCAGGAACCCCTATGCCAGGTAGCCCCAAAGACGGGAATGCTAGCGCCTAGCAGGAAGGGCTTTTCCGGGTCCTGCCAGAGATAGATAAACGGCACCCCTCGCCTGGCCCAGCGCACCGCCGCATCCAGCCATCGCTGCTCTCCACTTAGCCAATAGGCCTCCAGGAAGGCATCCACCGCATCGGCGGCAGCCAACACGTCGGGGGTATGGACCGGCACCTCCCAGACTTGTGCGGCTCTGGGAACCCGGAATCGTTCCATGACCTCCAGCGTGGGCACCATCTGGCGATACACTTCGCCATCCCCGGCAATCCGGGCGTATCGAAGCACCTCATAGGCTTTCCGAGCGCAGGTGCCTACTTCCAACGCCTCATCCGGACCAAGCTGATGGTAATCCATGCCGACAAACGGCCCTTGTTTTGGCTCATGATCGGCGTCGAAACGCCAGGTGGCGTCCTCCGGATGCCGGGTAGCTAGCAGATGGCCGGCATGATTGGGATTGGCCACGGCCAGGTCGAACCGGCCGGGAAACCGCTGGGCGTCCAGGCGGAGTGGACCGCCGATAAACGGGACCACTTCTTCAGCCCGTTTCCGACACTGGGCTGCCAACGCCCGATCCGGACTGACGAGTTCGCCCAGGAGCAGATCGGCTACAAAGGCCGAGGGCCTGCCTTGCTGCGACATTTTGCCGCCCCCTTTGGTCGTCCACCACGTTTTGCTTTCCGGGTCCCAAAGGGAATGCAAATACGCCTGCATGGAGAAGGCGATTTCCTCCCGGTAGCCGCCGTGCGGAAGCGGGGTCGGTTCCGGCAGGCCATACTGCCGGATCCATTCTTCTATCGGCGTGAGCACATCGATAGAGGGGATCGCATTCTGGGCCGCCCCGTCCGCATACAGTTGGCAGCGGATTTCCAGCGGAGTGGCTGGGGCCAAAGGATAGGGCCGACGGGCTACCATCTGGTTGACCGGCACATAGTCCGGGACCGGGGGCAAAAATAGCCCTACCAAATGACTTCGCCGAGCACAGAGTCGATCCGGCGAATCGAACACCACAGCGGGCCGATCCGGCCTGGGCCGATTGTCCCACAAAAGCCCCACCACAGCCTGGCCGGTGTCCAAACCGATAGCCGGGATGGTGATCATCTGCGGATGGACTACCCGCCGGACCCGATCGGGATGGTCTTTGGCAATATCGAGACTACTGGAGGAGACCTCCTCGTCTACTAACCATTCCAGGCCTGGAAACACGGCCTCCCGGCGCTGAAGCACCGAAAGCATCGGCCCTTGAAAATGAAGCAGTTTCCGAGGCTGATCACACTGAAGACGGTACTGAATCTGGACAAGGCGATCATCGGGGCCGACCGAAAAGCAGGCTTCTAGACGCCACCGGCCCCCGTGGGCGTCCGTCTTGGCCCAGGCAAAGAGTAGTCGGGCGGTTTGGGCCGATTCGGGTCTACTTGGGCCGGTTTCCGGTTGGTGAGGGGGGGGAGAAGAACTCGAAGGAGACGAGGGGAGCATTTCAGCCACCGGCGGTTGGTCGGTGAAGATGGTCTCCGATTGCTGCTGGCCGTCGTCCGTCTGCCAGACGATCCGACTCAGAGGGGTAAGCCAGCCGACCGTTTGAAACCGGCCGGTCGGTGCATCGGCCTCGGGCGTCGAAGGAGGTTTTCGGACCTGGAGCAGGGCGGGTCCGAAACCGCCTGCCGCCCTCGGAAAAACCAACCGAAGATGGGGGTTTTCCAAAACAGCCCAGCGATCGGCAGCCGATGCATGAACTCGGCCTGTCGGCGCTGGCAACGGAGGATCGGGCAAAACCAGGAGGGTACCGGCCGCTTCGATCGGCTCCTGCCCGCTAGCCCCCAGCCGGAGCTTCCACTCTGCGGAATCGGTCGGCTCCGCAGGAGTAAACTCCACTGCCTGAGTTTCCCATCGGCCGGGTCGAACCGGCGGCAAGGTGATTTTCCGACGTTCAGTCTTCCCATGGATAGAAAGGTGCACCTCCGCTTCCACCCCGACCAGCATGGCCCGACCGGGATTTTCCACCACACACTCCAGCCGAATCGGACGACCTGCTACTGCCACCGGACTGCTCGGCCCAACACTGCGAAGCACCATCCGGGGAGCCACTTCTATCCGGTCGGACGATTCCAACTGGCCGGCCATGGCCTGGATCGTAAAAGGAGCTGGTTTGGTACGAGCACCTTCGATTGTCCACCGGATCCGGATGCTTTCGCCCGGGGCCAAGCCCGGCACCAGGAGCATCCTCTGTCGCTCGGCGGCAGGGAGTTCGGATTGCTTCTGGCCGGTTTCTGCCTCCGCCGGCTTCTTGGAGGCATTGTCGGCCAAAGGCGATGGGGCTGGAATTTTGGTGGGTTGGGCTTTTTCGGCGGCGGTGGGATCCCGCTCTCCGGAAACCTTCAGACCGTCCGGGACCTGAAGGGTTACCAGGACCGTCTCGCCAGGGGCGTCGCCGGTGTTTTCCAATTGGGCCGAAAGGACGGCCTTCTCACCCGGTTGCACCGGATCCTCTGCCATCGGAGACGCCGGATTTGCACAATCGGACCGGTCTGCTCCAGGTACCGGAAATCGTCCAGGAGGAGATGGCCTTCGTTTCCGGTAATGCGGACGGCAAAATGCACCTGTTTTACCTGGGGGTTATCGCGGTAGTCATACCGGAGACGGGCTTTGTGCCACCGGCCGTCGCCCACATGATGGGGAGGTACCAGGTATTCCGTTCTGGCCGACCCGGTTCGTTCCAGGCCATCCTGCCCGACGGGAATGACCATGATCCGAAGTTGTGCTCCGTCGGCCGAGAGTGCCTGGTACCAAAACTCCATGCCGCCCTGGACTCGGTCGATCAGCTTGGAGCGGTTCAGGCCGGTCTCCACCTGCCGGGGAGTCTGGGCCGTGCGGATAAGCTCCACTGCCCACTGGCCGGTGTGGGCCTGGTGGGTCATCCGGACCGAGCGTCCGACCGGCCCCCCAATCGGCGGCAAACCCGCCCGGTCCCACCTGCTCAAAAGAACCATTCGTACAAGGATTTTCCGAGTGCTCAGGGACCATCTCCAAAGTCCCCTCTTGGGGCATGGGTGCGCCCAGTGTAGGAACAAATGTAGCCCATAAAATGACCCACCATAACATCGAAATGCTCCTTCAGAGAATATGCGAAGCTCTCAGCTCGACTTTTGCCATTTTCCGGTAGCACTTGAGCTGCGCGGAAGGGACTGCCGTCTGCCTGCTGCGGAAGCAAGAATCCAGCCGCCGAATGCCACCGAAGTTCCCCTTGGATGTCACTGCCGCGAAAGCGGCAGTCCATGCCCTCTGGCCCGGCAGTGCCTTGGGCACCGCCGGCTTCTCCACAGCGGGGGAGAGGCCGGGTTGCTTCCTTCGGCTAAATTGTTGGCGTAACTTTTTGGATTATCCAAAGTACCTCCCTTTGGGCGAGGCAGTTTCCTAACTCCAAAATTTCCAAAGAGTTAGGTCATTCCCCCATTGGCGGACACCGCAAAACGGCAAAAGTCGATCTCAGGCCGGGAAGCAGTATCTTGCGGTGCGCTTATGGGGTTTTGACGATCTCGGCGCCGAGGAGGAGGGCGGGTTCTTTTCCGGGGTAACCGGGCAGATTCTGGGCCGGGTCTTCGACAATGGCGCCTAGGACCAGCACTTGATCTCCCGGTTGGGCGGGTGGGGTGGTGGGAAGGAGCAGAGGAAGTTTGCGGTCTGCCCCGGCAAGGTGCAGTTCGTAAAGTTGCCAGGGGCCTTGTTGTTTTGGCCGACCCAATTTCCCTGCTGCCAGCAGGCCCATGGAAAGCCGACCAGCATCCTGCCACCGGGCTGCTGCCCATGGACCGATCTTTTCCGCATTG
>JGI24185J35167_1000563_pt1 | contig 16754 bp, 13 predicted proteins | sample YNPBryunderm2012_FD_35167 | JGI IMG/M metagenome (IMG submission 35167) | reverse complement strand
GCACCGTCAATGAAGCAAATTGAGGATTGCGCTGCCAAAACGCCCTCCAAGCCTTTGACAAAATCTTCGTACCCCATGTCTGCTCCTTTGTGGACTAGTTAGAGTGGTAGCTTCTTTGGCAAGCTTGCTAAAAAGGCTTCAGACCGCCCGACGGGGGGCAAAAACTAGGCCAGAGTTCGGTAGCGGGCTGATACCAAAAGTGTAAGAACCATAACAAACCCCCTTGCACACGGTCAATGCAGCCTAGGTGTTGCAGGGGACTGCCTAGCCACGCAAAGGCGTGCGTGCCAAAGCTTGTCCCACCAACAGTTCTTCGGGTCGAACTGTTGCCGTTCCGAGTTTGCCCACCACGATGCCGGCCGCCCGATTGGCAAGACGTGCTGCTTGGTCCAAGCTTAGCCCAGCGCTCAATCCCAACGTGAGTGTAGCGAGGACAGTATCTCCAGCGCCGGTAACGTCGTAGACTTCGCGGGCTGTAGCTGGAATGTGGTGAATGTAACCCGGTGACTCGTACAGGGTCATCCCTGCTTCGCCACGTGTGATGAGGACATGGGCATGACCCAGCATAGCTGATAGTTGTCGGCTAACGGCTTCTAACGAGGCCTCATCTGTAATAGGCATCTGGGCAATGTGGGCTGCTTCGTGATGGTTCGGCGTCACGACCGTGACTGGCTGGTAGCTGGTAAAGCGCACCGGCTTGGGATCAAGGGCAACAGGAAGCCCTCGTTGCCGCGCACGGGTGAGAACATGGCGCAGAACCCGCTGGGTCAAAGCACCTTTGTCGTAATCTGAAATGGCGACGGCGCTGACTTCCGGCAGCCAGTTTTCCACTTTGTCTATCAGAGCCGTCTCAATGTCGGCCGAGGCGGGCTGTCTGGATTCCCGATCAAAGCGGGCCATAAGGTGGGCGTTGACCATCAGGCGAGTCTTGCGCGTCGTGGGCCGGCTGGCATCTACCACCAACCCATGCCACTCTAGATGCCAGCGCAGCAAACAATCGCGCAGGTGCTCGGCAGCCAAGTCATCCCCAACAATGCCTACCACCAAGGGTAACCCACCAAGCGCACGGATGTTGGCGGCGACATTGGCTGCACCGCCGAGCGCGTAGCTTTCACGCTCGACTTCCACGACGGGCACCGGAGCTTCAGGGGCAATGCGGTTGGCGTGACCCCAAAAAAACTCGTCGAGCATGACATCGCCCAAGACAAGGACACGTTGCCCGGCCAGAGCAGCAATAAGCCGTTCATCTTCCTGATGGGTCATGCGGCATCCGTTTCTTTGATCCGCCTTGGCTATTTTGTGGGGACTTGCTGTCCAAAGGCGTTCCCACGGTGGAGAAGCAAGCGAGGAATTCCTCACAGGCGGGCTAGTTTGATGTAGTTGGAGTGATTCGTCAACCAAACGGCTTTTGCTTGCTGACACAAAGGCGAAAGAGGAGTGTCAAACCTACGCCACTCCGGCAAGAGGCAGGCTTTTGACCTGTGCCGTTTGGTTGCAATAGCGGGAACTATGGCGCATCCGATTCGGTCTCATGGCTGGCAACGAGACGTTCGAGGCTGATCACCCCAGAGACGTTGCGGATAGCGCGCATCACGCGCGAAAGGTGCTTTGCATCATGGATGTCAAGCGTAATGGTGATGCGTCCGAAACCATCTACACCGACGTAGGCATGAGATTCGCGAATGTTGGTTTTGATGTCGGCTACGGCCATGGTGACGTTGGCCAGAATACCGGGACGGTTTTCGGTTGTTACTGAAAGGGTCACCGGGTAGGTTGTTGTACCTTCGGTTTCTGTAACCCAGTCTACCTCAATGATGCGTTCCCGATTGATCATGAGGTTGGCTGCATTGGGGCAATCAGCACGGTGAATTGCCACGCCCTTGCCGCGCGTAATGTAGCCGATGATTTTCTCACCGCGAATCGGTGAACAGCACCGCGCCCGAAACACAAGAACATCATCCACCCCGCGCACCTGAATGTGGTCTGACCCAAGCCGCAGATACTTTTTGACAAGCCTTCCGACCTTAGCTAAGCCATTGGCAGGCGTTTGGGCATCCAGCTCTGAGAGCCTGGCTGGCGGTACAAACCTAGCCAGCACATGCCGCGCTTCGAGCTTTCCGTAGCCAATGGCTGCAATAAGGTCTTCATCGCGCTGGTAGCCGTGGTCTTGGGCAACGCGGTTGAGTTCACCAGATTCGACCAGCTTGCGTAGGTTGAGCTTGAGGCGGTCAGCTTCCCGTTCAAGGGACTTGCGCCCGATTTCAAGTGAGCGCTGGCGCTCTGTTTCGACCAGGTAGCGACGAATCTTGTTGCGCGCTCGCGCTGTCTTGACGAGTTTTAGCCAGTCATGGCTGGGTTTCCCATTAGGAGAGGTGAGAATCTCAACAACGTCACCGTTTTTGAGTTCGTACGAGAGTTTGACCAGGTTGCCGTTGACCTTGGCTCCGACGCACCGATGCCCGATGTCGCTGTGGATGGCATAGGCAAAGTCAATCGGGCACGAGCCACGCGGCAGTTCTAGCACTTTGCCCTTGGGCGTGTAGGCATAGACCTCGTTGGGGTAGAGGTTGATTTTTAGTTCGTCGAGAAACTCCCGCGAATCTGATACTTCTTGCTGCCATTCCACCAACCGCTTGAGCCAAGCATAGGCCTCGGGGTCTTCCTTGAGCGCCGAGCGTCCTTCCTTGTAGCGCCAGTGCGCAGCAATGCCTTCCTCGGCAACTTTGTGCATCTCGGCCGTGCGGATTTGCACTTCAAAAGGATGCCCGATGTCACCCATAACGGAAGTGTGTAGCGACTGGTAGAGGTTGTTTCGAGGGATACCAATCCAGTCTTTGAAACGTCCCGGAATGGGTTTCCAAATGTTGTGCACCACACCAACAGCAGCGTAGCAGTCGGCAATGTCTTGGGTGATGATGCGCACGGCCATCAGGTCATAGACCTGGTCAATCGAAATGGCGCGCTGTTTGAGCTTGCGATAGAGGCTGTAGAGCCGCTTGATCCGACCCTGAATCTCCACGACCTTGACATTGTATTCCGGGAGTTTTTCCTCAAGGGTGGCACGGACGTGGGCCAGATCGGCTTCCAGCGCCGGACGGCGTTGATCGAGAATGGCTTTTAGGTGTTGGTAGTCGTCTGGATAGAGGTACTGAAAACTGAGGTCTTCTAACTCACCACGAAGTTTCCCCATTCCTAGGCGATGCGCAATCGGCGCGTAGATGTCAAGCGTTTCTTGGGCTTTGGCAACGCGCTTTTCTGGCGGCAGATAGTCCAGCGTGCGCATGTTGTGGAGCCGNTCNNCNGATCTGTTTGACAAGCACAACCCGGATGTCATCCACCATCGCCAGCAGCATCTTGCGGACGGTTTCTGCCTGGCGGTCTTCCCGTGAGGTGTACTCGATGCTGGAAATTTTGGTCAGCCCGTCTACAAGGTGGGCAATTTCCGGCCCGAACAGTTGCTCCACTTCAGCTAAGGTTGCGTGGGTATCCTCAACAACGTCATGGAGCAACCCGGTCGTCACACAGACGACATCCAGGCGCATTTCGGCCAGGATGTGGGCAACGGCAAGGGGATGCGCAAGGTATGGTTCACCAGATTTCCGCACCTGCCCCTTGTGCATCTGCGCAGAAAACAAGTAGGCCCGACGCAACAAGTCCAGGTCAGCGTTTGGGTGATAGCGTTCGACCTTTTCGGCGATGTCTTCAAATCGGATCACGGTAGTATGCCTCGCACAAATGCCCCTAGCATTCGGCTGTCATCGCGCCTACAACTATAACGCGCCGCGCGGAAATTTGCTGTATGAGTTGTTCCACCTTGTCCTGCCCAGAGAGGACCGTCCCCAATGCGTAGTCAATGGCTGTTCAAGTGCCTTGTGGCAGGTGTTGCTTTCTGTTTAGTAAGCGTTCTGCCGGTAGAAGTTACCAAGGCACTGGCCCAAGAAGAGTTTGTCTTGCAAAGCAACCTGGTGACGATCGAGGTCACGGTGACGGACATCCAAGGTCGTCCAATAACCGGATTACAGCCGGACGACTTTCTGGTTTACGAAGAAGGTCGCCCGCGCCGGATTGCCTTTTTTCAATCCAATGGTGAACAGTCTCTCCGCCCGCTGGCCGTCGTCTTCGCCTTTGATGTATCGGGCAGTGTCACACCGGCTGAAGCTGCACTGCAACGCCGGGCGCTGGAAGCCTTTCTCGCCGAGCNCCACCCCGACTCAATGTTTGCCCTTGTAGCCTTCAACCACGAGGTGCGTGTTTTGGAAAGATTTACCAACGACCCGAACAAGTTGTTGGCAAAGCTCAGCCGGTTCAAGGACTTCGGCGGGTCAACCCGGCTGTTTGATGCCATAGACAAAGCGGTCTCCATGCTCAAAAAGGTTCCCAAGCAGCGTGCCGGACGGGTGTTGCGACGGCTCATTGTTGTCCTGACGGATGGTTTCGACAGTGCCAGCAACGTCAATCTGGATGAACTTCTGCGCCGGGTCAACCAGCATGAAATCACGGTCTACAGCGTAACGTCACCTTCTTACACGCTGACCGTAGCCGGCCGGGTGCGTGTCCCGACACCACTCGATGCCACCCGTCTTGTGCCGCTGACGGGCGGGCGGGATTTTCCTATGACGCCAGGGAAGGATTACAGTGAAGCTTTCCGTGCCATTGCTAGAGATGCAGCCACAAGTTACACGCTAGCCTATGAACCGAGTGACATAAAAGGGAGTGGATTTCGCCGCATCTCCGTTCAGTTGCGCTATCCTGGAGCGATTGTTCGTACTAGCCGAGAGGGCTATTACGCTCACCCCTGACCATCTGCACCGGCAGTCATTCCCGGCAGTGGGTCAGAGCTTGTCTAGGCATGGCCAACGGGACGAGGTGGCCCTTCCGCCCGTCACTTGTTTAGCGCCGCCGCAGGACTTTATTTGCACAGCGTTTCAGCGAAATTCGCCGTTCCAGTTGCCCGCCACCGGTTGGTCACCAGCGCTGCCAAAGGGGATCACCATGTCAGGCGGCCTACTCGTGTTGCTGTTGCGCAAAAGGAAGGTTCCGTTGCGGAAAACACCAACCGAATCAAAGCCTTTTCTCATCCAGTCGCCGGCTAATGTGATAATCCTGGCCCCAGCAAAGGTCTATGACACAAAAACAGCCCTCAAAATTTGCGCTGTCCCTAAAAAAGTTGTGCGGACGGCTCTAGGCCAGCCGCCTGAGACTAGATAGGTGGCAAATCAGCTCAGTGTGCGTAGGCCCGGCGCGGTAGCGATGTGTTCACTTTGGGTGAGCGTGTGAGGGCAGCCAGCTTGCAGGTGGGATGGATTCTGTCCCGAAAGCGCGTCAGGGCAAGAAATGTCAACGCCGGGTGGCAGGCGTGAAGGGGCGATCGTTGGGAATTTGAGCCGGTCTTCAGGCCGGATGCGGCCCGGACAATTCCGCCAGCGCTTGGCGATAGTGTGCGGCTGTGACTTCCGAAAAGCACATCAGCGTGACGTGCAGTTCTGGGTATGTCGTCGTCAGCGCTGTCCACAGGGTGCGGATGGCGATAGGGGCGGCGCGTTCAACAGGAAAACCATAGGCGCCAGTGGAAATGGCAGGGAAGGCAATCGTTCGTAGATTATGTACTGCCGCTAGTGCCAGGCTGTTGCGATGACACTCAGCTAGCACTTCATCTTCATTGTGTGCGCCACCGCGCCAGATAGGTCCGACTGTATGGATGACCCAACGGGCAGGTAGGCGATAGCCGCGGGTCAGTTTGGCTTGTCCTGGCAGGCAACCACCAAGCGTACGACACTCAGCCAGCAACTCCGGGCCGGCAGCACGGTGAATGGCTCCGTCCACGCCGCCACCGCCCAGTAAGGACGGGTTGGCCGCGTTGACAATCGCATCCCCAACAAAGCGGGTAATGTCACCAACGGTCACGATGAGACGGTCAAAAACTGGTTCGGTCATGGTTTTTATCAGCGGTCGGTGGAATGCCTAGGATGGTCAGCCGGTGGCGATTGGCTAGAGCGACAACGGCATCGCGGTCAAAGATGAGTGTCTTTCCGGCAGTTACAGCCAGGGCTGTCGCCCCAGCGGCCAGCATGGTTTCAATCGTTGTCCGTCCAATGACTGGCACATCGAAACGCATATCCTGCTGTGGCTTGGCCACTTTGACAACGGTGAGTTCCCGGCGGTGGGCAATTTCGCCGGCGCGCATGATGGCTGCATCCGTCCCTTCCATAGCTTCGACGGCTACAACGGCGCGGTTGCGCACCACAATGGTCTGTCCGAGGTCTAGTCCGGCAATGACCTGAGCAACTTCCAACCCGTAGTCAATGTCGGCGCGTTCGCGGGCGGTGGGCTGGCGTTTGGTCAAAACGCCAACGGGCGCCAGTAGATGCGGAACAAAGAGCGTGGAGTCCACAAGCTCGATGCCATCAGCTGCAAGTTCGGCAACTACGGCGCCAAGCAGTGAGTCGGTGTTGTTACGGGACAGCCTAAGTAGCATCGCCGCCATGCGCCAGTCTGGAAGCGCCCCACTGAAAATCTGGCGGTGCTTGACCTGCCCTGCCATAATCGCACGCCGGACGCCTTCCCGGCGGAAAAAGCGGATCAGCTTTCCAAGCTGCCCTATCCCACACCATTCGACCTTCACGCCCATCCGGTCAATATCGGGTGAGGTCTCCTCTCGGATAGCTGCTACCACCATGCGGACGCCTGCGGCACGCGCACCCTCCAAGACGTAGAAGGGAAACTGTCCGTTGCCGGCAATAAGGCCGTAAGTTTCAGTAGAGCCGAGGGAAGGGGTTAGCGTGGTCTTCGGCCGAGCATCCGACATAACTGCCACGGGCGTGGATTAGCGGCGGCCTTCTGCTGACTTGTCCAACGAGGACTTCGCTTCGGTAGGTTTGGTTTCCGCAGGCATTGGTTTGGAAGGGGCCGTTTGATTGGTGGGTTCGTTTGGTGGCGCGGCTGATGCGTCAGGCTTGGGCAACAGCACAGAACCGGCGGGACGGGCTGAACCAAAGTTGATGGGGTTATCGAGAATGCGTTGGGCAAGGTAGTTCTCAATCCGGGCGTCGTTGGTGGCGGAAGCCTGAAGCGCCGCCACAAGAATTTGCTCACGCTGCTGGCGGATAAGGTCCACAATCCGCTTTCGAATGTCGGGATTGTCCAGCTTAGGTTCGATGGCTTCCGTTCGCTTGCCGGTTAGCTTGAAAATGTACAGCCGACCGTTAGAGCCGGGGATCGGTTCGGTGATTTGCCCTTCGGTCATGTTGAAAAAGCGCTTGGCGAGGGCTTCCCCGAAGGTCTGACGTAGGATGTCTTCCGGGAAAAATCCGGCATCCCCACTGTTTTGGGCCGTCTGGAAGTCTTCCGAGACAGTACGGGCTACGGTAGCAAAGTCGTCTCCGGCTTTGAGCCGTTCAGCAATCTTGGCGATTTTTTCCTTGGCTTGCGCTTCGCCAATGGCATCATTTTTCAACCCATTGTCAGCCGGGTCTACGACGATGATGCCTAGTGAAACACCCCGCTCAAGGCGGAACTGTTCTTTGTTTTGGTTGAAAAACTCTTCAATTTCCTTGTCAGAAGGAGCCGGCACTTTGGCTTTGAGCTTTTCCTGAAGCTTGCTGACAAGCAACGCATGACGGGTTTCTGTCCGAAACTCTTCTTCCGTCAGCCCGGCTTCCTTGAGCTTTCTGCGGTAGTCTTCTTCAGAAAGGCCTTCGTCGGCTATTTGCCGCTTGACGGCCTGATCTACTTCAGCCTCTGTCACCTGGATTTGCTCGCGCTGGGCACGCTGGAGCAGGATTTCTTCGGCAATAAGCGCATCGAGCGCCTTGAGCTGGGCAGCCGCCAGCTCAATCGGGCTAAGGTCACTCAACTTGGCATTGGGTTGCTGTTGTTTCAGCGTCTGTTCAATGCGCCGATTGACTTTAGAAAGCGGAATGACAACGGCATTGACCCTAGCGGCAATTTCAGCCGTGCTCCCGGCTGCACCGTCAGTTTGACTGCAACCGGCAAAAAGTCCGGCGCTCCCGCCAACCAGTGCTAGCGTGAGGATGCAGGATGCTAAATGCTTCACAGAGGACTCCTTAAGGCGGCGACGCAAGTTTGACTCACACACGTCAGTTTGGTACAAGTATGAGTTTCGCATACTAGAGGAAGACGGGCCGGAGAGCAATTGTAGACCAAAACCAAAGCTCCTGTTCGTTTTGCTGGCTATTGTCTGGGAGGGGATGCTTTCGTGGCACTGAGTGCAGAAACCAAACGCAGCATTTTGCAAGAGTATGGGCGGCATGCAACTGACACCGGGTCGTCCGAAGTGCAAATTGCCCTGCTGACCAAACGGATTGAAGAGTTGACGGTTCATTTCAAAACCCACGTCAAAGACAACCACTCACGTCGCGGCTTGATCAAACTCGTCAGCCAGCGGCGGCGGTTGCTCAACTATCTGAAAAGAAAGGACGCTGAACGCTACCAGCAGCTCATTTCAAAACTTGGTATTCGCAAGTAGGTGTGAAGGCTATCCCGGCGTGGCGGTCGGGTGTTTTTCCAAGCCGGCCAGCCACGGTCGGGTCCTGATTCAAGGCGCTACTTTGACCCGTCAACCGTCGGGCGCTTTCTAGCGTGCCGCTGGTGGCGGGTTTGTCTTTTCACGTAGAGCGCCTAGCTTGCGCCCTGATGTTTTGGTCCATCTCGATAGTCAGGGAGTAGGGCCGGCCGGCGGGAGGCTTTCACCACGACGTTTTGGAGGTTTCTTGAAAGGGAGATAAGTGTATGTATGTCAAGCAAACAATCTCAGTTGGTGGGCGTGAACTGATTGTCGAAACCGGAAAAATCGCCAAACAGGCCGACGGGGCCGTAGTGGTGACATGTGGGGAAACCGTGGTGCTGGTGACGGCTGTTGCTGCTAAAGAGCCGACTTCGCGGGGGTTCTTTCCCCTCACCGTAGATTACCGGGAGTATGGCTACGCTTCAGGGCGTATCCCAGGTGGCTATTTCAAACGTGAAGGACGCCCCACCGAACGCGAAATTGTCACTTCCCGGCTCATTGACCGTCCGCTTCGTCCACTGTTTACCGAAGGCTTCGACAGCGAAACCCAAGTCATTGCCCTGGTGATGTCCGCCGACAAGCACAATGACCCGGACGTACTCGCCATTACCGGAGCTTCTGCCGCGCTGTACATTTCCGACATCCCGTTTGAAACGCCGATTGCTGGTGTCCGGGTCGGGCTGGTAGACGGCAAGCTGATCATCAATCCAACCTACCAGGAAATGCGCGTCTCCAGTCTTAACTTGACGGTAGCCGGCAGTGAGGAAGCCATTGTCATGGTCGAAGCCAGTGCAAAGGAGGTTAGCGAGGAGATCATCATTGAAGCCCTACTTTTCGGACACAACGAAATCAAGCGGTTGTGCGCCATCCAGCATGACTTGCGCGCCAAGGTAGGTAAGCCGAAGCGTGCTGTCACGCCGGTTAAGCTGGACGAAACCATCCTTCAAGAGATAACGGCTGCGTATACAGACCGGCTGCGTGCCGCCCTCGATGTACGGGGCCGTACCAAGTTGGCCAGCTACGCCGAAGTGGATGCACTCGAAAAAGAAGTCATCGAACGCTATCCAGCCGATGCCCCCGATCAGCGCGCCATGGCGCAGCGCGTCTTCGAGCACCTGAAAGAAAAAATCTTCCGGGAAGACATCCTCATCAACCGGCGGCGGCCAGACGGACGTAAGTTTTCGGAAATCCGACCGATTGAGATCGAGGTCGGCATCTTGCCCCGCGCCCACGGAAGTGCACTGTTTACGCGCGGTGAAACCCAGGCCATTGTTACAGCCACCCTGGGCACAAGCCAAGATGTGCAATATCTAGACGACCTCGAGTTCGGCGAGGTCAAGCGGGACTTCATGCTCAACTACAACTTCCTGCCGTTTAGTGTTGGTGAGACAGGGCGAATGGGACTCCCCGGACGGCGGGAAGTAGGACACGGAGCCCTGGCTCACCGGGCACTCCAAGCGGTTTTCCCAACCGATGACTTTCCCTATGTCACGCGCGTCGTCTCCGACATTACGGAGTCGAACGGGTCCTCCTCAATGGCAACCGTCTGCGGCGGAGCGCTGGCCCTGATGGACGCCGGCGTGCCTATCAAGGCGCCAGTTGCCGGTGTGGCCATGGGGCTGGTCATGGACGACAAACGCTACGCGGTTCTGACCGACATTGCCGGTGCTGAAGACCACTACGGCGATATGGACTTCAAAGTCGCCGGGACGCGCCAAGGTATCACGGCCCTCCAAATGGACATCAAGGTCAAAGGGCTAAATGCCCAAATCCTCGCCGACGCCCTTCAGCAAGCCAAGCAGGGACGACTCTTCATTCTAGAGAAGATGCAGGCTGTGCTACCGGCACCACGTCCGCAAATCAATCCCTTGGCACCACGGATTTTGACAATGCAAATTCCGGTATCCAAGATTCGGGATGTTATCGGCACGGGCGGCAAAGTCGTGCGCAGCATCGTTGAGAAAACCGGTTGTAAGATTGACATTGAGGATTCCGGCCGAGTCATTATTGCTGCCTCGGACGAGGAGTCCGGTCAGCGCGCCCGGGCGATGATTGAAGCTGTCATTGAAGAAGCCGAACCGGGCAAGACGTACCTCGGTACGGTTACACGCATTGCGGAATTTGGCGCTTTTGTCGAAATTTTCCCCGGTACAGAAGGACTGCTGCACATTTCTGAGATTGCCAACTACCGGGTTCGGTCCGTGGCAGACGAACTCAAAGAGGGGCAGCAGTTGATGGTCAAGTGCTTGAGTACAGACCCCAGTGGTAGGATTCGCCTGAGCCGGCGGGCTTTGCTAGAAGAAAGCTCCACCGGCAACGGAGAAACCGAGCGCTCGAAAACGCCAGAACGTTCAGGCTCACCGGAGCGGGACAGTGATCGCCGTTCCCGGCGGCGCTAAGACCCGGCTTCTGAAAAAGCCGGACGCTTTCTGTAAAGTGAACGCCGTGGGACACTTGTCGAGCTGTAACTGCTTTGGTAGCGTCACGGTGTAAGAGCGTTCCAAACTTGACGCCCACGTTCAAGGCGGAGTGAGGCGGGTATGACGAAAGCCGACCTAGTGGAAGTGGTGGCGCGGGCTGCCGACCTGACGAAAAAGGATGCCGAAGTCGTCGTGGAAGAGGTCTTCGCAGCGATTATTGAGTCCCTAAATCGTGGCGAAAAGATCGAGCTGCGTGGTTTCGGCTCATTTCGTATTCGCCAACGCAACTCGCGCCGTGGGCGCAACCCTAAAACGGGCGACGCCGTGGAGATTCCAGCAAAGGCCGTGCCGTACTTCAAGCCCGGTAAGGAACTGCGGGAACTTATTAACCAACAAATGCCCACAACCCAGGCGTAAGCTGCTCCGCCCGAAAAAAAACCTCGGGACGGCGGGAACTGGTGGGTACGTCCTGTGGGCAAGAAGGTTTTTTTCAAGTGGATGTGACAAGGAGACCCTCTTGTGGACGTGCTGTGGAGTCCGTGGCGTTACCGCTACATTGCGGGGCTTGACCGCCAGTCGGAGCGGTCCACTGAAACTGCAGCCACAACCTGCCCCTTTTGTCGAATCCCGGCCGAGAAGCGGGATGCCGAAAACTTTGTCCTCTACCGCGGACGTCACAACTTTGTCATCCTGAATATCCATCCGTACATCAACGGCCACGCCATGGTCGTCCCCTACGCCCATGTGGGGACGTTGTCGGCACTGCCGACCGAGGCCGGGTACGAAATGTTTGATTTGACCCGCTATTTGACGGAAATCCTGACCCGTGAGTACCGGGCTATGGGGTGTAATGTTGGCATGAATCTTGGGCAGGCCGCAGGTGCCGGCATTGCCGACCACCTGCACATGCACGTTATGCCACGCTGGTTTGGAGATGTGAACTTCGTCACGACCATTGGGGAGACACGGGTGCTTCCCGAAGAACTTCCCACAACGTATGCCCGCTTACGGCCTTACTTTGTGGAACTAGAAGAAAAGGAAAACTTGCCACCCGTTGCTTCACCCGCGCCGTGATGAGGGTATTCGACCTTTAGCCATCGCCATGCGCGAACTTCTCGAGCCGATTGCCCATCACCTTCAGAATCCACAGGACCTTGACCAGATACTGTCGGCGGTGGCCCGGCGAGTAGCTGAGGAAGTGACAGCCGTTGGGGCGCGTCTGTGGCTGATTCGGCGCGGAGATATGTGTCAGACCTGCCACTGGGCACGGGACTGCCCTGACAAGCGGCGCTGCCTGCACCTGAAAGCCAACTTTGGTTTCCCGGTTGAGCCGGCTTACCGGCGCGCCCCTTTGATTGTTCTTTCAGGAGAGCAACTGGCGCGTGGCAGTGTCCTGACCTGGACGCCACCACCGTCCGCAGCCGCCATGTTGCTTGACCCACGGCTGGCCGACGAACACGGCATCGTGTCTTTCATCGCGCATCCGCTGCGGGTTGAGAACCGTGTCTTGGGGCTGCTAACGGTCTTCGGAGCACGGATGTTTACAAAAGAGGATTTTGAAATCTGTGCTATCCAAGCCGCAGCCGCTTCAACAGCCATCCGCGTTGCCGAGTTGGTCAACCGCGTGCAACGGGCTGACACGACTGCGCGTGACAAGTCCCGCGAATTGGCACAGCAGACGCGCCTACTGACGGCCATTCTTACCTACTCCACAGACCGCGCCATACTCGTCGAAGACCTAGACGGTAACATTCTCGCTTTCAACGAAGGCGCACGCCGTGCCTACGGCTACAACCCGGAGGAACTCATCGGACGTGCAGTTGCCGACAAGCTCCATGCCCCGGAGGACTGGAACAGTGGTCAGGTTGCCAAAATCTACCAGCAGGCTCTGGAACAAGGGAGCTACGTTGGCGAAATCCGGCGGCAGCACCGGGACGGACGCATCTTTGTCGAGCACACGACCCTGACGGCGCTACGGGACGAGGAAGGCGACCCGGCCGGTTTTCTATCGATTGCTCCGGTTGAAACCGGGGACGTTCGTACGTCGCCGGCCGCCGAGGTAATGCTGGCTGCTCTTGAGGACCTGGCTGCTGTTCGGCGACCTGAAAACATCTTTGCAGAGACGCTGGCGCAGATGTGTCGGCTAAGTGATGCATCGGCAGCAGCGCTGTTTACCCTCGAAGGAGAAACCTTGTCGGTGCGTGCCATCCACGGCGGGGCGGCCTTTGTAACCGATGTGACCAGCCGGAAGTGGTCGCCCGGAGATGCCCCAGAGTTGTTTCGTGCTCTTGAGCACGGTCAACTTGAGCCACTCACGACCTCGGCTGCCAAGCTGTTGGTAGAGCCTACAGTCGGTAGCGTGGTCGTTCCGATGCTGCGACAGCAAGTGCAATCTGTCGTGGTGCTTGTCGCACCAAAACAGGCAGTTGCTGGCCCGTTGCTTCAGTTGGCGAAGCTGGCGGCAGCCTTTCTCAAGTGGCAGCTTTTGGCTGATCAGCTTGAAAGGCGGGAGCAGGCACTTGCAGCCCAAGAAGCCCAGCACCAGCAGTTGGCGGGCGAGTATGAGCAGCTTGTTGCAGCTCACCAGGCAGCTCAGGCGCGGATTGCCGAACTTGAAGCCCAATTGCAGGACCGACAACAGTCTGTGCAGGCGGCAAAGGCGGCCCAACAGGCGGCCGAAGCCCAAGTAGCCAATCTAGAGTCGAAGCTGGCAGCACTGGAAGCCGAGCAANCNTCCGANCTTTGTCGAAGCCTACCAGCAGTCTGAAGTCATAGCCAACCAGGCTCGCCAAACGGCGGCTGAGGCTGTTGCGCGCAGTGAAAGCCTTGCTGCTGCCTACGAAACAGCCTCGCAGGAGAAAGACCTTTTGCGCTCACGGGTCGAGTTGCTTGAAGCCGATTTGCGCCAGACACGTCTTCAAGCCGACCATGCCATCCATCAGCATGCTGAAGCGTTGATGCAGCTTCACAATCTTGAAGAGGCTTTGAACGCCCGCACCCGGGCTTTGCAAATGGCCGAACAGTCTTTGGTTGAGCTGCGCGAGCGCTATGAAGCTGCTCACCACCAGATGACGGGGCATATCTCACAGCTTGAAAACCAATTGGCCGAGGCGCAGCAAGCGCTATCCTCTCGCGAAGCGGAAGCCAAGCAGCTCACTGTGCAATTACGTGAATTGCAGGACGAGCTAGCAACTGCCCAGCAGGCTCGTCGCGATGCACAGCAAACAGTCGAAACTTTGCAACACGACCTGGCGTCTGCTCAGCAGCTGCTATCTGAAGCCGTGCTTCGCAGCCAAACCGCTGAACGCACGGTGGCAGAGATAGAAGCGCGGGCTGCCAAGTTACTATCTGAAGTCATTGCTGCCCACGAAGAGCAAGCCCGGCTCATCAAAGAGTGCGAAGCATTAGAAGCTGCACTGGCGGCGTCCAAGGCCGAGACCGAACGTCACGTCCAAGCCGTGAAGTTCTTTGAAGCTCAGGTAGACGCTCTTGAGCGCGCACTGGCAAGTAGCGAAGTCACCCGCGCAGCCCTGATGCAGCGCATGGAGACCTTGCTTGAAGAGCGGGTCGTGTGGCGTCGCACCCTTGATCATCTGGAAGCGCGCCTGGCAGATCGTCACCTCTCGGTAGCAGGCGAGCTGGCTTCCTCTGACGATGAAAAACCATCGGGCGCATGCCCTCCGGCTGAGGTCGCCCGGCTTCAGGAACTGCTGGCGCAACGCGAAGCTGAGAATGCTTCATTGCGCCAACGGCTCTCCCTGCTTCAGGGCACCTATCGAGAAACGGTCGCTGTTTTGCAGTCCCGTCTAGATGACCTCACGAAGCTCAATGTCATTACAGGGGCACATCGCCGGCTTGAAGACATGCTGCTTGAGCCTTCACTGCCAGCTCAGGCGACTTCCATTGTAGTAGTAGCCTGTGATGATGAAGCCTTGCGTACCCAGTTGGCCACCTGGTGTCAGCAAGCAGGCTATCAGACAAACCAAGTCACGAATAGCGACGCTACGCTGGCGACGCTAATGCTCGACCCACCCCAGGGCATTGTGCTAGCTGGTACGCCAGATCACATCAGCACCACGTACCGCCGCATACGCCGAAACCCCGACTGGCGTGCCCTACCAGTGGTCGTGATTACGCCAAAGTCGTTTACCGGGGTATCAACTTCTCCTTCGACATGGCTTCTTGACGAGCAAGCCGTTTCCCTATCAACGCTTCAGCGAGCACTCCGGCGGTGGTCTATGGCGTAAGCTCCACCCACGTCGGGCAATAGCCCTGACACTTAATGACCGCTAGACCCGATGGTACGCACAAACCGCAGGGCGAGCGCCGGTCGAACCTGGTTGGGCATGCTACGGTCTGCGCCAAGGCCAACCTGGAAGGAATACTGCCGCCACTGAAACTGGGCCTGTGGCAAAACGGTCCAGTCCGTACGGCGTCTGGCGCCTACCGCCAGATTGGTTTCCAGACCAAGGACAAGGCGCTCAGAAACCTCCCGAAAGACCGTCGGGTTGAAGACGCCCCGGATGTTTCGCTGCGCCTCCTGGCGCTCGAACCGTACGCCCTGCATCGTAAACAATGACCAGTGCTGTCCGAAACGATGACCAGTCAGATGGAGTATATCAATTTGCAGGTCTTTTCCTGAGCGCGCGCGTTCAAGCAGGGCCTGCCAGCCGTGGATGGAGCGCTGCCGGCGAAAGGTGCCGAAGGTTCCCTGAAGTCCAAACTTGAAGGCTTCCAGATGCCCATCCTGAAAGGGGACTTCAAACTCCACGGTGTGTCCAGGGGCAAAGGCCCATTCGACCTCTGGTGCCCAGGCAACCCCGGTCGCGTTGCGCCCGACGGAGGGGCGAACCAGCGTATTGACTTCCAATTCACCCCGTTCGGCGCCCAGCGGACGCATGAGGTCAAACAGCATCGGCTCTGGAATCACGGGAACCTGACGCAGTTTGGGTTTTTCCTGTTCCCGGTACGTACCTGGGGCAAGGTCCGGGAAGTTTTCGACGCCTTCCCGTCCATCGGCGACGGCATCGTTTGGAACGGAGTCCTGCGTTCCGGCTGGGGCCGGAAAAACGTCTGGGACCGGGACACGTCCCGCCGGTCTGGTGTCCGGTGGCGGTGCAGACAGAAGCGGCAGGTGCTGCCCCTGTCCGCTGGATGAAAGCGCACACATGGCAAGGCTGGCCGTCAGCCAGCGCCAGCCGCGAACATACTTCAGCGTCATGAAAGCCTCCACTACCCGTTGCCTGCGGTTTGCAGGCATACCGGCCACAGGCCGGGCAATGCTGCGATGTTGTCCACCAGGCTTCACGCCGTGGTGGTTTGGGTTGCCGTCGCGGTCATCGTGGATGTGGAGGGGGGAGCGCGTGAGGGACACCCCGGCACAACCCGGCATTCCGTCCGGTTCTGTCCCGGATCGAGCCATGCCTGGCGGCCTTCAAACACCAAAGCCGGTAGGGACAGCCTCCAGAAGACGGGCGCTGGTTGGGGTGGGCGGGGGCTTTGGGCCGGCCAGTCGGTGGCTGTGGCGCTGTCTGTAGGTTCCGGCCCTGATTGGTGCAGCGGCTCTCTGGTGACACAGGGGGTGAACACCCCGTGTCCGTCGTTTTCCAGGTGAATGAAGCGGCCAAGCAGCCCATCGGCCACCAGCAGGTCCGCTAGGCTGTCAGCGTTGACATCCTGGACGGCGAAACCGAAGCCGTTGGCGGTGATCGTGACCTTGCTGGGCTGGCTGCTGAGGCGAACTTCGATCAGGTAGCGCCCATCGGTGGTGGTGTTACCTGAAACGGTGTCTGGCAGGTGGTCGCCGTCGA
>JGI24185J35167_1000545_pt1 | contig 16995 bp, 16 predicted proteins | sample YNPBryunderm2012_FD_35167 | JGI IMG/M metagenome (IMG submission 35167) | reverse complement strand
GCCTTACTCCCCCTACCGAAGTTCCCCCCCTCGAAAAAGAAGAAGCCCTTCTCCTGCGGCACCTCTACGGCCTGCCTGCTTTTCTGGAAGCTGCCGCACTGAGCTACAACCCCGCCCTCATAGCCCACTACGGGTATGAGCTGACGCAGCGGTACAACGAGTTTTACCAGAAGCTCTCCGTCCTGCGTGCAGAGGAACCGGTGCGGAGCTTCCGCCTGTCGCTGAGCTACGCATACGAGGTGGCAGTTCGGACAGTGCTGGAAGTCCTACACATCCCACTGGTAACGTACATGTAGAGGAACCCTATTCGCCTTAGGTACGGCGCCTTTGATAGCCCCCGCCGCACAAAGTCTCTGCGCCCTCGGTGGTGTAGTCCAAGCCACAGGCTTCTTATCCCAGGCCCCTCTTATCCCGCACTCCGCACGACCACCCAAGCCACATGCTTCTTACCCCGCCGAAGGAGATAATAGGGCTTCAAGTTCCCTTCCAGCGTATACGCCGCGAGCCGCTCCTCTCCCGCCGGTACCGGCTTCCCATTGATGGTCAGGCCCCCCTGCTGAATCAGCCGACGTGCTTCGCTCTTAGAGGGCAGGAAGCCCACCCGTACCAGAACTTCCACGAGCGGCTCTTCCAGGGCGCTTTCAGGGATTTCGTAGTGGGGTATTTCGCTGAGAACGGCCTGGAGCGTCTCTGTGCTGGCCTGCGCTAAGGTCGTCAGGGCCTCGCCGCCAAAGACCACCTCCGACACCGCTTGAATCGTCTGCGCCGCCTCCAACCCGTGAATGCGCGCCGTCATTTCCAGCGCCAGGGCCTTCTGCGCTAAGCGCTTCTCTGGCGCGCGGGCATGCTCCGCCAGAAGGGCCTCTATCTCTTCCAGGCTCTTCCAGCTAAAGACACCCAGTAGCTTAGGCATGTCGGCGTCAGCCTGGTTGACCCAGAACTGATAAAACGCATAGGCGGACGTTTTCTTCGGATCTAACCAGACATTGCCGCTTTCGGTCTTTCCAAACTTGGTGCCGTCCGCTTTGGTAAGCAGGGGACAGGTGAGGCCGTGCGCCTCGCCTCCGCTCTTTTTCTGGATAAGCTCAATCCCGGCGGTGATATTGCCCCACTGGTCTGAACCGCCCACTTGGAGCCGACACCCTTCGCGCTGGTATAAATACCAGAAGTCGTACGCTTGTAAGAGCGGATAGCTAAACTCCGTGAAAGAAAGGCCTGTCTCAGCCCGCCGCTGCATGCTTTCTTTCGAGAGAAGATACGAAACAGTGAGGTGTTTGCCCACCTCCCGGAGAAAGTCTATGAGCAGGTACGACCCCAGCCACTCGTAGTTATTTCGGATGTGGATGGGGAAGGGAAGCAGCTTTTGCACCTGACTCAGGAGAGCGTGGGCGTTGGCCTCTACGACTTCGGGGGGGAGGAGGGGGCGTTCGGTGGATTTACCCGAGGGATCGCCGATGCGGGCTGTGGCCCCTCCAATCACGATAATGGGTTCTACCCCCCACCTTGCTAAGTGGTAGAGCAGCTGAATGGGCGCCAAATGTCCGATGTGCAGGGAGTCTGCCGTAGGGTCAATCCCTAAATAGGCCCGCCCCAGCGTCCGGGGGTCTTCGGGCAGGGCCGTAGCGTCCTGCAAAAGAAACCGCCGTTCAAGCTCCCGTATCCAGGGCTGCACGGCGCAAAGCTACTTACTTTTGAGTCGTGTTTCGGTTTGAGGACTTTCCACCGGGTGACCGACGCCGCTGGGAAAAGCTCATTGAAAAGGAGATAGGAAGCCTGCCAGAGGGGCGACCACGCCCTTTTTACATGCGGGATGATGTAGAAGGTTGGGAAACTCGAGCGCCGCTCTGGCAGGAAACAGGATGGACGCTCGTATCTGACCTGTACGTCCCCGACGAAGTAGGGGTTTGGCGGTATACGGAGCCTGTGCCGCAACCGCCCCCCCGCACCTGGTTTATTCCCGCTGGGGCCGCTTTACCCGCAGGAAGGCCAGGCCCAGAAGTAGAGATCTTTCACCAAGTGCCAGCAGANGAGGGGCCGTCTNNGGTCATNGGGACTGCCGTGTGGGCCCTTCCCCTGCGCCTCACACCAGAGCTAACCTGGGAGGGCGCAGAAAGCCTCCGGGCATTACCCCCCGTCCAGCCCCTGCATATTAGCCTTATATTAGACGAGCGGTTCTTTCATAGCATTTTGCTCTTGCGGGCACTTCGAAAAGCTCTGCAGGAAAATGGGCTGCATAATGTGCAATTTTGGGTGCAGCCCGCGTCGCATCTATTAGAGATTTCGCCAAACCTCCCAGGTGCGGGTAAGGAAGAAAATCTCATCCGGCTCACGACCTACGCGCTAAGTGGGATTTTGGGAGGCGCGTCGTACATCTACATTCCTGCCATTGACCGGGAAGNGCCGCATGCGGAGCGGTGGAGCCGAAACATCAGCCACATTTTACGGTACGAGGTNGCCNATCTCTTCACCACGCCGGATCCCCTATCTGGGAGCTTTTACATAGAGGCGGAGACGGATCGCCTTGCTGCTGCGCTCAGAGCCTATCTGTCATGAGGGACGCGATTGAGGCGTGGGACCGGGCACTCCTCCTGAGGCTTCACTTGGCCGGGCAAGAGCCCTGGGACACCTTAATATATTACGCTACGAAGACCTGGGTTTGGCTGCCGCTATTTCTCTGGTGGGGCTATCTTTTGTACCGAAAGTACGGACGGGCGGCTGTTCGGTGGAGTGTATTTACTTTGTTAGCGGTGGGATTAACGGATTTCGTTTGCGGAAGGGTGCTTAAGCCGCTGGTGGAGCGGCGGCGGCCCTCGCACGAGGAGGCGCTTAGGCCAGCCCTTCATTTAGTGCGGGGCTATGCGGGGGGGACTTACGGCTTCCCCTCTAATCACGCGGCCAATAGCGCCGCCATCGCTTTTTCGGTTGCGATAGCCCTTCGGCAGCGTTTCATCACCTATATAGCAGGGGGATGGGCCCTCCTGCATAGTTATACCCGGCTCTACTTAGGTGTGCATTATCCTACGGATGTTTTCGCTGGCTGGCTCATTGGAATCATTCTGACCGGGNGCCTTTATCTGCTGGCTAAATGGCGGAAAGCCCTATGAATCATCCCGTTCTGCTCGGCTTTGCNGCTATTACGATAGCCTATCTTCTTTTAGACCTGGGCATTTTGCACAAGAAACCTCGCGCCCTTTCCTTTCGGGAGGCCCTGTGGCAATCGGCGCTGATTATCCTGATTGCGCTGAGCTTTGGGGGGTTTATCCTGTATGAGAAGGGCACCGAGGCGGCCATAGAGTACTACTCTGCCTATACCATGGAATACGCTCTTTCCATGGATAATGTCTTCGTCATCATGCTGATTCTGCGGTATTTTTCTATTCCGCCGTCCTACCATCATCGCGTACTTTTCTGGGGGGTGCTGGGCGCAGTAGTGATGCGGGGTATTTTCATCTTTGCTGGGGTCTTGCTGGTGAAAAGTTATCACTTTGTGCTATACATCTTTGGTGCTTTTCTCGTATATGCCGGTATTCGAGCGCTTTTTGACCGAGACGAGGGGCCTGCCGACCTCAGCCAAAATTGGCTTTTGCGGTTTCTGACCCGACGGCTCCGCTTCACCACGGAAATGCGGGGCGGGCGTTTCGTCCTTCGTATTGAGGGGAAAAAGTACTTTACGCCCCTCATGCTGGCGCTGGTGCTGGTGGAGTTTACGGACTTACTTTTTGCGGTGGATTCCATTCCGGCGGCGTTTGCGATTACGCAGGATGAAGAGGTGCTTTTCAGCTCCAATATCTTTGCCGTGATGGGACTGCGCTCGCTGTTTTTCCTTCTGTCGGCGGGCGTCCGGCGCTTCTGGGCTATAGAACTGGGCATCTCGCTCATCCTCATCGGGATTGGCCTGAAAATGTTTCAGGACCTTATCGGCCTGGTGATTCCGACCTGGTACTCGCTGGTGTTCATTTTGGGGGTACTTACCCTGAGCATGGTGATATCTGTTTTGTATCCTAAAAGGTGATGCTTCTGCCGCACCGACACCTGGGGCAAAGTGGCCCCTATTTGCTTCTTGTGCACGGGTATATGGTAGATGGGGGGATGTTCATGGCGGTGGAGGAAGGGTTTTTGCGGCATTACCGGCTGCTGATCCCCGATCTCAGGGGGTATGGGGATGCGTGGAACTGGCCAGGGCCGTACACGTTTGCGCAGCGGGTAGAAGACTTGGCGGAGCTGGTAACCCATTATACTTCGGAGCCGGTTTGGGTGCTGGGGTACTCGATGGGTGGGGCGGTAGCGCAGCTTTTTGCCCGGCGGTACCCTCAGCTTACAGCGGGGCTCATTTTGGGATGCACCTTCGCCTACAAGCCCGTGACTGCCTTAGAACGTATGCAGCAGGCGCTCCTGCCTCGCCTCCTGCGCCTCCTGCCACCCGCCTCTCTGTCCAACCTCATTTACACCCAGGTCTTTGGCTCGGAGACCTTTGCGCCTGAGGTCCTCGCCTGGTACCAAAAAGCCCTCCAGAAAACGCGTCTGGAAGTGCTCCTATCCGACCATGGAGAGATATTCGGGTTTGATAGCCGGCCTTGGCTGGGCGAGCTGCGGTTTCCTACGCTGGTCATAGGCGGCACCGATGACTTGATCGTTCCCCAGCACCACAGCGAGATGCTAAGTAAGGGCATTCCAGGCGCCGAACTCCTTTTGTATAAGGGCGCTGGGCATGCATTGATTTTCACCTACCGACGTCCCTTCGTGCGGGATGTACACCGGTTTATTCTGAAAGCGACGGAGGGAGCTGCCCAAGCGCCCGGTTTGCCAGGCTCCTCGTTAGCCGCCCCCGGCGAATGAAACATCTGCCCTGCCAGTAGCTCGTAGAGGCGATAGGAAGCCTCGCTTCTGAATGTACCCTATCATGCGGCTCGGGCGGCGCACCCTTACCCAGAAGTGCTAAAACCTGGCCCATTCTCCTGCGGTAGGGGCTTCAGAATGACCCGCGGTTTATTCCTCCATTGGCTCGTAGACCTGTATGACCCAGTCCGCCGACCTCCCCGTCTCGATTTCCTGGATGATGGCTTCGATGAGGGGTTCCTCCTCGGGGTTGTAAGTGAGTCGGAGGTTGGAGCCGTAGAGTTGGGCGATGGTTTGCCAGAAGCGGGCCTGGAGGCCGCCCAGGTAGTCTTTTAGGAGGGTGTAAGCATCTAAGCCGGTTTCTCGGTGGATGAGTTTGATGAGGAGGATGCCCTGAGTGACGGTCATTTCCCGGAGGATAGGCTCGTAGCGTTCAAAAAGTTCTTTTTTGAGGCGTTTTTCGTAGGCCTTATAATCGCGGCTTTTTTTGCCGAGGCGGGCGCGTTCGGTATCGACTTCTTTGACGATGCGGGCGGCCTCCTTAGCGAGGGGGTAGACAAGGTAAACGTTGCGGCGCAGACGCTGGAAGTTTTGCCATTGGCGGCGCACCTCGGCCTGGCGCTTCGCTGAGGGGGCTTTGGCTACGATCTCTACTTCGGGCAGCACCGCAATCGGAATACTATCTGGCCCCATAAGTAGACGTATCCCCTGCGCCTGCCCCACCGAAAGAAGTATGCAAATTTTTCCTACCTTTGTGTAAATATGGCACTGGCGCATACCCGCATTTACGGCCAGGATAGCCCCCTGCCACCCCCCCCAGAAGGCCGCCGCTATACGGCCTATGTGGAGACCTACGGCTGCCAGATGAACTTTGCCGACAGCGAACTGGTAGCGGGCCTGCTCCATCAGGAAGGATATAGTTTTACAACCCGACCAGAAGAGGCTGACCTGATTCTGATCAATACCTGTGCCATTCGCGAGCACGCGGAAGAGAAAATCTGGCAGCGCCTAAGGTACTTAGAAAGCCTCAAAACTGCGCGTCCGCACCTGATGGTGGGGGTGATCGGATGTATGGCGGAGCGGCTGCGGCAGCGGCTTTTTGAAGAAAGCCCCGTCGTAGACCTCGTCATGGGGCCAGACTCGTATCGGCACCTCCCTCACCTTATCCGCCAGGTAGAAAGTGGCACGAAAGCCATCCACACCCTCCTCTCCCGGGAAGAAACCTACGCCGACCTGGCACCCCTCCGCCTCGCCCCCAATAAAGTCAGCGCCTACCTCTCCATCATGCGCGGGTGCAATAACATGTGTACCTTTTGCATTGTGCCCTTTACACGGGGACGAGAACGCAGCCGACCCCACCAGTCCATCATCCAGGAAGCCATCCAGCTCGCCGAGGCCGGCTACAAAGAAATCACCCTCCTCGGCCAAAATGTAGACTCTTATAATGATAACGGCCTCCGGTTCGCGCAGCTTTTGCGCTTAGTGGCCGAAGCCGTGCCCGACGTCTGGATTCGCTTCGCTACCTCCCACCCTAAGGACATGCTCGACGAAGTCCTCGAAACCATCGCTGCCTACCCCAACCTCTCGCCTTACATTCACCTCCCCATCCAGTCCGGGAGCAATCGCATCCTTGCCCGCATGAATCGGGGCTATACCGTAGAGTGGTACTTGGAGCGGATCGCCGCAATCCGGCGTTATCTGCCGAATCCAGTGATTTCTACGGATGTTATTGTTGGCTTTTGTGGCGAGACAGAGGAGGATTTTCAGGAGACGCTTGCGGCCATGCGGGCGGCTGCGTTTGATAACGGCTATTACTTTATGTATTCGGAGCGGCCGGGGACGTTAGCAGCTCGCCGCTATCAGGATGACATTCCGCCCGAGGTGAAAAAAGAAAGGCTGGAGAAAGTCATCGCCCTGGCCCAGCAGCTCAGCTTAGAAAGCAATCATCGGGAGATTGGCCGGGTGCATCCCGTGCTGCTGGAAAAAGTCTCACGCCGCGCTTCGGAAGACCTCTCTGGGCGCACTTTCCATGGAAAGGCGGTAGTGGTGCGAGGTATTGCCCACACGCATCAGCCCGGTGATAGGGTTCTCGCCCGTATCATAGACGCTACGTCGGCCACCCTTATTGCAGAAGCCATTGATGCGTCCGCTGTCGGAGTCGATTGAGCAGGTTGCTCGGCGGTTTCGGATTATTGGGCGGGAGCCCCGGCTGATGTATGCGTTGGAGGTGGCTGTTCAGGTGGCGCCCACAGACGTGCCGGTGCTGATTGTAGGGGAGAGTGGGGTGGGGAAGGAAGTCTTTGCGCATGTGATTCATTATTATAGCCCGCGGCGGGAGGGACCCCTGCTGGCCATCAACTGCGGGGCGATTCCAGAAGGGACGATAGACTCCGAGCTATTCGGGCATGAAAAGGGCGCTTTCACCTCAGCCGTGGAGACCCGGAAGGGCCTCTTTGAGGTGGCCAATGGCGGCACGCTCTTTTTGGATGAGATTGGCGAGATGCCCCTCGGTACGCAGGCTCGCCTTTTGCGGGTACTCGAAACGGGCGAGTATTACCGGGTCGGCAGTAGTCAGGTGCGCAAAACCGACGTACGCGTGGTGGCTGCCACCCATCGCGACCTGCTGGAACTGAGCCGGGAAAACCGCTTCCGTGAAGACCTCTACTACCGGCTCAATACCATCACCATCTCTATACCGCCCCTGCGCGAACGGGGGGAGGATATCTTGCTTCTTTTAGACTTTTTTCTTGACGAGACCAGCAAAAAGTATCGTTTGCCCTCCGTAGAGCTGACGATGGATGCCGAGCGGTATCTCTTAGATTACTATTGGCCTGGCAACGTCCGGGAGCTGAAACATTTTGCAGAAAGGCTGGTTATTTTGCATGGTGGGAAGACGGTGGACGCCACTATGCTGGAAAAGCTTTTGCCGCCGCGCTCGGCCCGGATGCCGGTTTTGTATCAGCCGTCTGTACGGGGTGGCGATGGCGTACCGCCTCCCCCGCCGCCCGATAAAGACCAGTTTGCTCTACTTTATCACAAGGTGGAGCGGATAGAAGAGGAGCTTTTGCGGCTGCGGGAAATGGTACAAATGCTTGGACAGCGTCTCAGTACGGCAGCGCCTTCGCCCGCATTGGCCTTGCCTGCCGCCGCTACGCCTCCCTCCGGCCCAGATAGCCCCACTGACTTCTCTCTGGAAAACGCCGAAAAGCGCCTCATCACCGAAGCCCTCAAATGCTTTCAGGGTAACCGCAAAAAAGCTGCCCAGGCCTTAGGCATCTCCGAACGAACCCTCTACCGAAAAATAGACCTTTATGGCCTGCATCATCTATAAAGACTTTCCTACGTGGGTAGGGCAGCCCGCATCCCCCGGTTCTTTAGCGAGATGTAATCGTATTCCCGCAGCCAAGGGCTTTTTGGGTGGGCTCCGAAGGAGGGGGTACTGGGTTCTTTTCCTGGCGGTGGTGGGCAGCGGTTGCGCGTATTCGTTTCGAGGAGGGGCGCTGCCGCCAGAGGTGCGCACTATTCAGATAGAGGCCTTCCCGAATGAGGCCGAGGTGGTCATCCCTACCCTCTCGCAGACCCTCACGGAAGCTATCCGGCAGAAGTTTATCACGCAGACGCCACTCGCTTTGACCCGAAGCGGAGGCGACCTGGTTTTGCGGGGACGGATTACGGAGTATCGGGTGGCGCCCGTGGCTATCCAGGGGGGGCAGCAGGCCGCGCAAAATCGCTTAAGTATTACCATCTTTGTGGAGTGTCAAAGCATGCGCTTTCCCGAGCTAAGCTGGCAGCAAAGCTTTATGAACTTTATAGACTTCCCCGCGACAGCCAATGTAGGGCAGCTGCAAGAGACCCTTATTCAGGAGCTATCCGAGCGGCTGGCGCAGGATATTGTGAACAAAACCTTATCCAACTGGTGATATGAACTGGATAGAGCTTTTCCGTCAGATGAAGGCCGGGCTGAGTGTAGACCATTCGGTGCGGGAAGAGGTCGAGAAAGCCTTGGGGAAGTATCCGTTTTTTGCGATGGCGCGGATGATGGTGGCGAAGGCCGCCACGAAGGAAGGAGACCCTCGGGCGCAGGGCCTCCGGTTCTTGGCGGCCTTGTATGCGCCGCATCGGCAGTATTATGCGTTCTTCATAGGGGATCGGGTCCGGCCGATGGTGGCGCCGCCGCCGCGCGTAGGTGGACAAGAGGGCGAGGCCCCACGTCAGACCCACTCCAAGCAGGAGGACACCCCTTCCAGTAGTGACGAGCCTGGCCCTGCCCAAGCTATGCCCTTCTCTCCGGCGTATCTACCCCGGCTTCAAGGTCAGCTCAGAGCGCGGCTTCACCTGTACCGGGGACTTTCGCAGCGTTTGCGGCAGGCTATTCGTCTGCCGCCCTTGCCACCTCCAGCCATATTAGCTAATGAACCATCTGCGCAGATACCGGTTTCGCCCAAGCCGGCTCCCCACCCTGCTGAATCCGAGTCAAGCATTACCGCCGAGCCTATATCTTCTCTGCCTCCTGAGGTAGAGCTATCCCCTGTGCCGCATCGCCTTTCTCCCTTTTTGCTGACGCTGCAGTTTGAGCTTTCTGACAAGCCACCTACCCCTAAAGCGGATGCTATGCCAGCGGCTTCGGAAGAAGGCGCCTTGGCAGCGTCTCCGCCTCTTTCAGAGGCATCTGGGGCGGCTATAGCGCCCGCCGCGGTAGAATCGAGCGAGTCCGAGGCCGCTTCCGTTTCAGAAGAAGGGCTACCAGGGCCTTCGGAGGGGAGTGCCACAGCGGCTCCTTCGCTACATTTAGAGACATCTGGCGGGGTGGCNCCTGCGGAGCCGGAACTATCCTCTCCTGCGGTAGAGCCGAGCGAGTCCGAGGCCGCCNCCGTTTCAGGGGAGGCCCGGCCCGAACCTATCTCCGCCTTTACCCGGCCGTATGTNCCCTTAGAGANTCCCGAGGCGCCCGTCTCCCCNTCTGCGTCGGCTTCGCAAACCCCGGCTGAGCCAACTGCGCCCGAACCTATCTCGGCCTTTACGAGGCCGTATACCCCCCTGGAGAATCCCGAGGCGCCCGTGGCGCCCTCTAAGGTCCAGCCGCCTACGCAGGAGCAGTCAGGGCGGGAGTTACCGCCCGGGATCTTTCACAGTGAGCATCCTATCCGGCTCATCACATTACCAGAGTTTGATCCGGAGGCCTCCATTCACCTCAAAGTTCCAGAACCGGGGCCTGCCCCTTCTGAGGAGCCAGTACAATCGGTTACTCCTTCGGTACCTACTCCTTTAGGGTCGGTGGCATCCTCGCCGGAGGAGGCCACGCATGGGGCGCCTACGTTGCCGCCTGCTTGGCAGTCTTTTCTGAGCGAGATAGAACGGCCGTTATCGCAGGTGGCGCAGGAGGCTCTGCCCCAGACCCCCCACACACTGGAAAAGCTCCGCCAGGCGTTTATTCGGTACCTTTTGCAGGCGCGCAAGGAACGGCGGGTCGTTCAGGAGCCGCCTCCCCCCTCTACGGCGATAGAGGAGGTTCTGCGCCTACTCGAGACATTTCAGCCGAAGGGGGAAGAGACTCCGTCGCCGCCTCCGCTTATGAGTGTGCCGGAAAGTGAAGCGCCGCCCCCTCCGCCGCCGATTTATACGGAGACGATGGCGCGCTTGTGCTGGGGGCAGGGCGATCTCCCGTTAGCCATAGAGATTTATGAAAAGCTCAAGGCCAGGCACCCCGAAAAGGCGGCGTATTATGAGGCCCAGATCATGCGGATTCAACGCGGGGAGCAGCCCTGATGTGGGATTGGGTCTTTCCGTCGCTGTGTGCGGTGTGTGGAGAACCGACCTATACGCAGGAGCGGCGGGTGTGCTGGCGGTGTTTTTTGCGGCTGCCGCAGACGCTTANCTGGCGGGCTCCCCAAGCGAATGAAGCCTATTATCGGTTACGGCCTCATGTACCCATAAGCGGGGCTGTNGCGGGTTTCTGGTATACGGCGGGGAGCCCGTTGCGGCCTTTAGTGCAGCGAGCCAAGTACAGCGGCGACCCTTTGCCGCTCTATGCGGTGAGTCAAGCTTGGGGGCACTTGCTGCGAGCGGAATGTCCAGCCCTGGGCGAAGTGCACGCCTTCCTGCCCGTGCCGCTCAGTAAAGTCCGTCTGCGCAAACGTGGCTACAATCAAGCGGCTTGGGTGGCTCGCGGCCTCGCCGAGGCTTGGGAAAAGCCCCTGCTGNAAAAAGTCTGGATTCGGGATGTGGCTACGGTATCGCAGGTAGGCAAAGCGCGTGCAGCCCGCTGGGAAACGTTGGAAGGTGCTTTTCGCGTAGTTGGCGCTTTGCCGGCTATAGTGGCTGTGGTGGATGATGTGCTTACCACGGGGGCGACGCTCCGAGCTGCTATTCAAAGTCTGCCGCCGGATGTGCGGGTGTGGGTCGTCACCATCGGTCTGACGCAGCGCCGTTTGTAACTTTGGGCGATGGCTATCATGCAGATGCGGGAGGCGCTCCGCGCCGCTTTGCGGGAAGAGATGCAGCGCGACCCCCGGGTCTTTCTGATGGGGGAAGAGGTCGGCGAATACAATGGCGCCTACAAGGTTAGCGAGGGGCTCTTATCTGAGTTCGGTCCGCAGCGGGTAATAGACACGCCCATTTCCGAGCTGGGGTTTGCGGCCATCGGGGTAGGCGCAGCGATGGTGGGGCTGCGCCCGGTGATTGAGTTCATGACCTTCAACTTTGCGCTCTTAGCGATTGACCAGGTGGTCAACCATGCGGCGAAGATGTACGCTATGAGTGGGGGGCAGTTTTCGGTGCCGATAGTGTTTCGGGGGCCAAGTGGGTCGGCAGGGCAGCTCGCCCAGCAGCACTCGCAATCGTTTGAAAACTGGTATGCCAACGTCCCTGGCCTGAAAGTCGTTTCGCCCGCTACCCCCCGCGACGCCAAGGGCCTTCTCAAAAGCGCAATTCGGGACGATGATCCGGTTATCGTCATGGAGTCGGAGCTGATGTACGGCATGAAAGGCGAGGTGCCGGAAGACCCAGAGTTCTTGATTCCGATAGGGGTGGCGGAGGTGAAGCAAGAGGGGACGGATGTGACTATTGTGGCGTTTGGGAAGATGGTGCATGCCTCGCTGGAGGCCGCGAAGCTTTTAGCGGGGGAGGGCTTTCGGCCGAGGTGATAGACCTAAGGAGTTTGCGGCCGATTGATTACGAGACGGTGATCCGGTCGGTGCAGAAGACGAACCGGCTGGTGGTAGTGGAGGAGTCGTGGCCGCTGGCTGCCATAGCGGCCGAGGTGGGGTATATGGTACAGCGATGGGCATTTGATTATCTGGATGCGCCGGTGGTGCGGGTAACGGGCGCCGATGCGCCGATGCCCTATGCCCCCACCCTGGTAGAGGCCTACCTGCCTAATCCCCGCCGCGTGATAGAGGCGGCAAAGTACGTCTCATACCGTCTGTAACCCCCTCCAGCAGTAGAGGAGGATAGCGCCGGCCGTAGCGACATTGAGGGACTCTGCCCTGGCAGAAGGCGCTTTGGGAATATGGACGGGGATACCCTGTGGGGGAGCATGCCGGATGCCCTGGCCCTCGCTGCCTAAGTAAAGCCCAGCGACAGTTTGCCAGCTAATCTGGTCCGGGGGTACGCCATGGAGGGTAGCGACAGCGATCTGACCAGGAAAGGCCTGAAGTAGAGCTTGCCAGTCTTTTGTGCGGGCGAGATTAAGCCGAAAGAGACTGCCCATGCTGGCTCGCACGACCTTAGGATGAAAAGGGTCTATGCTATCAGGACTGAGCCACACGGCTCGAATACCAAACCATTCGGCAAGCCGTAAGAGCGTGCCTACATTGCCAGGGTCTTGCAAGCCTTCTAAAAAGAGGGCGGGGGTGTGGGAGGGCTGAGGCGCCTGAGACGTTTGGTAAGCAATAGCAATACCAGCCGGTGCCGTATCCAGCGTCGTAATCCGCGCTAAAAGCCAGGGCGCTACGGGATACAGCAGGTCAGCAGGGATNGCAAAAGAAGGCGTTTCATCTTCTCGCCAGAGAATGGCGTGGANAGCCGAGCGGGGGAGAGAAAATAGAGCTTCCTGGATAAGCTTAGGACCCTCTATGAGGTAGAGGCCGGTTTCGGTGCGGGCTGCCGTCTCGCGAAGCGCCTGGTAGTACTTAGGCGGATGGGGAAGACGGCGCATTAGAGGATTTGGCGAGCCCCTGGAGCTGCTTGATGGTCTCGGAGATGCGGTGGATGTTGGCCTCAGTGGCTTGGATTTTCGCTTCTAAGTCCTGACGTAGGCTGTCGGTGCCTTTGCCCTTAGCGAGGAGGGCGAGGGTATTCTGATAGCCCGTGAGATCGGTCTCCAAGCGTTTGAGCTGGGCTTTGAGGGAGCGGATGGTCTTCTGCAGTTCGTTAGGGGATTGGCGGGCGACCTGGGCTTTGAGCCAGGCGTCGTTGAACTCAGCCTCCGACAGCCCTGTCGCCTGTAGATAACGTTGGATAGCCTGGCGAAACCGGTGATTCAGCCGTTCCTGCGCAGAAGGCAGGACTTCGCCGGCCTGCTCGTACTCTAAAAGCTTTTCAAGGTAGGTTTCTAATGGGGCGGGGGCACTTCCCTCGCTCATCTGATCCAGCTGATTGAGGATGTGGATACGGCGCTCCAGGTTTTCAGCGAGGCGTTTCTGGTAAGCTTTGCGGGCTTCGGCCAGGCGCTCACGCATCTCGTGGATTTTTTCGTACATGGTGGCGATGGCCGGCTCTTTCTTGAAGCGTTCTGCGCGTCGCAGCCACCGAGAGGCATAGGCCCGGAAGTGCTTCCAGGCTTCCACCACATCTTTCCCCAGCATTTTATCCGTCCGGGTGAGGAGGCTTTCAGCCTGCTCCACCAGCCGGCGAGTCTGCTGCTGACGATATTCCTGATTAAACTGTTCAGACTTTTCGTAGAAGGTGTCTAAAAGCTCGCCAAACTGCTGGTTGAGGGGCATGTAGTAGCGGCGCACCTCTCGGGAATCATCTTGGGCAAGGGTAGCTTCGGTGAGCTTACGCCACTCCTGGACGAAGTTTTGAACTTGTTTTTGAGCCTGGCGCCACTGGTCTATGTTTGCGTACTCCTGCTGGACAATAGGTGTGAGAATATCCACGATTTGCCGTTTGCGCTGGTAGGCCTGAGCGAGGACGGCATTTTTCTGGATACGCTGATGGGCTTGGGAGCGGAAGAGCATGTACTGCTCGCGGAATCGGCGGATAAGCTCCCGGTACTGGCGAGTGAGTTCTGTTTCTTCCCGGAGGCGGAGGAAGGGAATAGATTGCCATTCGCGCTGGAGGAGGGCTAATTTATCGCGCTGCTGCTGCCAAAATTCGGTCGTTACTCGGGCGTTTTCGGGCGGGAAGAGCGCCTGAATCTCCTGAAGGATCTGACGGCGCCGATCCAGAATAGAACGCTGCTCCAGCTCAAAGATATCCTTGTAGCGCTGGTAAATCTGGTCAAACTGCTGGAAGAAGTTTTTGAAGGCTTCTATGAGTTCTTTGCGGTCTTTTTTGAGGAGGCGAGGTCGCAAGCGGCTCCATTCGCGAGCGATGGCTCGGACCCGCCCGTACGCATCTAACTGCTCTTTCAGGACAATCTCGCGCAGTTCGGCCAGAAGAAGGCGAGCTTTATCGGCGGCTTCTTGCGCTTGTTTCTCGTAGTTTTCACGATTTTGGCGGAAGCGAATGACTACATCCTCAAAACGTTTCTGGAGCGTTTCGAGCGTTTTGAGATCATCCTTGCTGGCTTGGGCTTTCCAGGTAGGGAGGTTTTTTTGGACGTAGTTTTCAAAGGCGTGCATGAGGGGGTTGAGTTCGGGCTGATAAGTCTGATACGAAAGATACTCGGCAAGGAGCGTGACTTCGGCCAGGGTGGGCTGGCGGCGGCTGAGCTCTTCCCGAAGCTGGCGTGCCGGAAAGTCTAAAAGCTCACGGAGCGTTTCCTGGATTTGGTCTTGCACCTGCGGGTCTAAGTGGAGGCTACTGGACTCCGATGCGTGGGCTTCTACCATAGGGCTGGACAAAGGTACGCAAGAAAGCTTATACTTTTGCAGGAATGGCCAGTATCCTCGCGGGTATTGACTACGGGGAAGCGTCGGTGAGCCTGATCCGGGCCGTCACTGCCCTTCGTAAGCGCCTTCGGGCCACGCTGTATCTTTATCATGCCTATCAGATTCCCCGAGGCATGCCATTTCTATCTGCCCGCGTAATCGAGGAGTTAGAGACTAAAAGTCACCAGGAAGCCGAGGCCCGCCTCAAAAGTTTTTTATCCCAGCACCTATCCGGTTCGGAAAGGCGCGGTATTCGGCTGCTGGTACAACGGGAGTTTGTATCAGAGGGGATTCATCAGCACTTGCAGACAGAGCGATACGATATATTAGGTATAGGCGCGTATGGCATAGAAAGTGATGAGGAAGGGATTGGATTCCATGCGCGGCATTTTATCCGGAATGCGCCAGTGCCAGTGCTCATNACCTATCCGCGCACGCACNTGAGCTGGAATCACATGCTTTTAGTTTATGATCCGGATTTTCCGATAGGGAAGCGGGCGAAGCTACGGCGNCTTTTGCGGCGTTTGCAGATGTCTTTTACCGGTCTGCCGGTTACCCATGTAAAGAGCATGGAGAAACAGCACCAGAAACTTCAAAAGTTTGTTTCGCCGGCCTCCTATGAGCCGTTTGCGTGGCAAGGGGCGGGGCTTATTCAAGTAATTCTCGGCGCAGCGGCGTATGTAGGGGCGGATAGCATTGGGGTGCTTATGGAGCCCGAAGCGATTATNCAGGGGCTTCGGGCCATGCCCGTGGAGAAACTACAAGATTCCCCGGGCTGGATATTTTTCCCGCGATCTTCGCAGGAAGCGGCTGAGGCGGAAGCCTCAGAGGAGTAAGCGGGCCGGCTCTTCCAGAAGCTGGGTAAACGTTTCCAGGAAGGCAGCACCAGTAGCCCCATCCACCACCCGGTGATCGCAGGAGAGGGTTACACGCATGCGGCGCTCTACGACCACCTGNCCATCTTTTACGACCGGCGTGGGCTGGATGGCGCCTANCGCGAGGATAGCGGCTTCGGGGGGATTGATGACGGCAGTAAACTCTTCTATGCCGAACATCCCTAAGTTAGAGATGGAGAAGGTGCTGCCGGTATACTCTTCGGGGGCGAGTTTACGTTCGCGGGCCTTTTGGGCAAGTAAGACGGTTTCTGCGGCGATTTCGGAGAGGCCTTTGCGGTCGGCATGCCGGAGGACGGGGACGATGAGGCCCTCTTCTACGGCCACGGCGAAGCCAATGTGGATTTCTTGGTAGAGGCGGATGTGNTCGCCCATCCAGGCGGCGTTGAGGTAAGGGTGCTTTCGCAGGGCCATCGCCACGGCCTTGATGATTAGGTCGTTGAAGGAGATTTTGTGGGGGCTGAGCGCGTTGAGTTTTTCGCGCCAGGTGGCGGCAGCCTCCATAGAGACGGCGCGCGTGAGGTAAAAGTGTGGGGCCTCCTGCATGCTGGCNGTGAGGCGGCGGGCGATGGTTTTGCGCATTTGGGAGAGGGGCACTTCCTGGTAGGGAGCGGCGGCGGGTTGAGCCGGAGTGGCGACGGGCGTGGTCGCCACGGCGTGGGATAGGTACGCTTCTACATCCCGGCGGATGATGCGGCCGCCTTCGCCTGTGCCGTGCACCTGATGCAGGTCAATGCCGGCTTTTTGTGCCATGCTGCGGGCGAGGGGAGAGGCTTTGAGCCGGGTCTCCGCTGGCGGCGCGCCCAAGGCAGGGGAAGCTGGCACGCGAGCGGGAGCCTCCGCAGGGGGAGGGGGCGTAGCTGCCGGCTGGGGCTGCGCTGGCGTGGGTGAAGTAATCGATTCGGGGGGGGCAGGTGATGCGCCCCGGTTCAGGAGGGCAGAAATGTCTTCATCAGGCTTGCCGATGATGGCGATAGGCGCTCCAATGGGAATCGGCTTCCCCTCCGGCGCTCCAATGTATAAGAGGGCGCCTCCTATCGGAGCTTCAAACTCCATCGTGGCTTTGTCCGTTTCTATTTCGGCTAAGAGGTCGCCAGGCCTAATCAGATCGCCGACTTTCTTGTGCCACTTAGCAATGACACCCTCAGTCATGGTGTCACTTAGGCGCGGCATCTCGATGATTTCTGCCATAGTTCACTCTAACTTCTGTTGGGCTGTTTCATCCCGGTGTT